>CEOQ01037377.1_pt1 | contig 10193 bp, 9 predicted proteins | sample 361351 | NCBI WGS metagenome assembly CEOQ01 (sample SAMEA2619907, study PRJEB7988) | marine metagenome | biome: marine biome (ENVO:00000447); feature: deep chlorophyll maximum layer (ENVO:xxxxxxxx); material: "saline water (ENVO:00002010), including plankton (ENVO:xxxxxxxx)" | depth 60 m | reverse complement strand
TCATCGCAGACACTCAAGAAAAGGCAATAGAACAGGCTAAGCCTTATTTCGAAGAAGCTATGAAATTTGCTGCTCCTCTAGGCTTGCTGCAATTATCCGAAGAACAAGTTTCTGCTGTAGCAAATAGAGGTGGGGCAGCCACCATCGAGCTCCCAACACTAGAAAGACAAGTAGAGAATGAAACCTGGCTATGCGGTCCACCGGAACAAATAGCAGACAAAATCCTGGAAATCTCCGAAAAATACCCCGGTGTAAGTAGACTCAATCTAGGATCTACCATGGGGACACCTCTCAATGTGTATAAAGAACAGCTACAACTATTCGCAGACAAAGTTATGCCCAAAATTAAAGGGTGATTTATTTCGGATATTGTGGATGGGTCAATTTATAAAAAGAAATTGACCCTCTGCAACCCATCAAAAATACATAAGCGCAGATGAAACTAAAAATAATGGCCCCCGGATTCGAATTGCCAAACCCCAGCATAATCATTATTGATTTAACAAACACATAATAAATTAGTAATCCTGAGCATGATGCGCGACTTTGCTTCCAAGCCCCTACTGCAAAAATTGCTAATATTAATCCATCAAGTAAACAAAATACTAACCATCCCGTTGGAATGAATTCATCGCCGCCTAAAGAAGCAATTGGAGCAGCAACGTTTAATAACGCCGCAATAAAACCAACTACAGATGCCCTCCGTATCCATTTTACAGAAGGAACTATTTCCATTGATTCTAGCCAAGTTTTTATTGATTGTTTCATATAAGTGAGTTGAAAATATCCTGCGTTATCCCGGGAAATAATTTTTCAGCTATTTCAATAGCGTAATTATCTGTCATGCCCGATACGTAATCAGATACTGCTCTATCTAATGTATCAGAATGCATAACATAAAATTTAGGCACTTCTTCTGGATTATCCAAATAATAACCATACAGCTCTCGGACAATAGAAATTCCAGCTTGAGTCTCTTTGTTTTGCCCAACAGGCAAATAAACGTTCTGAAACATATAGTCTCTCAACCCCAACATTGCTTCCGAAATTTCTTCAGACATTTGTATCCCTGAATTTAGCATTGGATTTTCTTCCTCTAATACCGCTGATGACGTCATTATCGTGTCCATAACCAGCGTGTTAACTCTCTCTGAATGCCGATCCCCTAATATGTCGATAATATCTTTAGGTAAATCATTTTGGCCCAACCAACCAGCTCGTAAAGCATCCAATACATCATGATTAACATAAGCAATAGCATCCGATAAACGACAAATTTGAGATTCTAATGAAATCTGTTCCTGAGCCGCTAAGAAATTACCTTTTGGCTTGGAATGCCTGAAGATCCCTTCTTTGGTTTCCTCTGTTAAGTTCAGTCCGTGTCCTTCTTTTTCTAAAACTTCAACTAGCCTTATACTTTGAGAAGCATGAGAAAAGCCACCAGGGACCATTTCGTTCAATACCTCTTCACCTGCATGCCCAAATGGAGTGTGACCGATATCATGTCCCAGAGTCATAGCCTCAACTAAATCTTCATTTAAATTTAGAGCTCGTGCTATGGTTCTACCTATTTGGGAAACTTCTAAAGTATGAGTCAATCGAGTCACATAATGATCACCTCTTGGAGCAATAAAGACTTGGGTCTTATGCTTTAGCCGTCTAAATGCATTTGAATGTATTATTCGGTCTCGATCCCTTTGAAATTCTGTTCTAACGTCACTCTTTAGCTCATCAATCGACCTGGTAGCAGCACAGGAACGTTTGGCATACAGAGACAGAAATTCTTCTCTAGCTTCTAATTTCCCTCTTACATTGTTCGCTGCAGGTGCCATATTAAGCCTCCTTCCTTAGTACCCGTCGAGCGATCATTTTAGCGGCAATCTTATAATCCCCATACTTGCCTGATCTTATGCGTTTAAGTATAAAGTTTTTTTGTTGACGATAGGAAATCGGATCCGGCATATCAATATTAACTTTATGTTTGCCAAATAACCCCCATGCATCACCTTCATTTCCTAAAAGAACAGGGTGCAATCCGCATTTCTGCATAAGCAATATCAAAGTGTAAATGTTGAAATAATGGGCATGGATAGGCCTAAAATAATCTCTTGTGATTGGCTGTTTATTTCGAATTTTCATGGAATTGGGAACGGATATATAAACTAATCCCGAATCACTCAAACTAGATTTTATGTTTTCTAAAGTCTCCACCGGTCTATCTAAGTGTTCCAATACCATACGGCATATCACCAAATCAAAACCCTGGAATCTATCAGGCCAAGAATACGCTATATCAAATGATTCAGCATCAACATCATGATTATTTATCAGCATTTCCCTGAATTCATCTACAGCTTCTACAGCTTTACAATTTAATCCAGGAAATTTATCTTTTAAAAACAAAAGAGCGTTCCCATGCCGGGAACCTATGTCCAAAACACTAGACAAATCAACCGTATTTTCAATTCTTGTCCAAAATTTCTCCCACCGAGACGTTTCATCAGGGATATCATTTACTTCCCTTTGAAACCAGGCTTGATTGCATTCAAAAGCAAAATTTGAGTGCGGTTTTGGGTTCATAGTTATAAAGCCACAATTTTTACAGATGGATATAGAAACTCTACCTAATTTCGGCAATACCGGGGATTTCATGTTCCCTAGTACTTCAAATTCATTTGAGTCACAAACAGGGCATAAGTCAAATACACGCTGCCTCAACTAATTGTATCCGGTAACACTCCCCAAGTTATATTCTGAGGAATCTTCATAAGTTTTCTATCCGAAATAGCTTGTTTCACTTCGAGCAACGTAGCATTTACTTCGTCTGTAATATAAATCCATTCTGCTGCTTCTGGAATCCAGTATGGAGAATTAATTCTAAGTATTTCACCTGTTGAGGTATTAAAATATATTCCAAATTTATTATCAGCCATTTTCTGAACTAGCTCCTAGTTGATCTGATCTAACAAGATTGTTTCTTCTCTTCTTGGCCCTGTTGATACTGCACTAATCTTACAATCCACTAATTCTTCTATTTTATCCAAATACATCCTAGCCTGCTTAGGCAAATCTTCGAGTTTGGTTGTACCGTATGTGACTTGATCCCACCCTTTTATTTCTTCATATATTGGTGTCACTTTATTCAAATATGACGCATTGGGAACAAAATAATCCACTCTCTCTCCATCTACTTCATACCCTACACAATATTTGATAACAGGGAACTTATCTAATATATCCAGTCTAGTCACCACCATAGATGTAAATCCATTAATTGATTGACTGTATCTTCCTGCTACCCCATCAAACCAACCTATTCTCCTGGGACGGCCTGTGGTAACACCATATTCTCCAGCTATTTCTCTTAATTCATGTGCCGTGGCCTTATCCATCTCTGTAGGCATGGGTCCACTTCCAACTCTGGTGCAATACGCCTTATATATACCAACAATTTCTTGTATTTCATTAGTATTGATTCCTAACCCCGTACAAGTCCCACCAATCGAAGGGGAAGAAGATGTAACATATGGATAAGATCCATGGTCCACATCTAACAGTGTTCCTTGAGCTCCTTCAAGCAATATACGCTGGTTATTTTTCAAAGCTTCATGAATCATCTGCTCGGTATGTCTAACAAATGGCTCTAGTTTTTGCCCCCAGTGTACAGATTGCTCAACTAATTGCTGTACATCAAGTTTTTCTTTGCCATAAATTTTTGTAATAACATCATTCTTTGATTTAAAAATATCTTTTAGTCTTTTTATCATTTCAGGATCATTCGTAGAACTCAATCTAACTAAATCACCTATTTGGACACCAGATCTACCAATTTTGTCCATATAGGCCGGACCCACTCCTCTGCCTGTAGTTCCTATTGATGCATCCCCTCTCGCTTCCTCTTCTAGCAAGTCTATTAAAATATGGTAGGGCATAATGACATGCGCGCGATCACTCAAGAAAAGATTATTGTTGATTAGCCCAAGCTCATCTAATGATTCCAACTCTTTAAATAAAGCATCCGGGTCTATAACAACACCATTTCCGATTATACTAACAACTCCGGGAGAACAAATCCCTGACGGGATCAAATGCAACTGGAAGTCCCCTGTGGGATTTTTTACGGTATGACCCGCATTGTTTCCACCCGCATAACGGACCACAAAATCCATATTTTCTGCCAGCAGATCTACTATTTTACCCTTGCCTTCATCTCCCCATTGAGCACCTATTACAGCATAAGCTGGCATGTACACCTCGTTCCTTAACTTATATGATTTTTCGCCGATTGAGTATACCAAAACCCAACGGCACTAAAAAGCTCGCTCATTAGACTAATTAACTTCCTGCAATAAAATTAAAAGCCGCTATTGCTGCTGTCGCACCGTCTCCTGCTGATGAAATCAACTGGGAAGAAGAATTTTCTCTGATATCTCCCGCAGCAAAGATACCCGGAACAGACGTCATCAGTTGCAAGTTAACATTGATATGACCTGTGTTATCCATTTTTAAAAGCCCCCGATAAGTATCTGAATTAGGATTCAAACCGACATAAATAAATACCCCAGAAACAGGAAAGTCATTCTCAAGATTAGTCTTAGTATTTTTAGTAATTATTCCTTTGACAGAATCTTCTCCGTAAATGTTTAAAACCTCAGTGTTCACTAATATTTCAATCTGAGAATTGTTCCTAACTTCATTTTGAAGAGCTTTATGCCCAGTTAAACCCTCAGATTTAGACACTAGATAAACTTTAGAAACATATTCTGTCAAAGTTAAGGCTTCTTCAAGTCCAGAATCCCCTGTACCTATTACAGCCACTTCTTCTTTCATATATAAAGGCCCATCGCAAGACGCACAATGAGAAACACCTTTTCCTTCAAAAGTTTCTTCCCCTGGCACTCCTAAACTTCTTAATTCAGAACCTGCCGATATAATTACAGCTTTAGCTTTGTATTGTTCGGAGTCTCCTTTCACCATTTTGTGGTCAGGGAACTGGACAACCCCCTCAATTTCTTCATACACAAATTCAGCACCCGCAGCCATTGCTTGTTGTTGTATGATAGGCCCTAATTCTGCACCTGATATACCTTCTGGAAAACCCGGAAAATTCTGAATATTTTCAACATTTATAATCTGGGCACCCGGCATTAATTTATCTGCCACAATAGTATTCAGGCCATATCTCGCCCCAAATAATCCGGCGGTCAATCCCGCAACGCCTGCCCCAACTATCAACAAATCACATTCGCGCACCATTTATCCTCCGGAAATCTATTTCTTCAAATATATCCATGCATCATCCGTAGTGTCAACGCAGCTAAGTCTAAATCTACTACCTACATAGACTTTAGAAGGAATCACTAGTATGATTTTAATATAATCTTTGTATTTCAAACTGTTCCAAAATAAAGAGTGCAGATGTTGAATATTAAACAAGAATTTCTTGGCCTACAAAATTCAATAAAATACTTGCCTAAAAAACAAGTATTAGATATAGAAAAAGCGTTTGCATTTGCTGACGCTAGTCATCATGGGCAACTACGTAAATCAGGGGAACCCTACATAGTTCACCCGCTAGCAGCAGCCCAAACATTAGCTGAACTGCGATTGGATTCTGAAACACTCCAAGCAACTCTTTTACACGATGTAATTGAAGACTGTGGAGTGACCGTCGAACAATTATCAAACGAATTTAGTCCTCAAGTAGCAAAACTTGTAGATGGAGTTACCAAACTCACCCAATTAGACTTACCTGATACAACACACAGCTCTGAAACAAACACCCCTATAGAGCAAATTGACGTGCACCTTGAAAGCCTTCGTAAGATGTTCATATCAATGGCAGAAGATGTCCGAGTAGTACTGATAAAATTAGCTGACCGATTACATAATATGGAAACTTTGGATGCTTTGCCTGAAGCCAGCCAAAAGCGGATAGCACAAGAGACACTTGATATATATTCACCCTTGGCCCACCGATTAGGCATATATGAAATTAAATGGAGATTGGACGACCTATCCTTTAAGCATCTGGATCCGAATCAATACAAACAAATTTCCCGCCTATTAGCTGTAAAACGCACAGAAAGAGAAATTTATATCAATAATATAGTATCAATCATTGAATCCCAGCTAAACGAGGCTAATGTATTATCAGAAGTAACAGGTCGACCAAAAAACATATACAGCATCTTCCAAAAACTTAGAAAGCAAACTTCGTCAAAATCTGATGTCGAAATTGATGAAATCTATGACTTATACGCATTAAGAATACTTGTTAATTCCGAGGAAGATTGCTACCGAACTCTCGGAATAGTACACAAGTTATGGAGTCCAATCCCTGGTCAGTTTGACGATTATATTAGCAACCCTAAAGACACTTTGTATCAATCTCTTCACACAACCGTCTACTGTGAAGAAAACCACCCTTTGGAAGTACAAATCAAGACTTTTGAAATGCATGAATTAGCAGAATATGGAGTGGCTGCCCACTGGAAGTATAAACAAGGGGTCCAGCAAGAAAATGATTTTGATAATAAAATGGACTGGCTCAGGCAAGTACTAGACTGGCAAAGAGACTCTGAAGATACCGCAGCCTTTGTTGAATCCATAAAAGACGATCTGTTTCAGGATCAAGTCTTCGTATACACACCCAAAGGCAAAATCATTGAATTAGCCACCGGCTCAACTTCGGTGGATTTTGCATACAAAATCCACACTGAACTTGGTAATTCTTGTATAGGATCTAAAGTCAACGGGAAGCTAGTTCCACTAGATTCAGCTCTTTCTAACGGAGACACAGTAGAAATATTGGTTTCCAAAATACCTCGAGGACCCAGCCACGACTGGCTAAATCCTGATTTAGGATTTGTGAAATCCGCTCTAGCCCGAGAAAAAGTTAAACAATGGTTCAAAAAACAAACCCGCAGCACAAATGTTCAAATAGGAAGAGAAATAGCACATAATGAATTAGACAAACTGGACATCCAAGTAAGTGAGAATGATCTGATTGAGCATTTCGGCTATCCAAGCATAACAACATTTTATGAGGACTTAGGATCTGGTAAATTTCCTGAAAACCAGCTCAAAGAAATATTAAGGCAAACACAGATAATTCCTGATATAAATGCGACGAGATACGACCTTCCCATATCAAGCCCATCCTCAGGTATAACAGTAGAAGGAACAGGCGATCTTCTAACTCGAATAGCTCGATGTTGTAACCCTATGCCTGGAGATGACATTATAGGATATGTAACACGAACCCGTGGAGTGAGTATCCATAAACCTCTCTGTAACACTCTAGAATCAGCCACCAACACAGACCACTTAATTAATGTTTCATGGGGAGAAGCGCGTAACTTGTTCCCTGTGAGAATCCGTATAACATCGGTAGATCGGGTAGGCCTGCTCAGAGATGTCACAACCAAAGTTTCCGATGAAGGGGTGAACATAGCTTCCGTAATAACCCAAGAACACTCTGATGGATCCGTAACCATGGATCTTACCATTCACGCGAATGGAGTGCTCCAATTAAACAATCTATTTACAGTCATCCGGAGTATCGTTGGCGTAGAAGATGTAACACGCATTCATTTTCAGAAAGACTCCCCATAACCATATTAGTTCAGGAAAATCATTTTGAATCTACCTAGCCTCAAAAACAAAGTCGCTATTGTGACTGGATCAAGTCGTGGAATTGGGAAGGCAATTGCTATACAGTTAGCAAAATCAGGAGCCTCCGTCATAGTTACGGCAAGAACTGAATCGCCCACAGACAACGTGCCTGGGTCCATTCAAGAAACATGTTTAGAAATTGAAAGAACCGGGGGAATTGCTATCCCAGTTGTCTGTAATGTGAGAGACGAACATAGCATCATCAATCTTGTTACCCAAACCTTAAACACTTGTGGCAAAATAGATATTTTGGTAAACAATGCAGGAATTGGAAACTATCAAAGTTTCACAAACACATCTCTTAAACAATGGGATCTAATGCTAGATATCAACCTGAGAGCCCCTATTATCCTAATGCAAAATGTACTTCCTGTTATGATTAAACAGCAATCTGGAAGTATTATTAATGTTTCTTCACATGCTGCGACCAATATATTTAGTTCAACGCTTAGCTCTGACACTTCTGATGAAGTTAAAATAATAGGTCAGTCCTATGGAGCGTCTAAAGCAGCCATAGAACGATTAAGTTGGGGGCTGGCCGCAGAAGTAGGAGAATATAACATCTCTATCAACGTTCTGAAACCGCTGAAACCTGTCCTAACCGAAGGATTTGTTGCACAAAGGCCTGATGGCGATTATTCCAGTTGGAGCACACCTGATGCCATGGCACAGGCCACCACAATACTTGCAGCCCAAGAAAAAGCTGACGGATTTAGTGGGACTATCTATACAGCAGAAGAGTTACTGGCTATATACAAAAATCTCACATGATTATTTAACTAGGGGAGTATCCTCCAAATTAGCCCATTCCCCCATTGACCCGTCATAAACGCGAGCCTCAGATTGTCCTATCAACTGAAGAACAAAGTTTGCGTGCGCCGCACGCACTCCAGCCTGTCAATAAGTATATATGGCTTTATCTAGTGCAATCCCATTATCTGCTAAGATAGCTTTAATATCCTCTTCAGATCTGAAGAGGTGGGTTTGCCTATCCATTAAATTAAACCACTCTAAATGAACGGCTCCTGGAACATGACCACTTCTAGTATTGTTCCTGGTCTCCGTTCCTTCAAACTCTCCATCACTGCGAACATCCCATATTTGAGACGATTCTATAGAGCACGCCTGAATTACATCATCTTTGCTCGCATACCTGTTGAGCTTAGTACCAGTGACAAATTTTTTATTATCTCTAATATTAGGCCTTTCAAAACTACATTTGTTGCCCTGATTAATCCATTCTCTCCATCCACCATTAAGAACGCGTACTTTATCATGGCCATAATAATCGAAAACCCACCATAATCTGGTAGCGTATAAACTTTGGGAATTATCATATGTAACAACCAAAGTTTCATTATCAATACCTAAATTGGAACACATGGACGAAAATTCTTCATCATCCATTACAAACAATTTGTCTTTCGCGCTTTTGACATACATATGCGTAGGCAAATGAACCGAGCCTGGTATATGTCCTCGGGAGTACGCATCACCTGAATCACAATCTATAACTACAATATTAGGGTCTGATATATTGGAAACCAACCAGGTTACTTCCACCAATAAATCCTTATCACTATATTCTTCCATTTCATGCCCCCGTTCATGTTTGTTATTGGATTTTATTGCCTCACTATAGTTCGGTCAACATATTTCAATATAACTTGCCCAAGAAAAACGATACATATAAAATAGCAACAGTTAATAAGCTTAAGGAGGATTCAATGGTACAAAAGGGACAAATAGACCACTTACTCCAAGAATCCGACGTTATTTCACCACCAGACACTCTAAAATCCAATGCCAACTTACCTAACTACGAAGAAGAATATCAACAATCCATTGAAAATCCAGAAGCTTTTTGGGAGTCTGTAGCAAAAGAGTTACATTGGTTTTCACCCTGGGACAAAATCTATGAGAATTCCTTCCCAAATTTCAAATGGTTTATAAACGGAAAATGTAATATCACATACAACGCTTTAGACCGACATTTAGATGAAAACAGAAATAAAGTCGCCTTGATCTGGCTTGCTGAAGACGGAAGCGAACGAACTTTCACTTATGGCAGACTACATAATCTAGTTTGCAAATTCGCAAACGGGTTAAAATCCCTGGGTATCACTAAAGGAGACCGAGTCGTAATCTACATGCCTCTTACGCCTGAAGGAGTAATAGCTATGTTAGCTTGTGCTCGCATAGGGGCAGTCCATAGTGTAGTCTTCGCAGGCTTTAGTGTTTCCGCATTGGCAGACAGAATTGATGATGTGCAAGCTAAAGCTTTAATCACTGGAGATATAGGAATCCGAAGAGGAAATCATGTAGATCTAAAAAGTATCGCTGATGCCGCCCAACAACGTTCTACAACTCTCGAACATACAATTGTATGGCGCCGCCTAGGGGAACAAACTCCTCTTTTACAAAACCAAATAGATTTCGACCAACTTGTAAGCCAAAGCAACTCTCACTGCCCTGCCGAAGTGATGGATTCAGAAGACCCTCTTTACATCCTCTAT
>CEOQ01293359.1_pt1 | contig 10194 bp, 11 predicted proteins | sample 361351 | NCBI WGS metagenome assembly CEOQ01 (sample SAMEA2619907, study PRJEB7988) | marine metagenome | biome: marine biome (ENVO:00000447); feature: deep chlorophyll maximum layer (ENVO:xxxxxxxx); material: "saline water (ENVO:00002010), including plankton (ENVO:xxxxxxxx)" | depth 60 m | reverse complement strand
AGGATTTATCTAATGTGCATATTTATCCTGACCCTGCTCAGATAGCCATGCGCAAATCTATTGCAAGGCATTTAAATATCTCTCCAGAGAATATAGTTGTAGGGAACGGCAGTGATGAAATAATTGATTTAATTTTTAGATCTGTACTGTCAGCAGGAGATAACATAATCAATGCAGTCCCGACATTTGGAATGTACCCAGTGGTTGCACAAGTATGTGGCGCACAGACAATATCTGTATCGAGAGATGCCACGTTTCAGATCCCTGTAGATGAAATAGTTGGGATGGCTGAGCAAGCTAAAATTATTGTTATCGTTTCGCCTAACAACCCTACAGGTAACCTTACGAGCATTAGCGATATCGAAATTTTGCTAAAAACTAAAACCCTTATAGTTCTCGATGAAGCATATGCGGAATTTAGTAAGCAAACTGCAATGGATCTTATAAATACTTATCCCAATTTAGTAATTCTTCGCACATTAAGTAAATGGGGTGGACTTGCTGGATTAAGAGTCGGATATGGAGTGATGCACCCTCTTTTAGCTGACATATTAATGCGCGGGAAGCCACCGTACAGTGTATCGCGGGCTGCAGAGGTTGCATTACTTGCATCCTTAGAAGATAAAGAAATATTAGATAACCGAGCGCAAGCGATAATTGATGAACGTGAAAGACTTTTTCTCTTACTCAATGGTCTATCAGGGATAACCCCTTCCCCTTCTGATGCTAATTTCATTCTCTCCCATGTCTCAGAAGGTCGTGCAAAAATGGTCTATGAAGGCCTCGCTCAAAATGGTATTGCAGTGAGATACTATTCAGAAGGAAGATTGAAGGATTATCTTCGAATCAGCGTAGGCACGTCATTACAAACTGACAAATTAATTGAGGTGCTTGCTTCATTACTTTAGGAGTCATATGGAGCCTCGACTAGGTAACTACAGCAGATCGACCGGAGAAACACAAATTTCTGTTTCAGTGAACTTGGATGGAACTGGTGTTTCAAAAATTTCTTCAGGAAACGGTGTCCTAGACCACATGGTCAATCAATTAACACGCCACGGGCTAATAGACATAGAGATTGAAGCTAAAGGTGATAGTGCTCTTACAGGATGGCATCACACAGTAGAAGATTGTGGCATTGCTTTAGGTAGAGCATTCACAAACGCTCTTGGTGATGGTTCTGGAATACGGAGAATGGGGCATGCACTTGTTCCTCTAGACGAAGCATTAGCTCGAGTAGCAGTCGACTTAAGCGGTCGTGGTTATGCACATGTTGACTTAGGTATCACTGGAACCAATATTGCCGATTTACCAGGTGATTTGCTTAGGCATTTTCTTGAATCATTCGCAGTTGAAGCTCGAATAACGCTACATATACATGTATTAGAAGGCGTAAATGCACATCATCGCGCAGAAGCAGCATTTAAAGCCTTGGCGAAAGCATTAAAAGATGCAGTTGAATTAGATCCTAGATCTCTAGATATCGTGCCGAGTACTAAAGGCTCAATTTCTTAAGTGGTTACGTCTTCTAAAGTATAAGTAAATGACTCAATAACAGTGTTTGCAAGCAATTTTTCGCACATATCGTTTACTTCCGCATCTGCACTTGATCTATCAGTCGCCTGTAACTGTACGGAAACAAATTTTCCTACACGGACATTTTCAATATTTTCAAAACCTAAAGCCTTAAGCCCTGATAAAACAGCATTGCCTTGAGGATCATTAACGCTTTCTTTAAGCATTATTTGGATCGTCGCCTGAAATTTCATACTAACCGCTATGCCTCTCGCCGCTTACGTTAGAATTTAAAGTAACGTCAGCTTCACATGCATTATTTATGTATAACGGCCCTTTATTCCGGTGGTCCTTAGCAAATTGATCCATTTCATTTGTATTATCTGCCTTCACCTCATGAGTCCAACCCCAAGCAGTCATTACAACTTGGCCATCTTGAATGCCTGGGTAGGGATTGACCAAATAACATCCGGGGTAACCGGGCAATCCTTCAACAAAAGCTTTTAATTCTTGAACATCATTACCTTGGAGGCCGTGGTTAAAAACCACTCCACCATATTCAAGGTTTCTCACAATAATCCCATCATTCACTTGTTCAGAATGAAAGCCCCATTCAGCTAGTTGTGCCAGTCTCGGCCCTGAAGTTGGAGGGGTAGTAGCATACTGCACTACAGAAGCATCGGTTATGATTTCACCTGGCTGGATTTCAATTTTTTCACCAGTTAAATTTTTTACTACTTGATCCGAAGTTTCAGATGCCGTACTAATCCCACCTCCTATTGAAGGAAGAACTAAGCCTGCGATCAATGCCAAGGCTATCAAGCTACCCCCGGCCGTATATATCCTACGTTTTCGGGCTTTTTTAGCTTCTGAACGTATGCGTCGTTCTTGTCGCGCCACAGTACTTCTTGATGCCTGCTTAGCCTTACCGCTAGTCCTTGAAGAGGCCACTGACTCTTGATAACCCGGATCGTCAGTTTCATCATTAAGTTCGATAGAATTATTATTTTGCTCAGTCACGTAACCATTCTCCTTGGCTAAACATCTAGTGGCGCCCCCACTAGTTTTAAATGAGCCTCTAGATAGCGTTCACGCGTTTTTTCGACGATTTCATCAGGCAATGAAGGTGCCGGAGGTGTCCGATCCCAATCTTTTTGAGTTAAAAGCCAGTCCCTAACAAATTGCTTGTCAAAGTTGGGTTGAGATTGGCCAGGGTTATGACCTGAAGCATCCCAAAATCTACTTGAATCAGGGGTCAAAACTTCATCGATTAAAATAATTCGATTTTCGTGCATACCAAACTCGAATTTAGTGTCAGCTAAAATAATGCCTCGCTCTAACGCTATATCGTGAGCGCGTTGAAAAACCGCAAAGGAAAGTTCCTGTAATTTAGCGGCGAGATCAGTTCCAACCATCTGTCCCAATTCTTCAATTGAAACAGGTTCATCATGTCCGACTTCTGCCTTAGTAGTGGGCGTAAACATTAACTCTGGTAGCCTACTGCCATCCTTCAAACCAGTTGGCATAGCTACTCCAAAGATTGTACCGCTCGAATCATAATCAACCAAGGCGGATCCCGTTAGGTAAGCCCTCACTACGCATTCGGCATCAATTCGCTCTGCGCGCTTGACAATCATTGCTTGACGGGCCACTTCAGGCGGTAAATTTTTTATCAACTCATTATTTTGGAATTTACTTACAACATCAGGATCATCTGCTAGACCAATAAAATGATTTGGTACTATATCTTCCGTTTGCTCGAACCAAAATTTCGACATTCGAGATAAAACTCTACCCTTATCTGGTATACCATCAGGCAGTACCACATCGAATGCAGATATACGATCAGTAGCAACCATAAGTAGTAATCCGTCACCAAGATCATAAGTGTCTCGGACTTTACCTTTATATAATCTATTAGGTAGCGGTGTTTCTAATAACGATTTCATTTACAACCTCAAAAATTTATTCATTCAAGCCAACACGCGTAAATAGAGCATCAATGCACTGCGTGTAAAAATTATAATCAAAAAGCTCGTCCAAAGTGGGCTTATCAAGAAGAGCGGTCACCTTGGAGTCATTTTTAATTAAATCACGGAAATCCGCTTTCTTGTCCCAAGTAGTTGCGGCGTGTCCTTGTGCGAGTTTATACGCATCATCACGTGACATTCCAGCATTTACCAAGGTTAGCATGACTCGCTGGGAGAATAGCAGGCCTCGCGTAGATTCTATGTTTTCCATCATGCGCTCAGGGAATACTTTGATACCGGTAATAATTCCAGTAAATAAGTTCAAAATATAGTCTAATGCCATACACGAATCGGGAAGAATGATTCGTTCAGCAGATGAATGAGAGATATCTCGTTCATGCCAAAGCGCAACATTCTCTAATCCTGTGACTGAATTCCCGCGAATTAATCTCGCAAGGCCACATACTCTTTCAGATAAATCAGGGTTTCGTTTATGGGGCATAGCTGAGGAACCAGTCTGTCCTTCACCAAAAGGTTCTTCTACTTCATGTACTTCAGTTCGTTGTAATCCTCTGATTTCAGTAGCAAATTTCTCTAACGATGCAGCAATTACCGCAAGTGTGGTGAGAAAATAAGCATGGCGGTCTCTTTGCACTATTTGGTTAGATAGTGGTGCATAGTCAATACCCAATTGATTACAAGCAAATGATTCAATCTCTAAAGGTACTGTTGCATGGGTTCCCACAGCTCCAGATATTTTGCCAACACTTATTTGTTCAGTTGCGTGAATCAGTCTTTCACGGTTTCGACGCATTTCGTCCCACCATAAGGCCAATTTCAGGCCAAATGTGATCGGCTCAGCATGGACTCCATGTGTCCGCCCCATCATCAAGGTATACTTATGCGCTTTTGCTTTTATCTCGAGTGCTTCAACTAATGCATTTAAATCATTGAGCAGTATTTCAGCAGAATCTTTTAGTTGAAGACCTGTGGCGGTATCCCATACATCATTTGAAGTCAATCCATGATGAACCCATCTTCCTTCAGAGCCCAAATTAGAAGTGACGGAGTAAAGAAACGCAGTAACATCATGTTTTGTTTCGTTAAATTTCTCTGTTAATTTTTCCTTATCCCATGTGGCATTACGGATTTTTTCAATATCCTGAACTGGAATTAAACCTAAGTCTGCCCATGCTTCGCATACTGCTATCTCTACTGCGAGCCAACGATCGTATTTGCCGTCATCCGACCAAATGCCCTTCATCGGTTCGAGTGCATAGCGATCAATCATTCGTATTCTCCTTCAGGGTTTTGACATAATTAATAATATCGTAAAAATCAGAAAATTCTTGGAATTTTACGTCATTTTCGACGCAGAAACCCACGAGCCAGTCTCTTGCAAAAACGTAATCAGCTTTTAATGCAGGACAGGAATCTGAAATACTATCCCCCACATAAATAATTAGATCAGTCGAATTACGGTATTGCTCGAGCATCTTGCATTTACAATTACCAGGCCAAGCAAAGCATGACTTATCTGAATACGGATACTCAAAGCTCATTTCTGATCTTTCACCAAACGTGGTTACTGCGTGAATTGGTATCATAATCTCTTCAGAGTCAAGCGCTGCTTGTATGTAAAAATCCAATCCATGACTGGTAATTGCTAATGTAACATCATTATTTTTTGAGTACGTAGAGAGTTCTTTGAAACCCAATCGAATCGGGTGGCTATTCCTAACAAATTCTATAATCGATAATCGACTACAATCGAGTTGCTGAAAAGCCAGTTCTTGATATTCAGCTAAAGAGATTTGCCGTTCAGTATATTTGCTACGAATATCTTCCCATGGTAGCACTCCCCGAGTTGATGGATCTGGCTGGAAATGCACCAAAATCGATTGTCCAACATTACAATCTGCAGCAGTATCGTCAAAATCACAAAGAATAGTCAGCAAAAAATATTCGTTCCTTTATCTCTGTCTTAAGCGCTCTCTATAATTTTCAACTTCTTGGCGAATTTCTGGGTATTTCACCCCCAAAATTTCAGCTGCTAACAATGCAGCATTCCTAGCGCCCCAAGATCCTATTGCAACTGTAGCGACGGGAATACCGGGAGGCATTTGTACTATGGAATATAAAGCGTCTACTCCTCCTGTCATTTCACTAGAGGCAATGGGCACTCCAATAACTGGTAGGGTAGTATGTGACGCAACGACTCCTGGAAGGGCCGCTGCCCCACCTGCTGCAGCGATAAATACTTCAACACCTTCTTGTTCGCCAAGTGTAATATATTCCTCTACTTTCTTAGGGTTCCTATGTGCAGAGGCAACTAATAAGTCAGTATCAACACCAAGGTCTATTAATGTTTTTTTAGTATCCTCCATAACTGGCTGATCTGTAGCACTACCAACGATAATTCTTACTTTAGGCAATGGGTGTCTCCTTTTCTTTATTTACTTTTTCATCATTAGCGAATTGTGCAATATCAGTTCGATACTGCATGTTTTCAAAGTTTATTTTTTCTACCAATTTATAGGCATTTATACGAGCTTCTTTCATTGTAGTCGCTTTTCCAATTGCAGTTAAAACTCGACCACCAGCAGTGTAAGTCTCACCGTTATTTGAACGTGTTCCTGCGTGGAAAACTTGCCCTAGATTCAATGTATTTTTCAGTCCATGAATGGGCAGGTCGATTTCATATTTCCCAGGGTACCCACCTGAAGCCAATACTACTCCTACTATGTAATTATCTTCCCATTTCAATTCCAATTTATTCAAATCTCCATTTAGCAGGGCATCAATTACTTCAATCAAGTCGTTTTCTAGGCGAGGGAGTATGAATTCAGCTTCAGGGTCTCCTAAACGTGCATTAAATTCGATGATGCTAGGCCCTTGTTCTGTTAGCATCAATCCTCCATAAAGAATCCCCGAATATGGGCATCCCATTAAAGCCATTTGATCAATCACTGGTTTTATACAAGTTTCTCGTATTAGTTTTTCAAATTTAGCATTCCACCAAGAAGGTGGACTGTAACCACCCATACCACCTGTATTTGGCCCTTTATTGTCATCATAGGCTCGCTTGTAGTCACAAGCGGCAACTAGAGAAGAGATATTTGACCCATCGGTAAAGCAAAAGACACTAACTTCAGGGCCAGATAGGCAATCTTCAATTACAACTCGGTCACCCGAAGTTCCAAAAATCCTTTCAACCATCATTGCATGCAATGCCTCTAATGCCTCGTCAACCGATTGCGCAACTACTACACCTTTTCCTGCAGCAAGGCCATCAGCCTTAATCACTATTGGTGCGCCTTTCTCTAATATATATTCCTTAGCTTGATAATAATTATCAAAGATTGAAAATGGTGCTGTGGGAGCGCCCGCAGAATTCATTATTTGTTTAGAAAATGATTTACTTCCTTCAATTAGAGCTGCTTCTTTTGTAGGCCCAAAAATACGAAGTCCTGCGTTACTAAAGTCATTTACGATTCCCTTAACTAACGGAATTTCAGGGCCGACGATGGTTAGATCAATCTGATTACCTTTAGCAAATTCAAGTAAATTTTCGATGTCGTCTAATTCGATAGGAACATTAATCGCAATGGTTTCTGTACCAGCGTTGCCAGGTGCCACAAATATTTCCGGTTTTTTGCTGCTTTTAGAAAGCTTCCAAACTATTGCATGCTCGCGAGCACCGTTTCCTACAACAAGCAGTCTCATTGAGTACCCATTTCGTTATTCATTGTATTTTCTCGTTAAATATTGGCTCCATAGTTATTAAGGCAGTATCCAATTGTTCGGAATTTAAGAAGCCATTATCAGCAACAAGTGTAAGAAAATCAGATAACGATTTTTCCAATCCTCTATCCATGTTTTCTCTATATGAAATTGCGTTCTCATAAGTTATTGGGGGGAGCGTATATTGGTTTCTCTTATTATAAAAATCACGGGGCGAGCGGATAGTTTCCACCTTCCCGTCATACTGGTATATCCCATTGGTGCAAGTTAAAAGTAATTCAAATTGATACGGAATTGCGTAGCTAGTAAAAATCTTGACGGTAAGGGAGCCTGCCATTTGGAGCAAAATGTCTGAAGTATCTGGAGTATTTCCTCTTCCAGAAAAATTGGTCAAATTTATTCTTGAGTTGCTTACGCTACCAAAAAGATGCATTGCCAAATTGATGTAATGAACGCTGATTTGTTCAGCTACCCCATATTTACTCTGTACTGATCTCCAATTATTTAGATATTGATCAGAAAAAGAATAGCCATGCCCCATTCTAATGCTCATTTCAATAGGGCTTCCAAATTCTTTTGTGTTCACTATTTCATTGAGTTTCGAATACACAGGAGAATCAATAAAGGAGTAATTCACTTTGATTTTCATTTTCTTTGATTCGGACCAGTTCATTATTTTTATAGATTCTCCAAGATCGGAGACGAGCGGTTTTTCGGCAAAAATATATCCTGGGAAATCTGAGAGCTTCTGCAAATACTCAAAATGAGAAGGGGTAGGGCTAGCTAGAATAATAGCATCGCATGACTCTAATTTTGAAAAATCACTGGTGACTCTATAATCAACACCGTCGTAAGCACGGTAGTAGTAGATGCGTATATCGTCAACTAATTCGGATTTTTCAAGAATATTTATGAGCCTATGAGCATGGTTATCTTTACCGATAACACCTATAGATAGTTTATTTTTCTTGTTAAGAATCATTCTTCGAACGCATTATTCTATCCAATAGGATTTTCATCAAGCACGTTTTGGATAAATAAATTTGCTCCTTTAAAGAACATTTGTTCCAGCCATTCTTGATTATTCCATTGATTAGCAGAATCTAGATCTGCATGGTCAGAAACATACTTATAACAATAAAAATTTATCCTATTGACCAAGCAATACTTCGCTATGGCATATGCCTCCATATCTACTAGGTCAACAGTCATCACTTGGCCTTCAGTGACGAAATTATCTCCGGTACCACAACTTAAACCAGGTCTATTTAGTTGAATTGAACTAATAGGATCAAAGGGAGTTTCTCCCAATTCAAACCCTAAAGCCCGCGCATCCATATCTCTTTGCTTGAACAAAGTTACTTCTTGTAATCCAGAAATATTAGTATCCGTAGCTCCTGCAGTTCCGTAATTAATTAGAGTCTTCGGTTCATAAGTTGATATGCCCTGTGCAATTGATATAAGCGCGTTGACCTTTCCAACACCGGTGTAACAGACGTTCCATTCCTGAACAAGAGACTTCGGCAATTCTTTTTCTAATGCAACTACTATTAAAGTTTCATTTTTATCAAATTTTCTAATCATATTGTTTCAATGAAAAAACAGGGCAGTCGATAGATTCTCTCCCTTTAAGCCCCTTAAGTTCGATAACAACAGCACATCCGATAACATGAGCCTTTTGGAATTCAAACAATTCTTTGGCGCAATTAAATGTTCCTCCAGTAGCAAGTAGATCGTCCATCAAAACAATACGTGCACCCTTGAGATTAGAGTCTGTTTGTATGGAAAGCCCGCTGGAACCGTACTCCAAACTGTAGTTGCGTGTATCTAGCTTACCCGGTAATTTCCCTTCTTTCCTGACCATGATTGATCCAATTCCCAAAGAATCAGCGACCAGCGCAGAAAATAAAAAGCCTCGAGCGTCAATGCCAGCAATATAGTCCGGTGACCATTCTGAAATGCCATTAGCCAAGCTGATTTTTGTCCATGCCATGGCTTCGGCAGATTTGAGCAAAGGACTTATATCTCTGAATAAGATACCTTCCTCTGGGAAGTCTGGGTACGCTGCTATTAATTCATCTATATTCACATTTATTCCTCTAGATTAGAGAAAAAAGCGTCAGGGTAAGTTGCTTTTAATTTAATTTATTCAAGCAGTCATGTCTGCCAAGCTGCAATTAGAACAGCTGAAAATGCTTTTTCTCAATTTAACTTTACTTAGATGATCTATGTAATTGATTTTAAATATTTTTAATTTATTCCCACTCGATCGTCCCTGGTGGTTTACTTGTTATGTCGTAGACAACACGATTTATGCTAGGGACTTCGTTAACAATACGATTCGATATTCTAGCAAGTGTATCGTAAGGAAGACGGGCCCAATCTGCTGTCATTGCGTCATCGCTGGTTACAGCACGTAATGCAACCACATGCTGGTATGTTCGTTGGTCACCCATGACTCCAACTGTGCGAGTATCAGTCAGGACAGCAAAGCTTTGCCACAAATTGTCATAAAGTCCGTCATGCTTTATTTCATCCATGACAATCCAATCTGCTGAACGTAATGCTTCTAATTTTTCATAGGTGATATCGCCGATGACACGTATCGCCAGACCCGGCCCAGGAAAAGGCTGGCGGTTCAAAACGGTTGCAGGAAGACCTAACTGCGCACCTGCAAGTCGAACTTCGTCCTTAAATAGGTACCTTAGAGGTTCGACTAATTGCAATTTCATTCTTTCAGGCAAACCACCTACGTTGTGATGCGTTTTTATTTTGTGCGCAGCGGTACTCTCGGAAGTTTGGCTCTCTATCACATCAGGATATAGCGTTCCTTGAGCTAGGAAATCAACTGCACCCAATGAACCTGCTTGTTCTTCAAATACGTTGATAAATTCTGCTCCAATAATTTTTCGTTTTTCTTCAGGATCAACAACCCCTTTTAATGCGGAGAGGAATCTTTCTGATG
>CEOQ01152945.1_pt1 | contig 10195 bp, 11 predicted proteins | sample 361351 | NCBI WGS metagenome assembly CEOQ01 (sample SAMEA2619907, study PRJEB7988) | marine metagenome | biome: marine biome (ENVO:00000447); feature: deep chlorophyll maximum layer (ENVO:xxxxxxxx); material: "saline water (ENVO:00002010), including plankton (ENVO:xxxxxxxx)" | depth 60 m | reverse complement strand
CGGAAATCTGGCCGAGGAATACGACGACGCCGACGAGTTACAACGAGTCCTATCTGAATTCATCACTCAGATGAACTCTTGAGACGCTCGATTTCGGAAACCAAACGTTCCAATTGACTTTCAAGATCCAAAATCAAGGTGACTTGCTCTTCCTCACTTCTCAGTAGCCTAGCATTTTCCTCTTGCAGCTCGACAGCTCTACCGATTCCACCCTCATCCTCCGCCCGACGCATCTTCTCGTTATCCAACTGACTCTCGAGACGCGCAACGCGACTCTCAGATACCCGCAACCCTTCTTCGAGCTCAGCAATCCTAGCCCTAGTCGAACCATCTTGCTCGATTGCCCCCAAATCCATCTCAAGTGCGCGCCTACCTTGCCTTTCTGTCGCCAACTCCTCCTCGAGTCTGATAACTTCCTCCCAAACCGAGATCACCTCTTCGGCCAACCTCTCAGGAGCCATATCAGCCAATCTGGCAGCAAGATCCTCTCCCGATTCCTCACTGACGCCGGATTCTTCGGTATTCACAACTATCAGCGAGAATCGCTGACTCACCCCACTTCAATCTTGAGGGGGAGCGCGACCAAATGACACCTACTTCCAACCACTAGGCACTTACGCGCGGTCGAAGTTAAATCGTCACCGCGGGTCGCCCGCGCCATGAAGGCGTACAGAGCGAGTGGCACATTTCGGTCCGGCAAGAGAGACCAACCATTCACCCTCGATTTAGTAGCCGAGGACGACACCGACGCCGAAAACCGGGTTTTCTCTAACTTCGGTAGCCGCCACGGCACACCCCGACGCTTCGTTCGCATAGAATCATTGGAGACAATCAATCCATCTAAATCCACAGCACCCGTTGTTGTGGCTCACTTCCGTGGCAGTGCGACTTCTGAAGAGGAATAATCCCTCACCATATTGCGCAATGGTGAAAGCGGGCCCGTATCAGGGCGTAGTGATGAAGAAGTGGTTCATGCGCCAGTATTGGCGGATTCAACAGAGTCAGACACTCATCTCAATGGGGTTCTGGACTTCCACACTAACCCTACTAATCTGGCCGTACGTTAGTTGGAGGTTTGAGGCCAACTCGACCATGCTCGGCCTCAATATGACCTACTGGGGCCTCATTGGAATCGGCGCCTCAGTACTATTCACAGTCCTACTCATCGGAAGGGTCTACGATGCTACCCTCGGACTCTGGAGAGAACACCTGACAGTAGTCCAAGAGAGGAATCCGTTCACTACGTACAAGTTGAACGCACCATTCGGCATCCTTCTAGGGCAGACCAACGAAATCCTACGTAGAATGGCTCCTGAGGACGAGGACATCCAGAGACACTGCGAGTTTGTGGATCGTTGGTTGGAGTGGAATTCTGAACAGGAGATTTGGGCTCGGTCGATGAGTTCCTGGAAGAAGATAGTCGGTGAAGAGGACCCATTCCTAGCACACCTCAGTGAGTCCTCGAGAGAAAAACTCACATCTGCCGCCGATGAGTTGCAGGACTTCTGAGCGTGTCTGCGATGTTTGAGTTCGAGCCGGTGGTTGCACTCGCTGTCGAGGCAGGGGACACCATATTGGAAATCTACAATCGACATTCAAGCATCGATGTGACGACCAAAGACGATGATTCACCACTTACGGAAGCCGACTTGGCCGCCCATGAGGTGATTGTTGAGGGCCTGCAACGAATCGACCCCAACACACCCATCATCTCTGAGGAAGGCAGAGTCGGCGACCCAATGTCCTCCGATTTCTGCTGGCTAGTCGACCCCTTGGACGGCACCAAGGAATTCGTCAAGAGGAATGGTATGTTCACTGTCAACATAGCTCTGATGAAACGTCATGGGAATCGTTGGAATCCCATTTTCGGGGTAGTTCACGCTCCGGTTACCTCCACCACTTGGTTCGGAGGTAAGGACAGCGTTACTGCAACACGCCGGATTGGAGACGTGTCCAAACCAATCGAGGTAAAGGCAAATTCCAATGAGGAACCCACTCGCCTAGTCGCTAGCGGCTCTCATAGAGGTGAGAAAGACGAGAGTTTCGCCGCTTCATTGGGTAAGTACGACCTGGTGCGTATGGGCTCCTCACTCAAGGCCTGCGTGGTCGCTGAAGGGTCTGCTGATCTCTATCCGCGTTTTGGCCCAACATCATGCTGGGACATAGCAGCAGCCCACGCGGTTGTTGAGGCGGCTGGTGGGTTGGTACTTGACCCCAATGGCACACCACTCAACTATGATTTGGTGGACGAGATATTGAATCCATACTTCCTAGTGGCTGCGGATGACCGGTGGAATGAAGATTGGCAAAAATCGAACTACTGAAGAGCATCTGACCACGAGGAGACATCGAAACCGGTCACCCTATGTAGAAGCTCCAAATCATCTCTAATTTCTTCTCTCATCCGTACAGTCTCCTTCTCACTGGGTGCTTTCCTCTCTTTCCTCGGACTACTCAACAACGGCCAGGAGTAGATGTTGACATTCCTATCTTGTAAGAACCTCACTACACCACCTTTGAGGAATGCTGGAATCAATGATGCCATACCCTTGAAAACAGACCCGAATATCGTCAGAGGCCTCCTATCTGAAGCCACATTTGAATTGATGATGGCTTGAAGGTCGAAGGAATGCGACTCCAAACCCAAATGAGTCTCAATCATACGAAAAACCTCCTCCGGCGCACTCCTCATCAGACTCGAATCAATCAAGAGGAAACGTTCTGCCGGAAACAGATCATACCACCTCTCCATACTATTCCCGTACAGGGAATCGAGACACAATCTATCATCCTCCCAAGCTTCTTCGAATACCGACCAATCCGACCGAAATTTCCTGTCCTGTCCGGTATCCAAGACCATATTCCAATGACTGATTGTACGGCTGACAGGCTCTCTGAGGCAGACAATGAATCTAGCATCAGGCCACCATTCGGAGACTCTACTCGGAACTACCGGACAAGCGAGAGCATGGACTGAACAATCCAATTTCAGGCCGGACCCCTTGAAACAAGAAGCGTATCTTTCCCAATCAGGTAATCTATCATCCCTATGGAAGGTCCCCTTATGTGTCGCCACCTCATTTGGTTCCTTGGGCTCGGAGACACAGATTCCGGGGTGCTGCTCCAATGCTCCGGCCAACCATGTAGTCCCTGCTTTGGGCGCGCCCAAGAGAAAGGCACCAATTTCAGGCACAGATTCACCACCTACAGCCACAGCATCCCCCCGCCCCCTCTCAATATAGGTTGTACGCGCCCCCGTCGGTGTGAAATAGGGAACTATTGTCGCACGGCCCACCAAGGGTGTTCTAATGACGAACAGAGTCGTATGGTTCACCGGCCTTTCAGGAGCCGGTAAGACCACGATAGCTGTAGCCGCCGCCGAGCGCTATGGCTGCGAGGTACTCGATGGTGACACCATCAGGGACTTCTTCTCCAACTCGGACTTCTCTCGAGAGGGTCGTGAGAAGCACCTTCTGGGTGTGGCCAGAATGGCCAAGATGATTTCCAAGCACACAAATGTGATTTGTTCTTTCATCACCCCTTACGAAGATGTTCGCCTAAAGATCCTCGAGATTCTACCTGAGAACGCGGTGATGGTTCATATCTCGACTTCACTGGAAGTTTGCGAAGACCGCGACGTCAAGGGCCTGTATGCCAAAGCCCGCTCTGGAGAGATTTCCAACTTCACCGGTATCACCGATCCATTCGACCACCCGGAATGCGCCCACCTGACCCTCGACTCTAGTGGTGAGGAAGGCAAGAAGGTGGACGATTTGGTGGGTCAGTTGGCACACCTCTTTGAGCGGCCCAAAGCAGTACTGATTCCAGGCCGATGGCAGCCTCTGCACGTAGGCCATGAATGGCTGATTCAGCAGGAGTTGGACAAGGGCAATCGAGTAGTGGTGGGCATTAGAGACACACCAGTTAGTGAATCAGATCCATATTCAGCCCAGACTAGGAAGCGAATGATCGAGCACCGCTACGAGGGCGAAGACGTAGAGGCGTGGATTATGCCCGACCTCGAAGCCATCTCCTATGGACGCAAGGTCGGTTACGAGGTCCGAGAAGCCACCGACATCCCCCCTCATGTATTCGAGGTCTCAGCCACCGGTGTGCGAGGAGGCAACCGAGCCAACGTCTCTCAGAGAGTAATGGAATTCATGATTGCTGAGGGTATTTGGGATGGCGAGTAACCAGCAGACATAAGTCCGCCGAAGCCCTCCCTGAATCATGTTCCAGAGCATCAAATCACGAGATGGCCGAATCTTGGACGTACTGGTCGCTGGCGACAAGGAATCGAACAGGGCATTAGTCTGTCATCATGGAACTCCAAGCGACGCCTCAATCTGGTCCGACTGGCATCAAGACGCACTAGACAACAACCTCGTTCTGGTAGCTATTTCACGACCAGGATATGGACTATCAGACAGGAACTCTGGTAGAACCATTTCTAGCGTCGCGGCAGATGTAGAAGATGTTCTGGACAATCTCGGTGTAGAACACTTCCTCTCCATTGGGTGGTCTGGAGGGGGTCCTCATGCACTGGCTTGCGGTGCGCTGATTCCGGATCGTTGCAGAGCCGTATCATCACTAGCAGGAGTCGGACCCTATGGTGAACCAGATTTGGATTTCCTTGAGGGCATGGGCCCGGAGAATGTAGAGGAGTTCGGCATTGCTCTCAGGGGCGAAACTCCTCTGCGAGAGTGGATGGATGAGCACGCTGAGGCGTATCGTACAATCAGTGACGACGAACTTGCCGCAGCTCTGGGAGGTTTGGTTCCTGAAGTGGATGTAATTGCCCTGAATGAACAGGGCCTAGCCTCAGTGTGGGCATCGAGCATGCGCAGATGTTTCACCAATGGGTGGGATGGATGGATAGACGACAATCTGGCTTTCTGCTCCGGCTGGGGCTTTGCCCCCTCTCAGATTACCGTACCAGTGACCATCTGGCAGGGTGATTTGGATCTCATGGTACCCTTCTCCCATGGTCAGTGGCTGCTCAAGCACATTCCCACGGCCAAACCTAGGCTTGAGGAGGGACACGGACACCTCTCTCTCGTCGCCGATTGCAGGCAGGCCATCATAGACGATTTGGTTTCCAATCTCTGATTGACTCCCGGCGACGGCTTCTTGGCGGACGGTCATCTCGAACGGCTCGATGGCAGTCGACCGAGCAGAGCTGCAGAGGATGGCGCAACTGGTCGAGTTAAACCGTGAGAGGATGCAAACTATCGAGCAACAAATCCGTCAATTGGAAGCCATCAGGATGGAGCAAATTCAGGCCATAGAGGCCCTACGAGCGATTCCAGATGAGGGCACTGAGGGAGCCATGATTCCACTGGGCTCTGGCCTACAAATCATCGCCGACATACCCGCTGATGCCGGTGCTGTGATAGACATCGGCAGCAGAGTCCAAGCAGAGAGGACTAGAGGGGAAGCAGCCGACATCCTCGCCAAGAGAGGTGAGGAGTTGGTTGCTGTCATCGACAGGCTGCGCCAAGAGTTCGAGGAACTCGAAAAGGCGACCGTAGAGACCGCACAGAAGTTCAACGAGAGCGTCGAAGGTCTCAACCCCGAGGAACTCACGGCCCCTGAGCCTGAGAGCGAGAATCCGGAACCGAAGAAGACGTCCCGACGAAAGAGGAAGAGAGGAACAGAGTTGACACTCGACGACTGAGGCTATAGCATGGGCTTGTTCGACCGCTTCAAGAAGCGCTTCAAGAAAAGTTCCGAGGAGGAAATTTCAGCCGACCAAGAATCAGCCGAGGCAAAACAGGCTTCCGAAGAAGGAGCCCGGATGAGACAGGATATCGCCAAGGCGCGCAAGACTCCTCCCACCCCCATTCCTATTGATGAGCCCGAGGATGAATGGGATGAAGAAGAAGATAACATCCCCGATCCGTTCGCTGCTGCACCAGCCGACCGCAAGCAGAGGAAACAGGCACAAAGAGCCGCTTCGGTCGAGCAGGCAGATAAGCCCAAGCAGAGCAAGCAAGAAGAACCAACTCAGGTTACGATGCAATCCACTACTGGTCGCACTCTGATTCCCAGCGGCCCTGCAGAGATAGAGGTGGATTTCGGCGACGCCGCTTCAAAGACCGGTGGGAGGGTGATTAAGGGCAGCGCCAAATTGGACGCGATGCTTGAGGAGTTAGAAGAGGAACTACTCACTTCAGACATGGCTCACAGCGCCGTCGAAGAAGTCATCTCGTCTTTGAAGGCCAATCTGATCGGAAATAGAATCAGCACTGTCAAGAAACTCGACATCGTTCTCGAAGAAGCACTCAGAAACACTCTGTTGAAACTCCTTGAGTCGGGCTACTGGGACTTCGACAAGACCGTAGATGCGTACCTTGGGGAGGGCAGACCAGTCGTCATCATGGTAGTCGGTGTGAACGGCACCGGCAAGACCACGACTACGGCCAAAATCGCCCACAGGCTATCAGAGCAAGGCAAATCGGTGGTCTTAGCCGCTGCCGACACTTTCCGTGCGGGCGCAATCGACCAATTAGCAACTCACGCAGACCGCATAGGGGTCCGATGCATTCGTAGTCAAAGAGGAGGGGATGCAGCAGCAGTCTCGAGAGATGCAGTGGATAGCGCCAAGGCGAGAGGAGAAGACATCGTCATCATTGATACCGCAGGAAGAATGCAGAACAAGACCAACCTAATGGAGGAGTTGAGGAAGGTACACCGAGTTACACAACCCCATCTGGTTCTGTTCGTAGCCGACGCTCTGGCGGGCAACGATGCAGTGACCCAGGCAGTAGAATTCCAGCGCATGCTCAGTTTCGATGGAGCTGTTCTGTGCAAACTCGACACCGATGCGAAGGGAGGAGCTGCGCTCTCAATTGCACATGCAACAGGACGTCCAATCGTATTGGCGGGCGTTGGCCAAGGCTATGAGGACCTGTTAGACTTCGATCCGAAATGGCTGGTAGACACGGTTCTGGAGTGATTCCGCAGCGCGAGACCGCGTCGTTCTTGAGTCGTCACCCACACGTCGGGACAGATGTCGAGCGAGGAGCAACCGCTGGCTTTGGTCGTCGTCGGTAATGCGACAGTCGAAGGACGACTCCGTAGCATCCTGAAGAATCAGGGCTGGAGAACCGAGACCTGTGGCGATGGTGACAAGGCGGTCGACGAGTTCGTCAATCTCCGGCCTGACATGGTGTTCCTCTCTCTAGACATCCCATCGATGGACGGCCATCTGGCTGCTCTAGAGATTAGAGAGACAGATTACGAGGCTAGAATCGTAATCGTAAGCTCAAGACAGCGCATGTCGACGGCTCGCGATGCAGCCTATTCGGCTGGAGCCGTCGCCGTACTAGAGACGCCCTTGACACAATCTGTTTTCGATGAGAACTGGGACTCGATGATGGGTGAGATACCCCCTGCTCCTGGCTTGGCTGATCTTGATGAGATTTACCCGGAAGCAGAAGAGCCCGAGATGCCACCGATGCCGATGCCACCAGTGGTCCCCGTCTTACCTGAATCAGTAGTGATGCCCGAAACCCAACCGACACTGCCAGAACCCACTGAGATGCCCAAGAAGAAGGGTAAGTGGATGAAGAGAATCCTTCTGCTTCTGGTACTGTCGCTAGCCGGTGCTACTGGGGCGCATTACGGCGATTTCATCGATTTGACTGAATATGTACCGGCGCTGGAAGAATACCTTCCCTGACACCAATCATATCTACTACCTTCCTGTCTAAGGACTCTTCTCATTGACTCCCTGCATTGCCTACGAGAACAAGTAAACTCATCTTGAAGTCAAAGCAGACCAGGTTGCTTCGGCATAGGCCTTTGCAGCCGCAGCAGGATTGTCCGACTTGTGTATGCCAGTGCCCACGATGACCGCATCAGAACCGGCCTTGATAGCATCTGAGGGATGCCCATACCTCTGTCCGAGGACACCCTCTTCGGCAGACAGATTGACTCCAGGCGTCCAGATCATCTTGCCCTCTCCGACCTTTCCGCGAAGCGAAGATATCTCATCTGGAGAACTACCATTGCCAATGTAGCCCATCACATGTGGAGAAGCGGCACCTGTAGCGATTGTCTCATCGGTGTAACTATCTGTCAGAAGATTTCCTCTGCTAGACATCTGCGCGAGTAGGAAAATTCCGCCGATTCGCTGCACGTCATCCCACCCAGCGGCGATTCCGTCTACGATATCGGGTCCTGAGACGCGGTGCGCGGTAACGATGTCTGCCCATGAGCGGATATCGTATACCCCACCCATTTGAGTCTGGGACACTCTTCCGATGTCCGCAAACTTCCGGTCTTCGAACAACAGCAGACCATGCGCATGGGCCGCGTCGACGACTTGCTGCCAAGACCCCTTAGAATAATCCTCGACCATGTCAACATGAGTCTTTAGAGCGGCTATGTGAGGGCCGACTTCGTTGATGAGTTGAATCAATTCTGTAGTGGTATCCAAGTCGGCTGCGAGCACGACAAGAGTCCGCTTTTCCACAGCCGCTTCCATGAATCGATGTGATAGCGGATGTGCTGTACTCGACCACCTGCTGCCCCACACATCGGCCGCTTGCATCGAACCACCCCGCCGCCCCGCCTATCTCAAGGCTTTCCCCAAGTCAGACCTGTTCGTCTTGAGGCGCAAGCCGCTTTGTTCATGGACGGACGGTATCCGACATACGGTATGGGAACGCCTCCCGTTCATTCGGTCGAGGTGACCACCAAGGACATGGAAGGACTCCCTGATGCCAGAGGGAACAGCGTCAAGGGAATGCTGTCTTCGGACTACGGCATTGATGTCCAGCGCGTCAGGGTAACCCTCGGATATCTCATCAAGGCTGAGTTGCAGCCTGAGGAATTGGAGAGAACGGTCTACGATCTGTTCGCAGACCCAATCATCGAGCACGGCACTTGCTCAGGTAATCTACTCGACTCCTCCACCATCTTCCCTGAGCCGCCCGAAGCGATTGTCCAAGTCGGTTTCAAACCAGGAGTGACCGACAATGCAGGACAGGCCGGTTTAGACGGGCTGACCACTCTTTTCCCCTCTCTGGAAGATTCCCAAGTTGCCTCAACTCGCACCTACATGTTCTGGGGGCTACCTGAGAACGCCACACCAGAGCAACTGGCTGCTCCACTTCATAATCCGATGATTGAGAGGTGCGTGATTTCCGGAAGGGATGCGTGCGCTGCGGGTGTATGGCCAACACTACCGTTCCCTGACCGGCCACCCGCCGCCTTTGCCGAGCCAGCCGTAGTTGATCTCGAAGTCAGCGATGAGGAACTGATTAGTATCAGCGAGACGGGGCTACTAGCTCTCAATCTCGAGGAGATGCATGCGATTCAGGCCCACTACCGCAATCCTTCGGTGAGGTCTGCCAGAGAGAGCTTAGGCTTACCTACAAACGCTCCCACAGATGCGGAATTGGAATGCCTCGCGCAGACTTGGTCTGAGCATTGCTCGCACAAGATCTTCGCAGCGAAAATCTCTCACAAAGACAACGAGACAGGCGAACAATCAGTCATTGACTCACTGTTCAAGACCCACATCATGAAGCCGACATTGGACATCCAGAAGGAAGTTGATTGGCTGTTGAGCGTGTTCCACGACAACTCAGGAGTAATCGCTTGGAATGATGACTGGAGTCTATGCATGAAGGCGGAGACGCATAACTCTCCGAGCGCCTTGGACCCCTTCGGTGGAGCGATGACGGGTATCGTGGGCGTCAATCGCGACATTCTCGGAACGGGCCTAGGGGCTCGCCCGATTGCCAACACCGATGTGTTCTGCTTCGGCCCGCCTGAATACAACGGCAACCTACCTGAGGGCCTGTTCCATCCATCGAGAGTATTCCGCGGTGTGCATGCAGGGGTCCGTGCTGGTGGGAACGAATCGGGAATCCCGACAGTCAACGGTGCAATCGTGTTCGATGAGAGATACATCGGCAAGCCGCTGGTCTATTGCGGAACGGTAGGAATCATGCCGAGAGTCCTTGCCGACGGGCGAGAGAGCCACGACAAGACTCCCGAGCCAGGTGATGTCATCTACATGGTCGGTGGAAGAGTAGGTAGTGATGGTATCCACGGAGCCACCTTCTCAAGCCTTGAGTTGACAGAGGAGAGCCCATCCTCTGCAGTTCAGATTGGCGATCCTATTACTCAGAAGAAGATGCTCGACATGATCATCGAAGCGAGGGACTCCGGACTGATTCAA
>CEOQ01295544.1_pt1 | contig 10208 bp, 9 predicted proteins | sample 361351 | NCBI WGS metagenome assembly CEOQ01 (sample SAMEA2619907, study PRJEB7988) | marine metagenome | biome: marine biome (ENVO:00000447); feature: deep chlorophyll maximum layer (ENVO:xxxxxxxx); material: "saline water (ENVO:00002010), including plankton (ENVO:xxxxxxxx)" | depth 60 m | reverse complement strand
TGCATATTTTTTGGGTCGACCCCCGCGTCGCATGGTGAGGAACCTCGCGCGGCCAGCCCGGTGAACCCGGTGGGCAAGGTACTCGGCGATTGTTCCCAACTCAGTGACGTTCCGGATGGTGCACCGATACGTGTTGAACTTGTGGATGAATGAGCTGCTACTTGTACCCTGGCCCATGGAGACCGGTTGTTGTCATGGTGCTGCGGAGGGAGTCGTTTACGGGTTACTGATCTGCCATGGAGACCGCCAGCCGAATCGCAGTCTTCATATCTTCCGGATCTGCCATGTTCTTTCCTGCGATATCAAAGGCCGTGCCGTGATCGACTGATGTCCGTATGATGGGTAAACCCAAGGTCACGTTCACCGTGTGTTCGAAGTCCAGTACTTTCATTGGAATATGGCCCTGATCGTGATACATCGCGACGACCAGATCGTATTTGCCGCGCACTGCCTGGACGAACAGCGTATCGGCCGGGAGAGGGCCGTCACATGCGATCCCCTGTTGCCGAGCGGCCTCGATAGCTGGTTGGATGAACTCGCTCTCTTCGATCCCAAACATGCCGTTTTCACCGGCATGTGGATTGAGTCCGCAGACTGCGATGCGAGGGGTGGGGAAACCTAGTGCGCGGACCGCTTCGGAACCGAGGACAATGGTGTCAAGAATTCGGCTGGTGGTTAGCTGCGTAGCTTGAGACAGGCTGCAATGCGTGGAGACGTGTACCACGCGCAAGCGGTCATTGACAAGCAGCATCCGCGACTGATCGGCACCACACTGCTCGGCGATGTACTCGGTGTGGCCCACAAAAGAAGGCGTGCTGAGGGCAACCGCTTCTTTATTGATAGGAGCGGTGACGATCGCAATCGCTGCGCCTTGCTGACAGAGTTCGGTTGCACGGCGAACATATTCGACTGCCGCCTGGCCACTTTTGGCACTGACTTCTGCGATTTTCCATTCCGTCGCGTCCAGGAATTGAGTATCCAGAACGACGGCACTCGCCTCGGGTGGCGCCGTGTCCAAATCGGTCACGATGGCATCGGGTTGGAATGCCAGCTCTGCTCCCAGCGATTTTGCCAGCCAGCCTTCCCCCACGACGATACAACGGGCCAACGAGCGAATACTGGGGTCAGTAAGTGCCTTGAATGTGACTTCAGGGCCAATACCGGCGGGGTCACCCATCGACAGGGCAATCGTAGGCAATCTCGAATCAACCATTTTCTGTCAGATTTCAATAGAGAGAGAACGCGCGTGCCTTTAATAACCAGCCCGATTCCAAAGCAGGCGGGTACGGTAGAATATCACTCGTTTATTATGGATGCGCGCTGTGTGGGGACTTTTCCGGGTGTGTGGCCGCGAAGCTGGCAGAACATAGACGGTATAGTGTGGCACCAGTGACGCGATCAGGCTTCCAGCGAGCACGCTGCATTACACTAATATTGTCTGCTTCTCTCGGCAACGGAACCCGGCACCCGGATTGCCTTTGGGCAGCGATGGAATTCAGTGGGTGTCAAACCTTTGCTGGGCGGTCCTGGGAGGTGGCTTTGGCTCTGCTTTAGAAGTTCTGGCAGAGGTCGTGGATGGCGATTTGAAGTGCCCGGCCGTTACCAAATCCTCCTGCCTTGGTGATGACGGGTGTGCCAGCCAGAATTCCGCCCCAGAGGATTCCTCGGGGCATCCCCGGTGTGACCTCTCGTTGCAACTCTATTTTTTCGACGGTCGCCAGCTCACAAATCAGTTGTGCTGTATCGCCACCAGAAAACACGACTCCAGCGGGTTTCCATGTTGCCGCGGTCGCCAGCAAGCTGCCAAGGTACTCCAGCTCCTGACGGCCATTCCAGTGGACCGGGACAATTACGTGCCGGCCTTTGTGCAGCGCGTATTCTAGTTCCTGAAGTGTCCATGTCTCTGCCACTGGTGTGACTGTAGCACCAGCGTCAAGCACGTTTTGCAGTTGATGATGGGTCGCCGGGTTTGTCGATCCAATAAACAGCAATACGTTTTCGTGGTGACCGGGTGTGCGCGTTGGTCCGATTCTTTGTGGGTCTGTGGGGGCGGACTCACGGGCCAAATGGTAGGCGAGTCCCGCAGAGCCGACAGCGAGGACCGATTGGGACAATTGGTGGCAGGCTTTGCCAATCGTGGCCAGGTGCTGGTCGTCAACCGCATCGACTACGGCAAACTTCACCTCCCGCCGCATGCACTCCTGAAGCCTATTGACCAAGACCGGTCCACCGCAGGCGACGAGCGAACTATCGATCGTTTCGATCGTGGCTGAAACGCCACTGGTCAGCAGACTGGGCAAGTGGTTCTGGGAGGGTTCGCGCTGTTCACCTAATCGCAATTCGCCATTGATAATGCGGCGTCCCATTCTTGGAAAAGCGGGAGCGACAACGGCCAATCTCCGCTGCAAGCCGGAGAGAGCGGCCTCGATTTCGATTCTCAGGTTCCCTTTGAGTGTCGAATCGATTTTCTTGTAATACCCATGCACATGCTGGGTTACCAGTTGTTGCGATGTTTGATATACGCGTTCCGACGCAGTGTGCGGTGAGATCCCACGGCTGTAGGTGGGGATGACGATCACGTCATCGGATCTCTGTCCCGACAATTTCCCATTGCAATAAACACCGGTTGTGAATCCATAACGCGTGAAGGCGCCACCGCAATCGCACGCGCCGGTCAAGTCATCGGCAATCACACCCCAGTGGGGTGTTTTCTGGACACTGTCGTGGCGCTGCGCTGGTTCCGACAATGACATGGAATTGGTGCGAAGTCGCGATCCTTCGCTCCGCCGACCTGAGGATGGTCAGGGAGCAGTAGAATCTTCGTTTGCGGGTTTGGGCAATTGATCTGGGGCAAGTGTCTGCAGCGCGGTTCGAGCGGCCTGCTGCACGATCGATTCGGGGTCTTCAAGTAATTTGAGTACAGCGGGCACGGCCGGTTTTGCAGCAGGCCCGATTTGCCCCAGCGAGCGGACTGCGTCGCGTCGTACTCGTGTGGCGGTATCCGTTAAAACTGCCACCAGCGCAGGGACCGATGCTGCGGCTGCCGGACCGATGTCTCCCAGCGCTTCCGCCGAATGTTCGCGCACGGTTGCCTCGTCATCCTGCAAGTGTTCGACCAGCAGAGGGACCGTACTGACGGCGTTTTCTCGTACTTTGCCAATGGTTCGGGCAGCGTTCCAGCGGATTTCTGTGGGCAGTGATCGATCACGCAGCACCTTGCTGAGTTCTGTCAGCGCGGGCTGTGCCTCACCACCGTACTCGCTCAAGGCCCGTAAGACTTCCACCGAGCGTTCACGTTGCAGCAGATCCAGCAGAGCAGGGATTCCCTGGGACGCGGGGACCCCAACCGCAGGTACTGCTCCGGCGGCAATACGTCTCAAGTAGACATCCGAGTCTGACAGTGCACTGATGACATCTTCGCCTGCCTCGGCAGCCTCTTCACCGATGGCTGTCAGAATTTCGGCCGCAGCACAACGACTGGTTGAAGTATCCCAATTGGCTGTTGAGCGTGCTACGAGGAGAGTGCGTAATACTTCGGTTGCAGATCGACGACCAGCGGCCAACTCCGCACGTGTGGTTTCTATCACGACGGGATCACTGCTTTGCAGTTGTCGTTGCCAGTAGTGGACAGGGTAACCTTGAAAGAACGCTTCACCCTGCAGGCGGCCGCGTAAACGCCCACCAGGCTCCAGCCACAACGCGACCAGGCCGATTGCCAGAACACACAGGACGAAAAGTTGTTTCTGTTTTGTTTGCATCAAAGACCGGCGTCGGAAATGGGCTCATTGCCTCGGATGGTGACCATTCTACAGGTTTCACGAATTCCCAGGTGCTTGGGAAGAAAACGGAGCGAACCATCCGCCATGGCAACATTGGCGCCGCCTGGATGGAAGGCAAAGATCTCTCGATCATTGGTACAATTCACGCCACACCTCCCCGGTGAAAAGGAACCGTCCTCGGTCACTCCGTGAATACTGAAAGCGTTGCGTGCGTCACCCCATCCGGCTCCGCGAATCCGTACTTGTGGAAGGAAACGACCATCTACCCACAAGTGCGGCCGGCCAGCTGCTTCTGTAAGCAGCAAGGAATAGGACAGTCCATCTTTAATGTCGCTGAAGCGTGTCATTTGATTACTACTCATGGCGCCACGGAAATTCGAGATCTTGTCGCAGAATCCACTCTGAGACAGGCTGCGGTCGACCCGCATGATCGGCACGTAGTCCCCCGGTGCAGTTTGCCAATTCTGATAGCCTCCGCTGGAAAACTGGTCGTGGTGGCGCACGGGGGCTGAGGCACACAGAAAGATTGACAGACTGGTCTGCACGACGGCGGCATTGACCGGATCTCGGAAGTCGTGGTGCAGTGAATATTCTTTGTACAGGTTGTTTTGCTCGAGATAGGGAAGGTTGAAAATAGCCCAACTGTGTTCCACCTGGCGGCGGATTTTTAGTCGTGGAAATGGTCCCAGTACTCGCGCCGGAGGCAGTGCTCTAAAAGTGTTGTGGAACTGGTGAAGTCCCAATGCCAGATTCCGCAAATTGTTCGCACAGGTTGCCCGCCGACCACTCTCCCGTGCCATTTGCACGGCAGGCAATAGCAGCGCAGTGAGCATTCCGATGATCGCGATAACCACAAGTAACTCAACGAGAGTGAAAGCGGTACGTCGGCAGGCAGATCGCTTGTCCATGGGCGCCTATTCGCTGGTGAGATGAAAGGCTTTCAACGTGTTGTTACCAGCAACAATCGTGGCGTGCAATCCAGATTGTTTGGGGTCCAGGTAATGACGGGGTACCAGGAGTTCTCCCGGATCGTCTTCGTCGCTTTGCTTGCGCCACAAAACCGTGACTGCGTATTTGCCCACGGGTGCGCCGTCGTGTCGCGAGTGAGTACTGAGTTGATAATGTGCATTCTTGTCGACAAATCCTCGCGGTTGTGGAGCGTTTGTGGGGTTGTCGTGAAGTGCGTGAAGTACCACGAGTGCCCCCTCGGCCGGTTGCGAGTCGACGTAGACCCGCCCCTGGACTGGATAAAGAGGAATCTGATTTTCGTGTTGGCACGCGCAACAGATTGTCAAAACCATGCCGAGAACAAGCAACAGGCATTGGTGAGTGCTGCTGTAATGGTATTGGCTGGAACAATGCCTTGCAGGATGGTCAGAAGAGGCCATAACACCGATTGTCGGGTGGGGTGAGCGAAAGAATGGTCTACCGATTTGGCCGACACCCTCTGGCCAGCAGAGGGTGCGGCAGAAGTCCTCAAGAGACCAAATTTCAGTCTACTAGAGGTTTCCAAATCGAACAAGAAAAGTCGCTTTTGCAGTGTGATTCGGGAAGCCGATAGTCGCTACGATCGCTATAGTGCGTGTGACGCAGCCTGGGTGCTGCGCAGGTTCCTGGAATGGAAGGGGCGGGCGCAAGATGAGCGACAGTTTACAGCGCGAACTGATTCAACGTACAGGTGAATTGCTGGAGGCGATTTGTTCCGGTGATTGGCAGGCCTACGAAGCGATCTGTGATCCCGGTTTGACTGCGTTTGAACCTGAAGCGCGTGGTCAATTGGTTGAAGGGATGGAGTTCCATCGTTTTTATTTTGACCTGGGGGGACATTTAGGGAAACACGTGAACACCATGGTAGCACCGCATGTGCGCATCCTGGGACCTGACGTTGCAGTCGTCAGTTACGTGCGACTCGTACAGCAGACCTTAGTGGACGGTACTCCAGAGACCAAGCGGTATGACGAAACCCGCATCTGGGAGCGTCAACAGGGTGTGTGGCGGCACGTTCATTTTCACCGTTCTAGGAACGACTAGCGTGGCCGCGTTGATGGGCTGGTGTTCGATACGCGGGTTCGTGGAATCAAGCGGTTTCTGAATTCTCGTCGCTTGACTCTGCGTCGTTTGCCTTTGCGGCGTTTGATTCTGCGGCGTCTGCTCGCGTAACTGACAGGAAAGCGTCTTCCAGATCGGTTTGCAGTTCGCGAAATTGTGTGACGGGGATTCCATTCTGGACCAAAGCCGCCAGCAGATCGCCCAACACGGTTTCATCCTTGGCAGTCCGAAATCGCACGACCGATTCGGTCTTGGAGGGCGTGACTTCAGCACCTTCTTCGAGATGCTCCCGGACCAATGTTGTGGCAAGATCCAGTGATTCTACTGAGCTCAATTGGGCCTCTAGAAATCGATTGCGACTGATTTGGCGCGCGATTTCAGCCAACGTTCCAAAGGCACGCAACTTGCCACTACTGATGATCGCAACCTGATCGCAGATGCGGGATAGCTCCGGCAATATATGGCTGGTTACGATCAGAGTTTTTTGCATCTTTGCTAATTGCAGCAGTAAATCACGCATTTCCACGCGCGCCTCTGGGTCCAGCCCATTGGCAGGTTCGTCGAGGATCAGTACTTCCGGATCGTGTACCAGAGTCCGCGCGATCCCAATTCGTTGTTGCATTCCATGGCTCAACGCTTCCACATAACGATCACGCATGTAGGTGGACTTGGTGATTTCCATGACAGCTTCGATGCGCCGCTTGCGCTTGAACGCTGAAATCCCAAAGGCGGCGGCAAAAAAGTCGAGGTATTCATAGACCCGCATGTTGTCGTAGGAACCGAATCGGTCGGGCATGTAGCCGACCAGACGTTTAATGCGTCGCGCCTCGCGGTAACAATCAACCCCGGCGATCGAAGCACTACCGGCAGTGGGGCGGGCCATCCCCACCAACATCTTGATGGCGGTGGTTTTGCCAGCGCCGTTAGGACCAATCAACCCCAGGATGTTGCCGCGATTGACGTTCAGGGAAAGGCTGTCGAGGGCCGTGAATTCACCGTAACGCTTGGTCAGATTATTCGTAACAACTACCGAGTCTTCGTTACTCACATGAATCTCCCGCTACCGGATGCCTGTTGTGTGGGGTGTTCATTCGTTGTGGTGAACACACGTTTTAGTCAAACATGGTCTTAGTCAAACATGGTCACCCGTTCGATTAGATCTTCCTGATTTACTGCGATGTTGTTCCGCGGACGTCCAATCCAATGGATTGGACTTGCCAGATTGTTTGTTCATCGAGATTTCCGTCCGGCGCGGCTACCTCGGGCAACATTTGGATGCCAATCGTCAGGCCCCCGGAAGAATCGGGTACCCAGGATCCATCGGCGGCCACCTCAAAACTGTATTGCCCCGTTCCAGATTGGGTGGCGATTGGAATTACTTTTTCACCAGCCACTTGAGATACCTTGATTTGCCACCCAGGGGCCTTGATGTCGAGTTTTAGAGTACCGCTGACCTGGCTGAGAGGCAGTACCTGGTCGGGTAATTGAAATCGGAGCCAGGTGCTTGATTCCAAGGAGGACTCGAGCCAGGGTCCACTTGCTCGAAACAACGAGCTGATACCTGTTCGTCCGGGTCCAGCTACCGACCGGCAGATTGAGAACGCAGAGGGTACCGTGACCTTGGTTCCAGGAGGTGTCGGGGTCCAGAGGATGGGCACCAGCAGCAAGGCTTCACCCGTTCGCTCGACTTCCGGGCCAAACGTAAAGCCAGTCAGGTAGGGATTAGTCCAGCCGATCCAGTACGGTTGACGAGGGAAAGTCCCGCTATTCTGTTCAAACAAGTGTTGATAGATTGCCTTGCGGCGATTCATGGCGTCGGTGACCAGTTCTGCGCGGGTAAACGTGTTGGGAGGCAGTAAATCTGCAGGTCCGGACACCCAGGTGCCGTCTTCCTGGATCCGCATGGTCAACCGGTTTCCGCCAGGTAGTGCCAGCAACGGGTCTTTGATCTCGGAGGCAGCTTTTCCCGTAAGCTGGCCAAGCACTCCGTCGGGGCCAAATGACGCTCGGAATTCTACGCTCTGCGCCGTTGACACCGAGGCCTGGAATTCTGCCGTGCGAATACCCTGTGGCAGCGTCACATTCTCCCAGTGCCAGGTGTTAAGGCCGGTCCACACCATACGACGGGTTTGTTGCTGGTCGTCCAGGTCGGGAATAAAGGTGCCTCCGTTGGTACTTCCCAATTGCGCCGTCGACGAATCGGGGTTGTAGATCGCCAGCAAGCCGCTTACAGCCAATTCGCTGGTACCGGCTGTCGCTTCGACAATCTGGGCCATTGCCACTGTAGGTTGAACTCCCTGTTTATGCTGTCGCCCCAACTGCAAAAGTACCACGGTTGCTGCCAACGCAAACACGGGGCCGAGCCAAACCAGCTGTTCCAGTTTTCCGGATCTCCAGAGCATGAATCCGCTTATCGGGAGACTCAGACAAAACAGCCCCAGGACGAGTACCACCAGACTTTTTTGAACGATGCGATAACCGATTTGATCGACCAGGAAGGGCTTCAGATTTGCCGCGTCCACAAGCGATTTTCGCGGTACATCCATGAACTCTTCGGCGAGTTGCCGTAGTGGTAGTCCGGCGTGGTGGTTGGGATTCAGTTCGGACCGTGCGTTTTCTGCCTGGGGACCTGCGCCGGCGACGATCCAAGCTTCGCTGGCTACGGTTGTAAACAAGACTTTGCCTTTTCCTGCGGAGACCAGGAGCGAAGCAGGCCAGCCATTCAACGTTTGATCGACGCGACCGGAGGAAGCTAAGATGCGAACAAACGGGAGAGGTTTTTCAAAGTATCTGGGGTGTTGCCAGGTTTGTTCCGTGGAAGTGTTATGGATCGCGATTCTGGCAACGTTCACTCTGTCGACAATCTCGAAATCAAAGGCCTCCCCCAGAAGCAGCGAAACGCTACGTTCGTCTACCCGGTCGAGCATCACCCACAATAGTCCGCCTCGGTGTACCCAGCGGCGAACCGCCATTGCGGCTGCCACATCTTCAGACAACCGATTATTGCAGATCACCAGTCGGTCGAGACCGTCCAGTCCTTCTTCGAATGCGGGCAAGAAAGCGTCTGAGATTTGTTGTACGCGGCGTGTGGGGTTTGCGGATTGGCCTTCCAGGAAATTATGCATTGCCACAGCGCCTTCGTAGGCGTAATCAAACTCGCTATCATCGCTCAGTTTGCTCTTCAAACTGTCTTTTGAAGGTCCCGTCGCGGCGTCTGTTATCTGGTGTTCGATAATGCCAGTAACCCGTGTTTCTCTGCCAAACTCAAGACGATCCGAATAGAGTTGTTTCCCTGCCGGAGTGGGCAGCAGCTTTTCGTCTCCAGCCGATACATCAAACACCATTCCCTTGATAGGAATCGTTGTCGTGTTACTGGTTCCACTGCGCCCGGTGGCGTATGTGGCAGGGAGTTTTACTGGGCACCATCCCCGCCGACGAGCCATTGCGGGTATCCAGAATTCCCTGGCGAATTGGAGATTGGCGTTGTCTTCAAAGTAGACAGACGATTTCAGTGTGCGAGGTTGACTGTCTCGGTTACTGAGCGTGACGCCGACCATGCCCCATGTATCCGCCCAGTAGCGGAACGTGCCTGCGGGCATCCCTAGTTTTACCAGGGGCGTGTTCGTGTTTTCTTCTTGCTGAGCAAGCACTGGCAACACGTGAAGACAACAGATGACGCAAATCAGAGCAGACAACTGAGCACAACGTCGCGGCATGAATACCTCGGCGGGCAAGAGTAAAGACGCCAGCAGCAAAGGATGTGTTTTCGGTACTCGGACTGGATGTAAATCGGTCCAACATCTATTAGCCATGAACCGTACCTGAAATGCAATCCCCGATCGGGTGAAATTTCGATTTGTGAGTGTGGAACGGGAAGTCATTCCAACTCACTGGACGGCCCTGGGCCTGCTCGCTAGAAAGACAGCAGATATGCAACATTTGTACAGAAAGATGCAGCTATGGGACGCCGAACTCTGCGTCGAATCGATCCACGCATCGACTTGCGGGAATATCTTTATGCGTTGGAACAGTTCTCTGTGCCACACGACATGACTTCGCTATTCGACCGTCTGGCACCTTTGGAAATCGAGGTCGGCAGTGGCAAAGGATTGTTCTTGGACAATGCATCTGCGGAGTTTCCCGATCACAACTATCTCGGCATTGAGGTAGCCCGCCGGTACGCCCGGTATACCGCTGCCCGTCTGGCCCGGGGGCAGCGGACCAATGCCCGGGTGTTAGAGGGCGACGCCGAGCAGCTGTTCGACCAGTTTCTGGAATCGGATCAAGTGCACGCGGTGCATGTCTATTTTCCTGATCCCTGGTGGAAAAAACGGCACCACAAGCGGCGGGTTATGAACGACCGGTTTCTGCGCAACGTAC
>CEOQ01041092.1_pt1 | contig 10212 bp, 10 predicted proteins | sample 361351 | NCBI WGS metagenome assembly CEOQ01 (sample SAMEA2619907, study PRJEB7988) | marine metagenome | biome: marine biome (ENVO:00000447); feature: deep chlorophyll maximum layer (ENVO:xxxxxxxx); material: "saline water (ENVO:00002010), including plankton (ENVO:xxxxxxxx)" | depth 60 m | reverse complement strand
TCTCTGGTAGGACAGTCGTAGAAATAAGTAAGGAAAATACAGGACGGACAGAACAAGAAGCAGGATCTCCAAGAAACCAAGGAGTTCACTCATCGTCCCCACTACTTCCATTCCCATTGGGAGTTCATTCTTCCCAGTTGTTCCTCTCCCCGACCTCGGCGAGCTTCAGGGAGATTCTGGAGTAAAGCCACCATGACATGACAGAGATTCCGATTACAGACACGGTGAGTGAGACCATGAAGTTGGACATTCCGAATTCACCGGTCCTCCCACCGAGTCCATCTCCCAGTCTGCTTGTTGAATCTCAATCCAGCCTTCTTCATCCACTTGTTGAACTTCGTTGCACCTGCTCCTGTGGCGATGATGAACTCCTCCCTGTCCTCCTGTGCCTGGATGTATCCCTTCGCAGCTATCGTCTGGTCTATCCACTCGTCTATGCTCATCAGCACCCCTGACAGCGTGCTGGACTCCAATGCCGCTTCCAATTCCTCGGCAGAGGCACCTGCTGATTCCAGATCCCTCATCATCAGGTCAGTGATTGAGCTTGACTTGTCCTTCATTGGGGGTTTGATCACGGGCATACGCGGTTTTATCTTCGGGTCGATTGTGATCCTGGAGCCGTTGTTTAGCCTGCCTTCGACGGATTGCGCCATCGCAGCGTGGAACTCCTCCTCGCAATCCCAGCAGATGAACGAGAAGTCGGAGGGGCTTTCCATGATGTTGCTGCCTCTTGGATCCATCTCCTCGCCGCAGTGAGGGCAGGCGTGGAGACAGAGGACCGGTGCGATCTTCCTCCGGAAGTCCACGATGTCCTGTGGAGTACCGGCGAGCTCGAGCATTTCGTGGTCCCTAGCAGCCTCTAGTCCTCGGGTCTCGAGTTGGTCCCTGATCTTGGAGCGCTGCTCGTCCTTGGATTCGTCGTCTAGGTTGTTCTCCAGCTTGACTATCAACTCAATCGTCTTGCCTAGTCTGTTCATTACGAGTTTCTTGTTTCTGAAGTCCTCGACCCTTGCCAGTCTCAGCTGCTCCTTCTTCTCCTGAAGCTCGGCATAGATGTCTTTCTGCTCGCGCTTGAATCGGGTCTCCTCGATCTTGTCTACCTTCTTCTTGTCGTCTGAGAGGACATCGGCGAGGAATCTCTGCCTTCCAGATGATCTAGGGCCTGCCTTTACTGCATCTAGAACGGATTTGGCTACCTCTTCTTTGATGCCGAAGTTGTTGATCAGGGTTTCAGAGTCTAACTTCTTTAGATCCCCGATCTTTATGCCGCCGTCAGCTAGGATTTGAGCGGTTGTCTCATCTATCCCCCTCCTCAATAAGGCGAGATAGGTGTCCTTCTTTGCCACTAAATCCCTCCCATTTGCTCAGGTAACATCTCCACCTAGGCTGACCCTCGGAAGGGGGGGGCCTCTATCAAGTCGATGTCAAATTGTACAGAATCACTAGTCTGAACAGAGGGAGGCGACGATCGTGATCCAATCTATTGGGTCTAGGTTCTCTGGTCTTAGATCCGCCCAGCCATCTTCCAAACCAGGGTGGTTGGAAGAAAGGAGTTTTGATGTCGATTTCGCCCACCTGTCCCTGTGCCATCCAGAAACACGGGATATTCTGGATGGGGGTTTGGAAAGTAGGGTTCTCATCTTCCTCCTTCGGTTCGAGAAGCAGTGCCTGGTGATTATTCGGAAAAGTTGCTTGTTGGTTCCTTCTGCCTCCTCCCTAATTGCTGGCTTCAGTACCACTATCCTGGATTGTACACGTGGAGAGGGGGCGAATGAGCTTGGGGGGACTTTCCTATCCAAAGAGACGTCGAAGTCCAGCCATAGGTTCAATCCCAACGGGCCGATGTCATATGGTGCTGATGTCATCGCCATTCTATGTGCAAACTCCTCCTGGACGAGTAGTATGGAGAGTTTGATTGGTTCAGAATGGTGGTATTTGGCAATTCTATCGATTATCGGGCTCGATATCTGGTAGGGCAGGTTAGAGATTACGTGGGTTATCCCTCGGGGCCATCTTTCTGAAACTGCATCTGCTTCCTGAAGTGTTAGGGATGCTTTACCTTCGCCAAATACCCTTTCCAGGTGTTCTATCGAAGTACTGTCTATCTCTATTGCTGTGACATTGGAGTCGGTTCGAAGTAGTGCGAGTGTCAGTGAACCAGGACCGGGCCCGATCTCTAGTACGTGGGAGTCTTCCGAGAGGGGGTGGTTGAATTCTCCAGCGAGAAGTACGGACCTTGCAATCACCTCGTCATCGACCAAGTAGTGCTGACCTAGTGATTTGCTGGGATTTTTCCTATCCCTCAGAAGGTCGACTAGAAGGCGAGTGTCGAGGGCTTCCAACGGCTCCATGTCACTGCTCTGTACGGACTAGCAAATCAAGTAAGCGGGGAGTCTGTGCGACATCCTCCATCTCCTTGACGTATCTCTCTGCTAGGAGCCTGACTGACTCGATGCCACATGCTTCGTCGACATCTTCGAAGGCGTGCCAGCCTGCAATGCCCCTCTTTTGCACCATTTGGATGGCCTTGGAGTTCCCAATGCCAGATAGCAACTGGAACGAGTGGAACTTCAGAGACATCGGACCTGCGCTGTTGTAAAATGAGATGTGCCTTTCTGGGTCGGCTTGGATTGAGTTGGATAGTGCCGAGATTAGTTCCTGCTGGGAGGTCCCGCTCAGATCCTTGAGTCGAACTTCGGATAGTGAGCCGATTCCTTCTGCTGGGATTTCGACTGTTTCTCCCACCGAGATCCCGGATATGTCGCTCACTCTTGCTCTCAGCAGGTACAGGGAGGGTTCGCTGATGCATTGGACCTCATGGCCGACTGGTCTTCTTTCTTGTATGTCGAGAATCCTGAGTCGAACCTCTCGGTCAAAGGGGTCATTGCCCTCGTCTTCTGGGTCTCTGGTATCCTCGGGCGGCATAATCTCCAACCTACCCAGAATGGTTCTCCCTCATGAATGAGTTGTTTGAAAGCGATTTGGTCACTATAGGACATGTTGTCGGATCACAGTGATGACTTCTTCTATTTCCGAGGTGTCCATGGCGATTCTCTTGCTAGCGATAATCACCCTTACATCGGAAACGGTGAGGGGGGAGAGCTCGGCGATCTTTGACGAGACTTCCGGGTATTGCTTCAATTTCTCGTTTTCCATCAAGGCGGTGAAGAGAGCCGAGTAGACTGCTGGGTCCGTCTTGATATCACCGGATGGGTGTCCGCTGGCGCTGGCCTTCCATTCTGCGTGTTGTAGTGCCATGGTCTGCTCGTAGGAAATCTCGCCCCTTCTCTCGATGGCCTCCAGGAGCTTGTCTCTAACAGTAGCAAAGTCAACGAATTCTTTCTCGGTCATTTTTTCCACCTACTCAATCGGTCTGAGGTGCTCGGGCCTGGCCACCACGGTCTTCATCATGTTGCCATCGGCGACCCTGATCACATACGCCCTTCCCTGGGAGCCTGAGATTACCCCAGTCCTTCCCTGGAAACGCCTGTGAGGCATGCCCTTCTGCTGGGCGCCGTCGAGCACTATAGCTACCTTGTCGCCTTCCTGGTAGGTATGCATCGACCTGCTGATAAACAGCCTCCTACGCTCCCTCTTGGACTTCCTGAGGATGCTTCTGGTACCCTGTCTAGTTCCCTTCGTCCTAGTGACCATGCTCTCACTGCTCCATTATCGCGAATTCGGGCGACCTGTGTGATGTTCTTAAGGACTCGGATGTCATTTTCCCGCTCATTCAGAGTGAATCTCGAGGACATCTAGCCAGATGACTTCGCAATCTGTTCCCAGGACGCTTTGGACCGATGGGGTGGTTCTGCCCTCGTCGGAGTGCACGAGTTCCTTGACGTAGGTTCCAGCTTCACATCTCAGTGTTATCTCTATCTCATCGCCTTCGAAGCTTACTTTGTCGATGGAGGTGATCTTTCTCCTTCTTGTCTTCGCGGCTCTCCTATGAGATACCCTCTGCGGGGTTTCTTGGTCTATTACTTGTCCATCCAGTGAGAGAATCGATTCTTCTGCGGCTTCTTTGTCGATTGGCCCCTCTGCCCTGAATCTGATAGTGTAGGTCTTCTCAGACCTGGACTGTTTCACCTCGTTGACCTTCTTCCTCGTGCACCAGGAAAGGCTGTCGACCTCAACCTTGCCAGATGCGTTTCCCCTCACCAATTCGACTAGGTCTTCCACTGGCAGTTTCCTCTTTGACGGCTTCTTTATCTCGAGGACAAATGGCCGACCAGAGCCAAGGCATCTGACATCGATGTCTTCCCTCCCCATACCGTGGAATGACGTGTCTTCTGCCTCCAGAGCCTCTCTGATCGGCTCACCAATCAGATCCTGCACCGAGTCGATGTACTGGAGTCCCGTCTCCCCGCAGGACTCGCAGCCCTCTGCCCTCCCCCTGCAAGCCCTGCATGGCCAGCGTGTTTGCGGTATTCCGCGTGACACTTTCCTGTACCTCCCATAGAGGAAGATCGGCCTCACGTCTACGTCGACCCTCAGGGTCAGGCCATCTACTAGCACCATCACGTCTGGCTTCTCCTTGACGAAATCCACTTCCTTGTTTAGGCCCCTGATTCTCTCGTGGATCGACTCAACAATGGCGCCTTTGAGGTGGTAAGACCCGGGTGCTCCGTACTTGCTTCTGATCCGATCCTCCTCTTGTACCAGGTCCTTCGGCAGGTGGATTCCGAATTGCATCGTCGAGAACTCCGTGTCTGAAAGGGTCTCAAACACTCTGTCCACGATGTTCTCTATGTCGTCGAACAGGTTCTCGCAAAGTGGGCAATAGTCCTGGATGATTTTTGACTCCAGCTCTGGGTCCCTGAGGAATGCCTCTTCCCTGATCATTGATCCTGAATCGGGTCCTGACTCCCTGGAGTTCCTCCCTGAGATCCGAGCTAGGCAATGGTCGCAAACTCCAATCTTGATTACGTGGGCTATTCCCAGGGGAGCGGGACAGGGGGGAGAGTCCCAATTCACTGTACTGCCCTCGAATTCCAGGTCGTCGCCATCGAACCATATCTCCTCGGAGCCGTCTTCTTCGGACTCCGTCTCCTCGGATTCTAGTTCCGATGACGCGTATCCCGCTGATGCATAGAGTTGCCACTCATCCTCCTCTTCGAGTTTGTCTGAATCACCCTCCGGTTCCCTATCTCGCATGTTAATCGCCACCGAAACGTCGGGGAGGACCCGCTGCTTCGACAGGTTCCGGCATGGAAGCGAGGATTTGATTCCTTCGTATTCGGACTAAGCGTCGGGTGTCCCGTGCAATTCGCAGACCTCTCTTAGATGTTTGAATGAGTGGATGCCGCTTGAGCACCCCGTGGGCCATTCCAATTGTATCCCATATCGTCCGACTGGGGTCGCCTTGGGCTTCTCGACCCTCAGACGCAATATCTCCTCTTCCAACTCTAGCTTTCTCTGCTCGTTCTCCTGGCGTGGCTTGCATTTTGCGCATTGGCAATTGGAGCGTATCTTCAGGTAGCTAATCCTGAATGACTTCCCATCTGCAAATCTCAAAATGCAATGCTCGTCGCTCCTCTCCAATTCGGTGAGCAATTCTCTTGACACGTCAGTACCCCGTTAATCGGCCTATGGAAGACGCTGGTGTGATTGTATTTCAATTTGGAGTGGCAAAGAAATTTAGCCAAGGCAATCGTGAGTGGTCTATGCGGGAAATAGGTGATGTCATTTCCTTCTCGGACTGGCCTGATTTCCGACCCAACATGACGCCCAGGGAGATCTTCCTCGAGGGGAGTTTTGGTGGCTCTTACTGGAGGCCGATTTTCTCGTCGATCGTTTCCAAGAGCCTGAGTGACCAGCATCTGGAATTCGAAGAGTGGTGGGAAGGCATAGACGACCAGATGCTGAATAGTCCCGAATACGACAGGAAGAGGAATAGATTCGGGGTGAAATGCGGAACGCCACTGGAGATGTGGGAGTCAAAGGGTTGGATGCGAGAGCAGGACCCGTATGGATGGGTTCAGTGGTATTGCAGGTTCTCCAAGGGGAGGAGGAGCCCTGATGATGAGAGGCAGATAGGCAGGTGGAAGTCTTTCGCAGGGCCCAAGGGGAGGTTCAGGATCCAGCTGATGAATCGGATAATCTCCGAGGAAGTGTCCCACGACGACGAGGGGATCAGCCCGGTGATTAGGCAGTCCCTCCAGCACTGGGCATACAGGTTGACAATTTCGGATTTTGAAGAGTATGCGTTTGAGAAGTGGAAAGGAAGTATTTCTTGAGACTGAAATTCTCAAATCTGAAAAATGAAATAGGGCTATTTCCGGCAAAGCCTGTCTGACACTGGAGAGTTAGCATGTACAACTACAATCACGAGACCATCGTTGAGGCTGATGCCGAGTCCACCTTCGCTTGGTTCGAGCATGAGGGTTCGTTTCGGAGGCTCATGCCTCCTTGGGAGGTGGCCGAGGAGGTTCGTGCCGATGAGTCTCTCGAGGTTGGTTCCCAGAGGGTCTTCAGATTCCCCATGGGGCCGATAAAGATGACGTGGGTGGCGGAGCATACCGGTTACGACCCCCCGCACTTCTTCGCGGACAAGATGGTGAAGGGGCCCTTCTGGTCGTGGAGTCATGACCATCACCTCATCGAAGAGGGAGGGGTTACGAAGGTTGTCGACGAGGTGACGTACCAAGTCCCATTCGGGCCATTGGGCAATCTGGCCGACAGGATCCTGGGAGGTAGGCTCGTCAGGCGAAGGCTAGCGCAGATGTTCACCGCTAGGGAGTTGAGATTGCAGAGGGACATGGCCCAGCATGCCAAGTTCTCAGAGGTGGGGAGGAAGCGGATTCTCGTTGCCGGTTCCTCTGGCATGATCGGCACCCAACTGGTTGCCTTCCTGGATACCGGGGATCATGATGTCTGGAGACTGGTCAGAAGGCCGGTGAAGGAAAATGCGAAGGAGCTGCGATGGGACCCCTCTACGGGGGAACTGGACGAGAGCATACTGGAGGGATTCGATGCGATCATCCACCTTGGGGGAACGGGGATCGGTGACAAGAGGTGGAGCAAGAAGCGGAAGAAGATGATCAGGGACTCCCGTGTGGACAGCACCAGCCTCCTGAGCTCGGCAATCAGCAAATTGAGCAAGAAGCCGGAGGCCTTCATCCTAGCCAGTGCCATAGGCTGGTACGGGGACAGGGGGGATGAGGAGCTGGACGAGGAGAGCGGTCATGGGGAGGGCTTCCTCCCCAGCATCTGCGAGGAGTGGGAGGCTGCTGCGGCACCTGCTGGGGACTCTGGGGTGAGGACGGTGTTCCTCCGGAGTGGCATCGTCCTCTCTGGGACGGGAGGCGCCCTAGGCAAGATGCTGCTCCCGTTCAAGATGGGGGCAGGCGGGCCGATGGCAGGTGGCAAGCAGTGGATGTCCTGGATCTCCCTGGATGATGAGATATACGCGATTCACCACCTCCTGATGAACGGCGACTCCAAGGGCGTCTACAACCTAACAGCGCCCAACCCCTCCCGTCAGAAGGGCTTCGCGAAGACGCTGGGCAGGGTATTGGGGCGGCCTGCGTTCGCCCCGCTCCCGGGCTTCGTCGTCAGGATCCTCTTCGGGGAGATGGGAGTGAAGCTCACCCTTGAGAGTCAGAAGGTTCTGCCCAACAGGCTGCTGGAAGAGGGCTTCGAATTCCTACATCCGGATCTAGAGGGCGCTCTTACCGATACTCTCGGCGCTTGGAGAGATCTGAAGATATAATCAGAGGCTAGGCTCCCCAGTCGCCCCAATCGTAAAGCATCTCAGCCTAGCCGTAGCCTCATGGAGGCCACTACTGCACCGAGTTTCCCTATGGAGGAATTCGTCGTCTTCCTCGCCATAGTCTACATCATCACCGATGTTGTCGTGGAGATAGCCACCAAGCCTACGGAAGCAAGCATCAAGGGGATTCTCTCTGGGATGGCCATCAGCATGATCACAATTTCCACCTCCATGTTCATCGCCGATTTTCTGATTGGCACCAGAGGGTGGATGATAGGGATGTTCGCTGGTGCTATTTTCAACACCCGAGTGATTCGTGGTAGGAAACCAGAATCATCGAAGAAAGAGGAAGAGAGCGAAACAGGGACTAGTGTCTGGTCATAGCTCGTTCTTCTTCCTACTCAGTCGTTGCCGGTGTGCCGTCCCTGTACGCCAGCCCCAAAGCTGCCGGAGCGAGGACCAGGCTCGCGACTAGTGATAGTCCGATCATGATGGCGCAGAAGAGTCCGAAGGTCGAGAAGAAGCCCATCTCAGATTGGTTGATTATCGCGAATCCGGTGATGTCCGAGACGGCGGACCCGAAGAGGGCTATGCCAGAGGCACCACCCACGGCCTCGATCGATTTCATCGTGCTCTCTCCCTTCTCCATCTCCTCCCTGAATCGCTCGATGACGTGGATCACGTAGTCTATCCCCACGCCCAGGGAGATCGCGGCGATGGAGACCGTGACCATGTTGAGGCCGTATCCCGCAATCCCCACTATCGCATACAGCCAGACGATCATCAGGAATATCGGGGCGGTGGTGATGGTCGCCAGGATGAGTGGCCTGGTTCCCCAGAGGATTGAGAGGAATACGGCCATCACCGCGAAAATGATGGCGTAATCGGCACCTGCCAGGAAGTACGATATCACTGACATCAGCATCACGTTCAGAGCGATCCTCGGAACGACCTGCCGAGGCTTCCCAGTCACGTCCCTCAGCCTCCCGGACGCTGGCGAGTCCTCGCGGAAGCCCCACCAGAGTGCCGTTATGCAGAACACAAGGCCCAGGAGCAGCGTGTCCTGGAGATCGCCTTGCATGGAATCGGCTGCGACGAATCTGATCACGGGCTCGCCGGTTGGCAGTGCCCACGTTACTGGGTGCTCTGGGTCCTCGAACGCCGATTGCAGGTCCCCTCTTTCCCGGTTGGGCGTCACGGACAGGTTCTGGATCGGAGACAGGTCGGCTTCCAACTGCTTGAGGGCGGGTTCCACCAAGGCGAACTGCTCGGGGCTCGATATGCCGAATCGCAGTGAGGTCCTCGGGAACCTTGGCTCCTCCCCGGACTCTGTCAGCCATGGCCTCTGGTAGTCTATCTCGCCTTCCACCTGGATGAACTCACCGACTATGCTGGTGGATAGGGCGGGGTAGCCGCCGCTGGCTGGGACGCCTCTGGTCAGCATGAACCCATACAGGAAGGAGAGGCACTTGCTGTCATCTATCGAGGGCACGAAGATGAAGTCCATCTCCCTGTTTGGGACCAGGATGGACTCGCACCCGATCCCCCCGTCGTTGGAGTCGAAGTCCCAACCAGCCTCCTCGAACGGCGTCTGGTTCCACGCCATGGCGCCCCTGGTGTACCAGAGCATCAGATCGATCCCGATTAGCTCGACCTCGCCATTGGGCATTCGGGAGATCTGGTCTGGATCGCCCGGTCCGTGAGAATTCATGTTTCTACGGACTTCATCTATCGCATCGATGACCAGAGGGTTCGAGATGTTGCCCTCTATCAGGATGTAAGCGGGCTCCCCCTCGTCGCTGAAACGCTCGTTGATGAGGCCGACCCCCACGGCCAAGTCCGAGTCCGCCTCGATGAAGTCCTCGACCTGGAAGTCACCCTCCAGGGACAGCATGATCGGGGTCGCCAATGCAGTGATCAGTATCGAGACGACCACGACCACCGGGGCGAACCTCGCCGACTGGGAGGATACGTAGGCCAGCCAGGAGCTCGGGATCATGTGTATGATGTCAGTGCGCTCGTCCTCCAGCTTCCCCCTCGATTCCAGCCACAGATCGACGTCGAGCCTTGCGAGGGGGACCCATAGGCCAGTGAGGAAGAAGGCGCAGAACACCCCAATCCCCGCCTCTATCCCGAAGGACCTGAGTGCGGCTATGCTGGATGTCATGTTGGCCATGAAGGCGACGATGGTGGTCACCGAGGTGAGCATGATCGCCAGTCCGACTTTGCTGATCGACTTGCGTACCGCCTGCTCCGAGGTCGCTCCCGATCTGCGTTCCTCCTTGTACCTGTGCAGGCTGTGCAGGCTGTCGTCTATTTCGAGGGCGAGTATCAGTATCGGCAGCAGGTTCGAGAACTGTGACCTGAATATCACCTCGTACCCCGACCACTTCCCGATGATTATCGCCCAACCGATCAACCCGTACATCCAGACCAGTGACAGGGAAAGGCTCGTGGCGACTATCCCTACGTCTGACACCCTCCTCAGGCTGGCCCAG
>CEOQ01294449.1_pt1 | contig 10213 bp, 7 predicted proteins | sample 361351 | NCBI WGS metagenome assembly CEOQ01 (sample SAMEA2619907, study PRJEB7988) | marine metagenome | biome: marine biome (ENVO:00000447); feature: deep chlorophyll maximum layer (ENVO:xxxxxxxx); material: "saline water (ENVO:00002010), including plankton (ENVO:xxxxxxxx)" | depth 60 m | reverse complement strand
TTATTACTTTTAATTGGTGCAGTCCTTATCTTCCAAATTTTCGCCGGCTGTGTCGGAAACCGCACCACTCCATCTCAAGCGTGGTCAGGGCTATCAATAGAAGGTGACATTGGCTATGTTGGCACACCAAAAGGGCAGATTCTGGCTTTAGACCTTACTAGGCAAGGTATGGTTATAGCGAATTTTGAAGTTACCGATGCTGGCAGAACAGACGCATTCCCTGGCTTCTATTCTTCCCCTCTCGTATTTAACGATACTGTATACGCCGGTGGTTTCGATGGTGTCGTTTATGCTTTGGATGCCCAGACCTTGACCCAAGAGATTTCTTTCGAAATTGAAGGTGATCGTTTAGCTAAATCTATAGTAGGTGAATTAGCAATCAGTGACGATCGGCTAGTTTTCGGTGCTGCAGAAACAGCAGAGTCAGGCAGGCTATACGTGCTTGACTTAGACTTACGTGAACGCTGTGTTTTCCCTTCACGAGGAGCGGATCCAATTGGCGCAATATGGGGAGGGCCGAGAATCTCTGAAGGTGTTGCATATTTTGGGGATCTAGATCACAACTTGTACGCAGTCGATATTGAAAATTGCAATCCAGTTTGGGATGCCCCTATAGAACTTGATGGAGCGATCGTTGCTAAGCCTTTGCTTATTAATAACTATTTGTACGTAGGCACATTTGGTCAGTCTTTTTATTCTGTCGATATTCTTTCAGGGTCAAAGGCCGTGATTTTAAATGCTGACAATTGGTTTTGGGCTAACCCTTATTCAGATGGTCAGAAAATATACATACCTAGCTTGGATGGACGCTTATATGCTGTTGATCAGCAATCGAAAGCCTTGGCATGGAAATATCCAACCGGGGATGTTGTAAGTCCTATTGTTTCCACGCCAGTAAATGAAGTGGGAATTGTAGCTCTGGGTTCTGACGACGGTAATCTAGTTCTTTTAGACCCTGAAACTGGACAACGCTTGTGGGATCAAAGGATAGGAGAGAAGATTCGGGCCCCTCTAGTCAGTAATCAAGGCATTGTTTATGTTCAAAGCACTGACAAAAAACTACATGCCTATGATTTAAATACTCGTCGCCTATCTTGGATTCGCGATTTAGAGTCGGGGTATTAATATGGAATTCCTAGGGCTTTTATGGAATGAACTAGTCACTAAACCCATGACTAACTCCCTCATGCTATTGTATGTAATTTTATTCAATAATTTAGGCTTGGGAATAATCGTTTTTACACTTTTAGTCCGTGGAGCAACGTACCCTCTAGTCGTTCGACAAGTCAGACAAACTCAAAAGATGCAAAACCTTCAGCCTCGTTTAAAGGATCTGCAAGAACGTTACAAAAATGACCCACAAAAACGTGGCCAAGAAATGATGAAGCTTTACAAAGAAATGGGTGTTAATCCTGTAGGTTGCTTAGGGCCTCTAGTAATCCAAATGCCTATATTTATTGGTCTCTTTTGGGCGATAAACAATGTTCTTCCTTTTACTCCTGAAAATTTAGCCGGCCTATCAAGCAGGCTTTATTCTTGGCTTCCCATGCTTGATTCTGCAGTCCCTGTCAACCGAAGTTTCCTCGGAATGGATTTAGCAATCGAGCCTTCCAGGGACAGGAACGTGCTTGGTCTAGGTTTAGTTGTTTTATCTGGAATCACGATGTTCGTTCAGCAAAGAATGATTCAAGTTCGTAGTACCGACCCCACTCAGCAATCGACTCAAAGAATGATGGTTTGGATGTTCCCCATTATGTTTGGGATGTTCAGCTTGTTCTTCCCAGGTGGTCTTGTAATTTACTGGGTGGTATCAAACTTAGTCGGAATTTTCATTCAAACATTTGTTACGGGTACAGGGAGTTTGCGTAATGCTATACCCGGTTTAGCTAGTGGTACGTCACACCAACCAATTTCTCAAAATACTGGTGCAACGGAATTGCCACAAAAGGAGTCTGAAGATAATGGAAGAGCAGAGTCTGGAGATTACGGGGAAGACGGTGGAGGAAGCGATAGAGATAGCGACTCTAGAGTTAGGCGTCGGCCGAGAAGGGGTCGCCGTAGACGTCGTTAGTCACGGGAGATCAGGAATCTTAGGCATAGGTTCTGAGCCTGCAAAAGTTCGAGTCCGAAGAATCGATGCAAATGGAATTGCGGGCGATGCCTTGTCCATAGTTTCCCGTATTCTAAAATCATTAGATGTCATAGCGCTGGCAAGTATAAGATCCATTGGCGCAGATGAAAATGAACCGGCAGTAATAGACATTCAGGGAGAGGATGCGGGTTTGTTGATAGGTAAAAGAGGTGAAACTCTTAGATCCTTACAGATGCTTGTAAACATGATGTTATCTCAGCAAACTGATCACCAGAGCTCAAGAATGCCAGTCATTCTTGATATTGAGCATTATCGCAAAAGAAAAGAGCGCAACTTACAACGCTTAGCTGAAAAAATGGCAAATCGCGCTTCAGAAACTGGAAATTCCGTAGAATTAGAATCTATGAATGCATCTGACCGTAGAATTGTTCACATGGCACTTTCATCTAGTAAGTCCGTCACCACCGAAAGCAAAGGTGAGGGACAAAATCGAAGAGTAATGATCATTCCGAGCAAAAAATAGAAATAGAATGGAATCCTTAGATCTTAGTTTCGTCAATTGGAATTAGAACCCCAAAAAAGCAAACTGGTATTGAACAATAATATGCTCCTCCTAAAATTGGGAGCTCCATTGTTTGCTATTTATATGTCTTCGGTATTCTCTTGGATTTGGTCCAGTAGTAATTTCAGTCCCCAATTAGGTGGACTCCCGCTACCCAATGTAATAATTCTAGCCGCAGTGGTCATCATGGGAATTTATGCAATAAGTCGGCGTCTTCCACTGATACTAATTGTATGGCCTCCTGCTGGACTAGCTTCTCTGTTTATATTGGTATCGGGGCTTTTATCAAACGAATTCGATGCTTCAGCAGGTATATTATCAGCAGCAATTTATGTATTTATATATCTCTTTGTTTTATTGGTAGCGTTCAGGTTGATGAGCCGAGGTATTAGTTTATCTATTTGTTATGCTTTGATTTTCATCTTTTGCCAGGCTATTAGATTCCCAACCTTCGAAGCAGATTTTGGATTGGGGAATTCAAACTTATTAACATTCCTGTGCGCGCTTAGGGCACTTGCAGAAATCACTATCGCAACATTAATAATTAGACTTTTCGTGTTAAGTGAAGTCAGAAAAAGCACAAAACTTGTTTGGTATTTATTTTTACTCACGCTAAGTCACGGGATAACGGCCGGATGGGAAGGACCTTTACTCGCAAACTCATTGTCATTCGCTACTGCAATTTCTCAAACACTAAGATGGTTCGGATTCCTTATAATTCAATTGGGATTTATAGTCGCAATATACAGAATGCAACGTGCCTTTGATTTCTTTGCTGAAGTGGAATACGTACCAACCGAAGATCAATCAAAATAAACCAAATTTTGCCTGAGTGGTAAGTAGAGTCTTAGCTGGCAACTTGACGGAATCCGTCACATGGTCTAATTTCTCAATATCAGCTATGACGAAGCCAAGTAGATCCTTCTGATCGTTTAGCGAGCCGGGATTGGTGAAAGCCGGTACGTATAAGTTTGATTGAAATCTCTTCCGAGCTGTCATCCGAAAATTAAGTAGGAATGGCCGGTACTAGCCGTTATCTAGAAGCTAATGCAACAAGCGGTTTGTTTTTACAAACAAAAAGGGTGGTACCGCGGGTATTCCCGTCCCTTACTGGGGCGGGTTTTTGTTTTAAGGGGAACATATGACTTCTGGCAAAAATACATTCTCAAGTGTCCCAGAAAAGATGAACTTTCCAGCAATGGAGCTGGAAATTTTAGCCAAATGGGATCGAGAAGACATATTAGCAAAACTTAATAAGGCAAGAACAGGATCCCCACTTTTTGTTTTTTATGAAGGCCCCCCAACTGCCAACGGCATGCCAGGAATCCACCATGTTCTTTCAAGGGCCTACAAAGATGTGATGCTTCGTTACAAAGCCATGCAGGGGTACTTACCAATTCGTAGAGGTGGTTGGGATACACATGGGCTTCCGGTAGAGCTTGAAGTAGAAAAAGAGCTAAATTTATCGAGCAAAAATCAAATCGAAGCGTTCGGTATAGAAGAATTTAACAAGCGCTGCAAAGAAAGCGTTTTTCGGTACATTCAAGATTGGAAAACCATGACCAAGCGAACAGGGGTTTGGCTTGACATGGAGGATGCGTACATAACTTACGAAAATAGTTATATCGAAAATAGTTGGGGAATCTTTAAAAGTTTATGGGACTCGAATTTGATATATGAAGGCTTTAGAGTCACACCGCACTGCCCTCGCTGTGACACTTCGCTAAGCTCACATGAACTTTCACTAGGCTATAAAGAAAATACACCTGATCCTTCTATTTTCGTCAGGTTCCCTATTTTGAGAACTGAAAGTGATAAAAATACTTCATTTTACGATCTACTTGGGCTTGATGAGGATACTGAAATTTCATTCCTCGTCTGGACTACCACACCATGGACATTAAGCGCAAACGCTGCACTCGCGATATCAGCAGAAGAAGAATACGTGGTTGTGTCAAGCTCAGAGAACGACCTCAAAAAAGAAAAATTAATCTTAGCAACGAAACTAAAGGACAGCGTGCTAAGTGAAGACTGGGTCGTGAATAATAATTTTTATGGACGTGATTTTGTTGGTCTACGGTATGAAGCTCCTTATAAGGAAAAAGCCACAGCCCCAGAATTACAGATGGTCTATGCTGCAGATTTCGTTACGACCCTCGAAGGCACCGGGATTGTACATTCTGCACCAGCATACGGATCTGATGATTCAGATCTTGGTGCAAAGTACCAATTACCTACACAGCATACGGTCAATCAATATGGAATACTCGATGAAGGGTTCCCTGGCTCAGGGATGTTCGTAAAAAACGCAGACAGGCAAATCATAAATGATTTGGATCACAGAAAACTTCTTTTTAAGCAAGCAATTTATTACCACACATACCCTTTTTGCTGGAGGTGTGACACTCCTTTGCTTTATTACGCTAAATCTTCTTGGTACATTCGTACGACTGCATACAAAAAAGAGCTTCTTCAAGGTAATGAAAGTATCAATTGGCATCCGGCGCACATTAAGGAAGGTCGTTTCGGAGAGTGGCTAAGGAATAATGTTGATTGGGCAGTCTCTAGAGAAAGGTATTGGGGTACTCCTTTACCAATTTGGAGATGCACTGAATGCAATCATCTAGAATGTATTGGCAGCCTTAAGGAATTGGAATCCAGAGTAACCGCTGATGTAAAAAGCCAATTAGTAAATCTTGACCTACATCGTCCTTATATAGACTCAATTCAAATTCACTGCTCAAAATGCAATTCTATGATGAGCAGAATTCTTGAAGTTGCAGATGCTTGGTATGACTCAGGGGCTATGCCATTTTCTCAATGGAAATATCCAGTCAAGCTACCAACGCCAGATGGGACACTGACTTTAAATAACATCAGTGATTTGGTCTCAAGTCCTTACTATCCTGCAGATTTCATAACAGAAGCTATAGATCAAACACGAGGCTGGTTTTATAGCCTCTTAGCAGAGTCAGTTTTGTTCGACCCATTTCACCGTCCTTCATATCAGAATGTGATCGTACTTGGACTAATTCTTGATGAGAATGGTGAGAAAATGTCTAAATCGAAAGGTAATGTCGTAACCCCTGAAACGGTTATCGAAGAATATGGAGCAGACGCTCTAAGATGGTACTTATATACTGCAGCCCCCACTGGTGTTGCTCGTAGATTTTCTACAAATTTAGTGAAGGAATCACTTAGGCGTTTTTTCCTTACGCTTTGGAATACTTACTCTTTTTTCATTACCTACGCATCCATCGATGGATTTTCACCCAGTGACAATAGTAGATTTTGGGAAAATGGAACACCAGGGCCAAATGTAATTTCTGATTTGCCAAATGAACTAGATCGTTGGGTTATTTCTGAATTGAATTTCCTTGTAGCTGAGGTGACCAATGCCTTAGAAAGTTACAATCCCACAGATGCAGGCAGGAAAATTGAAGATTTTGTTGACTTACTTTCAAATTGGTATGTTCGTAGAAGCAGACGTCGGTTCTGGAAATCAGAAAATGATAGTGATAAGAATCTTGCATATTCATCACTATACTCATGCCTTCTAACTCTGACTAAACTAATTGCGCCTATGTCCCCTTTCATTGCAGATTATATGTACTCCAATCTTTCACAAGGTAAATTTAAACAAAGCGTACATGTTGAAACTTGGCCGACATCAAATCCTCTTTTGATTGATAATGACCTTTCTTCGGCAACAAGATTAGCGATGCGTATCGCGAGCTTAGGTAGAGCTGCAAGGGCACAAAACGGTCTTAAAGTAAGGCAGCCTCTTTCACGAATACTCGTTCAAACAAGACCAGAAGAAGAGCCATTTCTTCCTTTAATAGAAAAACAAGTAATAGAGGAACTAAATGTAAAATCCATGGAAAGTTCATCCTTGGGTGATCTTGCTACTTTTTCCATAAGGCCTAACCTTCCTGTTTTGGGGCCCAAGTACGGTAAGCAACTAAATGAAGTCAAGGAGGCAATTGCATCATTTGATCCACAAGAACTAGCTTCTGCTATAAACAATGCCAAAGAAATTACTATTGGAGAATTCCAACTTAAGCCTGACGAGCTGATATTAGATATTCAGGAGCGTGATGGTTATGCAACTGCATCTGAAGATAGCGGAGGATTAGTAGTAGCTATCGACACGTTATTGACTGAAGATCTGAAATCAGAAGGCTTAACGCGTGAACTAGTTCATAGAGTTCAAAATCTTCGAAGAGAAGCAGGATTAGACATTGCAGACCGTATAATTACTTATGTAAGTGGGGCAACTGAAGAAATCAGCGGTTCATTAAACAAATTTCATAACTATTTCTGTGCAGAAACCTTAACGAAAGAAATGGTTTTTGCAGATCCTCCAAATGATACCTACCATGTGGAACAAACAATTGAAAATACAAAAATCGAACTCGGTATTTCAAAATCAGGCACCTAGTTTTTTTACAGTTTCATGTGTTGGGTTTTTCATAAGAAAGACTGGAATTATCCCCAATAAGGAAATTACAATTAACACCCAAATACCGATTTCATAATTACCAAACCAGTCTCTCAAAACTCCCATCAAAATTGGTCCTATAACACCCGCTGCAACTCCGGTTCCTTGTAGTAACCCGACAGTTGATCCCAGATTTTTAGTTCCAAATATCATGCTTCCTAAGACACCTCGCAGAGGTATCGTAGCTCCAAAAGAAAGCCCAAATAGTAGAGCAAAAGGCAAAGTTGTTAAGGTGTTACTTGGAGCGAGCAATTGTAGATATAAGAGGCCTAGGGTCATAAATAGGCAAATGAATATCAAAACTACTCGATAATCTACTTTATCGATTAGCCATCCGGCTCCAACTCTCCCAAACCCACTAGCCCACACAACCAAGGGAATAGTAATTGCAGCAGCCGTGGTAGAAAAGCCACGATCTTCAACAAAGTAAGGTATTTGATGCAATTGGAATCCGCTATTAACAATAAATAGAGTCCCCAAATATGCCGACAACATCCAGAAGCTCTTATCCTTAAAGAGTGAAAGAGTCTTGAATTCTTCTGCTTCAGCTATGACGCCAATTTTCCCTTCTTCCTTATACTTCCACTGATTTGATTTGATTGCTGAACCATTATCTGGCCTATCTTTAACGTTAATTGCGATTAAGGGAATCAAAATCGATATAATCAGCCCGTAACTGACAAGTACTATCCTCCAGTTGAATAGTTCAATTAACCACGAATTGACTACGACCATTGGTGCTCCTATTACAGGTCCAGTAACAGCCAAACCCACAGCCAAGCCTCTGTGTTCATTAAACCATCTAGCTACCACAACTACCCACGTAACGGCGTGTCCCACACCAGAAGTTCCCATGGATATAAATAGGAAAAACACATAAAACATGACAATTCCCGTAGCAAATCCCAGACCTATAAGCCCAAATCCAACAATTAAAGAACCAAAAATAATTATTTTCCTAGCGCCATACTTATCTAGCAGGAATCCCGTAAGAGGACCAAAAAGCCCTGCTTCAGCTTGACGCAGTGAAGCAGCGCCTGATATTACAGAGCGACTCCAACCAAAAGTTGTCTCAATTGGTATAACAAAAGCAGAGAAACCCTGAAAATAGACAGCAGAAACTAAAGCATTAGAAAACATACTCGCAGCAACTAAATACCATCCATAAAATACCTTGAATGGCGTTTTTTTATTAGATATTGATTGATCTATGCCCTTATCGTTTGGCTCATTCACCGAATTGCACCGCTGTTAAAGATTGGCGTGATTTCATGAGCATCGGAACTAGCGATAAGGAAAAACACAAAATAAGCATCATAACGATACCAATAGAATATGAACCTTTCCAGTCATAAATAATTCCAAGCATTAGGGGTCCAATCAAACCAGCTCCAACTATGGCTCCATTAAGTATGCCTATAACTGATCCAAGAGCCCGATTACCGAATATCATACTAGCCAAAACGGCTCTCATAGGAATATTGCTTCCAAACGATATACCAAACCCAAGAATAAACGGCAACGCAAGCCATGAATTGGTGATTTCAAATATCTGAGCATAAAGGAAACTAAAGGACATTAAGAGAGATGCTGCGGCCATCACAACTCGGTAATCCATGTGATCCATCAGCCAACCAGAACCTACTCTTCCAATTGCGCTGAATGCAAAGGTCAAAGTGACCATAACAGCAGCATCCCTTGCGTTAAACTTTAGATCATCAACAAAGTAAACATGTTCATGCGTTAAGAAACCCGAACTACTTATAAACATACCCCCTAAATAGATTGCCAGCAGCCAGAAAGAGGAAGTACGTATAGTTTCTTGGAATGTTAATCCCTTAGAATTTACTGAATCCAACTGAAGAGAGTTAGATCCGAGTTGTTCATGGGTGCTAATATCACCATCAGGATTCAAGCCCAACTCTTCAGGTCGATCCCTGACTATTACGCCCATTAAGCCTACAAATAAAATTACTACGATCCCATATACACCTAAAACTGACCTCCATCCAAAACGATCCTCAAGTGCTGTATTCAGGATAATTAATGTCGTTCCAATTGTAGGGCCCGTAACTGCAATTCCAACAGCTAAGCCTTTCTTCCTATCAAACCAGCGACTTATTATGACTGGCCAAGTAACTGCATGGCTGACACCTGAAGTTCCTATAGCTACGATTATGAAAAAAAAATAAAATGAGATTATGCCAACGCTAAACCATCCCAGTGCCATCAAGCCCAACCCTGTAGTGATAGCGCCTCCTATAATCACCAATCTGCCCCCAAATTTATCGACGACCCATCCTACGAAAGGTGCCAGGATACCTGATTCTAATTGGCGAAGTGCCATCGCTCCTGAAATAGCAGATCTGCTCCACCCAAATGTGGTTTCAATTGGAATTATAAAAGCGCCGAATCCGCCCCAAACTATGCCAGAAAGCAATGCATTAGATAAGACACTAGCTAAAACAATATACCAACCGTAGAAAATTTTAGGTTTCTTTGCCTCGTCTACAGCCAAAGTAACTCCTTCAAGGCTCAGTTAATAAAGCCCAGCAAGGGTGTTAAAGGCAGCAATTTTAGATGGCCATGAAGTTTCTAACGTCGAGTAGGTTCGTGATCACGATTCTCGAGTTCAAAGTTCATTTTTGCTTTGAACGATTCGGTTGCTGGTTCTTCTATGCCCCAACTAAACACTTTGGTTGGATTTAAAATAAAATATTCACTACTATCCCAAAGTTTTCCGGTCGCACTCAACTTGCCTCGGACTTCAACACCTTTAATTCCTTCTGAGTTTGTATCCCAAACACATGCCACCCACTCGTTTTTATTAATAAGTCTTCGTTTGTAAGACTTATCAAATTCAAGACCTCCTATGACAATAGCATCTCCGTCCATGCGTGTAGTCATGGGAACTACATGAGGCCTTCCGTCTGGGGTAGCTGTTGCTAGACGGTATAAGGGTGTGTCTTTAATAAACTGTAATTCTTTATCAGAAATCATGCGAAACTCCTACTATTCAAAAACAAGTTCATCCAAAACGACCTCAAAGTCTAACTGA
>CEOQ01070658.1_pt1 | contig 10220 bp, 10 predicted proteins | sample 361351 | NCBI WGS metagenome assembly CEOQ01 (sample SAMEA2619907, study PRJEB7988) | marine metagenome | biome: marine biome (ENVO:00000447); feature: deep chlorophyll maximum layer (ENVO:xxxxxxxx); material: "saline water (ENVO:00002010), including plankton (ENVO:xxxxxxxx)" | depth 60 m | reverse complement strand
ACATGTGGCTGAAAATGAGTCACAGGCAATTGAAAACACAAAGACACATATCGAGTGGATACAAGATATCATGCAATGGAAAAGACATCTTCTAGATCGGACGGAAGTCTATCAGCCAATGGATGAATGGCTGGAATCTCGAAACGAACTTCCACCCACCTTTGAGCAGATACGTGATAATCGAGCATTTATAGGAACTCCAGAACACGTTGCAGAGCAAATATTAGGCCTTAGAGAACAAGGAATAGAGTACTTCGGATGTAATTTTGCTATGGGAGGACTGACCCAAGAAAAAGTAATGGCTTCAATGAAGCTTTTTGATAAGAGAGTCATCCCATTAATTCAATAATTAATCTACTCTCTGAGCTATTAAGTTTACTTACGCTCAGCACTTATTGAAATCCACCTAATAGGAGAAATCACCATGACTAAAAGAATCAACAGAGCAATAGAGCTATTGGAAACAGACCAACCTATTTACTACACAGGCTTACATTCTTTTTCCAGGAACTTTCTAACTTATGAACAGGGGAAGAAAGACTCTTTAGTATGGGCGGACTATATCAATATCGGTATGGAACATGGTGCTTTTGATATGTCAGGTCTTGAGGCCTATATGGACGGGCTTTTCGATGGAGGCCCAACAAACTCTGGACACTTCACTCCAACGGTGATTATAGAACTCCCAGTACAGGGTGAAAATGCCGAAATAATCAAATACAACTCCTGGCAAATAAGGCAAATCCTCGCACGCGGCGTTCACGGAATATTATTGTGTGAGGCTGCCTCCGCAGAAGCTGTCTCTGCATTTGTTGAGGCATGCCGTTACAAGATCAACGAGAATGGAGTCGGATTCGGTCTTAAACCGGGAACTAGAGGTGTCGGCTCTGAATTTATGGCAAAACGCAAATGGGGGATTGAGGATGATAATGAATACAGAGAAAGAGCTGATCCATGGCCACTAAACCCGAATGGAGAATTATTGTTGGGCCTAAAAATCGAGACATTGGAAGGATTAAACAACTGTGAACAGATATTAAGTGTACCCGGTATTGGTTTTGCGGAAATGGGACCTGGGGATATGTCGATGTCCATGAAGATAAAAAGAGTGCCAGGATCTCAACCAGATGAACGATTAATAGCGGCTTCAGCAAGGGTAAAAACGGCCTGTGACAAAAACGGGGTAAAGTTTTTGGAATCAGGAACACCTGAAAACATCGTCGAAGTAATAAATTCGGGAGCACGAGTTATCGCTGGCCAAAACCCGGAAACTGCAGCGATAGGAAGAAAATATACCAAACGTGAAATGAAGGTTTAAGTAAAATATTTTTCTGCTCAGGTCGATTAATCTCTGTATACTTGCACAATACCAAATAAAGAACAAAAGGTTGGTGAGGACATGGTTTTGATTGGTGAAGGGAATTTTACATATGAATTGTCTGGAACTGACTGGGGCAATTTGCCTGACGGCTGGCATTATGGTGAAGCCACCGCTGTAGCCTCAGATTCAAAAGATAATGTATACGTATTCAATCGTGGACCTCATCCAATGATCGTTCTGGATAAAGATGGTAACTTTCTGAGGGCATGGGGTGAGGGAGTTTTTAGTAATCCACATGGCATAGCAATTGGACCTGATGATTCAGTCTATTGTGTGGATAATGGTGATCATTCCGTTAGTAAGTTTACCCCTGACGGTAAATTTCTTTTAAGGATAGGGACTCAGAACAAACCTTCTAAACCACTCAGTGGAATCCCATTCAGTCAACCCACTCATATCGCCATCGACCCATTAACCGGGGATATTTATGTGTCCGATGGTTATGATAACGCCAGAATACACAAGTACGCTGAAGATGGCACTCACATATTATCATGGGGGCAATCTGGGACAGATGAGGGGGAATTCAGCCTGCCTCACAACATTGACACCGATAGTAAAGGAATGGTTTATGTTGCGGACAGAGAGAACCAGAGAATACAAATATTCGATTCTAATGGAAATTTCCAATATCAAATGGGCCTAAATATCGCTCGACCTGGAGCTGTGTGCATCAACGAAAATTCCGGCGTAGTACTTGCATATATAGGTGAATTTTTCTCGGGATTTAATACGTACGCAACGGCCGAAAGAATCGGCCCTCGTCTCTGCATTCTAGACGATAATGGAAATAAACTGGCAAATCTTGGCTACCAAAGTTTTGGCGACGGTCCGGGACAATTTTATTCTCCACATGCGATAGCGGTTGATTCCAAAGGGGACATTTATGTTGCCGAGGTTTCTCTTACCGAAAAATATGGAGGGATCGTAGAGCCTCCAAAACCGGGAGTTCAGAGAAGGTCTTTTCAAAAACTTATAAAACAATAACTGATTCATTTTTTACCAAAGACGGGTCTATGGAACAAGATAAGAACCTCAATCTAGAATTTTGGGACTCTGTTGTTACGACTCATATGCAATCGGATTACTATGACCTCGCCGGGTTTTTAAAGGGTAAATCAGCCCTCGACAGCGTTGAGCTAGATGTTGTTGGTGACGTCTCTGGCAAAGAACTGCTGCATCTACAATGTCACTTTGGCCTCGGTACGTTCTCATGGGAAAGAAAAGGTGCCATTGCAACCGGGTTAGATTTTTCACCTGTAGCTATAGAAGCCGCCAAAGAACTTGCAAATAAATATAGTTATCAAAGCAATTTTGTTCTCTCTAATGTGTATGACCTATCAAATAATATAGATAGAACATTTGACATAGTCTTCACATCATACGGAGTGCTTTGCTGGCTCGATGATTTAGAAGAATGGGCTCGTCAAATTTATCTCAGCCTACGAAAAGGAGGTAGTTTCCACATAGTTGAATACCACCCATTGCTGACAGCTCTAGCTAAAGGTAACAGTGGTGAAATCATAATCCGCAATCAGTATTTTAACGAAGGTGTAGAGGTGATTGACGTACAAGGGTCCTATGCTTCAGGGGTGCAGGTAAAAAATTTGAAAACCTACGAATGGGCTCATTCATTAGCAGAGATATTCCAAGCACTAATAGACGCAGGACTAACAATTATTTCATTCAAGGAATATGAACATGCAAGAGATGCCGGATTTGTAGGTTATCTAGAAAAATCAACGAATAAAACATGGAAGATACCAAATCAGAAATGGAAAGTTCCACTTTCCTTCGCCATATCAGCAATTAAATAAAGGGAACTCTAAAAATAACAGGGATTCAGAACTCGTCAAAAAACTCCTGTATGGCGACGACGTCACTTGTAAGCGTTAAACTCAACATCAAAAGTATTCTAGCTTTCTGAGGATGGAGGTTATCCGCAACTACAAATCCAAGTTTAGATGTTTTGGGTGTAGGAACAATTCGTCCGGCAGTAGACCTTGACCCTAAAACTACAACCATACCCTCTTTGAGACAATCCGAACCGGCCTCCAGCATTATTGGGGGGAAGGTTCCGGATCCAAAACCACTCATCACCATTCCATCTGAATTATTTTCACGAACCGCGTCAATGAGGAGTCTGTCGGATCCTCCATAAGCATAAACTATGTCCACTCTAGGTAATGTGCAGAGATTAGACACATCAAACGGAGTGTTTAAAGTGTGGCTACGAGTAGGTTGCCTGTAAAATACAATTCTACCGTCTGAATCAGAATAACCTAGAAATCCGAGTTCGTTTGCTCTGAATGTTTCTACCCGAAGTGTGTTTGCTTTATAAACGTCACGTGCACAATGAATTTCATTATTTAGTACAGTCAATACACCTTTACCTGATGAATCTAGATGAGCTGCAACTCTGATTGCGTCCAACAAATTCAGACCAGCGTCAGTGCCCAAAGAAGTAGGGGGACGCATCGCTCCTGTAACTACAACTGGCTTGGAAGATTTAACTGTAAGATGGAGAAAATATGCAGTCTCCTCCAATGTGGCCGTCCCATGAGTAATAACAACGCCATCATTTGATTCATTTTCTAAGAGTTCATTTACCCTTTGCGATAACCCTAACCATTGTTCTGGGCCAATAGCCGGACTGCCTATACTAATAAAATCCTCATAGTCTAAGTCGATGGTTTCTAACCCCTCCGGGATTCTATCTAGCGAGTCACTTATGGACAGTTTTATCCCTTTCTCCGCGTAGCGAGTATAGTCAAGTGTATTTTCCCCGACACCTGCTATGGTGCCACCAGTTCCAATTACATGTATTTTCGGTCTCAATTTTGTCATTGATAAATACCAAATATGACTTAAATCATTTTCATTTTGAAGTACTATACCCCTAATAATAAATCCATATGAAGTTTCTTATTTGGAGATTGCCTTGCGCCCAAACATACTTTTCGCTTTTGCCGATGACTGGGGTCGGTATGCAAGCGCTTATAGAAATCAACCCGGAGAGAACAAAATCCATGAACTAATTAAGACTCCAAATTTTGACAAGATTGCAAATGAAGGGGCTCTTTTTTTAAATGCGAATGTTCCGGCGCCTAGCTGCACACCATGCCGAAGTTCTATTTTGTCAGGGAAATATTTTTGGCAAACCGGAATGGGAGCAATATTGCGAGGAGCCCGATGGGACGAAGCAATACCAACATATCCTCTCATGGTCGAAGAATCCGGATATCACATCGGTTACACCTATAAAGTTTGGTCTCCTGGATTGTCCATCAACGCTCCATATGGAGGTGCACGAACTTCCTATCAAAGTCATGGAAGTCGATTCAACAATTTTTCAGAAGAGGTATCAAAAAGACCATCAGGTCAGTCAGTTGAACAGGCAAAAAATGAGTTAATTGAGGAAACTCGACAAAACTTCCAAAGTTTTCTTGATTCAAGGCCCGCAGATAAGCCTTTCTGCTATTGGTGGGGACCTACAAATACACACAGAACCTGGCAACAAGGTTCTGGTAAGGAAATATGGGGACTTGACCCTGATAATTTAACAAACCGGATGCCAGACTTCCTACCTGATGTTCCTGAGATTAGAGAGGACTTTAATGATTATCTTGGGGAATGCCAGGCGGTTGATGCAGGACTAGGAGCGATCATCGAGCAATTGGAACAAACGGGTGAAATAGATAATACAATTATCGTTGTAAGTGGGGACCATGGGATACCGGGTTTTCCACGCGCAAAATGCAATTTGTATAATTTAGGCACAGAAGTCGCTTTAGCAATCCGCTGGCCGGGACACATCTCAGAGGGAAGGATCATCAGTGACTTCGTCAACTTAATGGACCTTGCTCCCACTTTTCTCGACATAGCTGAAGTAGAAAAACCTTCTGATATGGTAGCTAACAGCCTCATTCCATTGTTGGAATCTTCGAACAGTGGCCGTGTAGAGGAAACACGGGATTTCGTGGTAACCGGCAGAGAAAGACATGGATTGGCCCGTGAAGGATACCTACCATATCCATCAAGGGCTATCAGAACCGACGATTTTCTGTATATTTACAATTTTGCGCCAGACAGATGGCCCATTGGGGATCCTAAAGGGCTTGAAGACGACGATGCGATACCTCCCTCAGCGGAGGACATACTTGAGAGTTATGACACTATTTTTCAAGATATCGACAAAGGACCAACCAAAGTTTGGATGATATACAACAGAGGAGAAAAGCAAGTTAAGCCATTGTACGAACTCGCCTTTGGAAAAAGACCCCTTGAAGAACTCTATGATCTTCGAGTCGATCCGTACTATATGTCAAATGTTGCTGAACAATCCGAATATCAAATTAAGAAAAATGAATTGAAAACGCGACTAATGTCCATATTGGAAAATGAAAACGACCACCGTGTGACAGAATCTCCTTCTCGGTTCGACCTACCGCCATTTGCGGGACCTGTACCCGAAGAATGGACAGAAGAAAGCAATCGTGAATCAAAAAGACTGACCTAATAAACGGTAATCTGTATTAAATATCTCCATTTTAGTTAAAGTGCAACTTTATTAGTATTATTTAGTCTTTTTAATATTAGGAGGTTGGTAATGATTTTCCATATAAGTGCACAACCCGACCACACCACATGCCTTAGAGTGCTAGAAGGGAATGATGCCATGCGGGAACGCTAATCCTGGCTTGAGGGAACCGAATCTGTAAATGTAATTGGTGCGTGGGCCTATCCGGTTTCATACCGCCAATTTGCAGTAGCTGAGGCAGAAACTTTTGCGGATGTTGCCTCACTGTTTGAATTTCATCTTGGTATGGGCCCTGTAGAGGTTTTACCAGTACATGACTCCGTACAACGAAGGAAGGAAATGGGTCACTGGGGCTCCAATTAATAGTTATCTATAAACTATGCCTTAGGACAATCCGCGATAGCCCAAAGAGGAATAGCTTTATTTTTTAACATCGATTTACAATCCTCGATGTTTGGGAATACTTTTCTAAGTTCTCGCCAGAAATCTTCAGAATGATCGAGGACCTTAAGATGCGTTAGTTCATGGTGCATCACATAATCCACTGCAGCTATAGGCATTAGCATGAGGTTCTGATTGAGATTTATATTTCCAATTGCAGAACAACTTCCCCATAAAGTCTTTTGTCGTTTAATTCTTATGTTTCGAAATGGAAGACCTAACTCTTCTGAAATTTCATGTAATCGAGGAGGAAGAAATTTGACCGCTTTATCATGCAACCACTCTTGAAGGAGACTTGCATTAGATAAGCTACCTCCATTTCCTATAATCTCTAATCTTCTTCCGGCAACCTCTCTCACCTCAGGAATATTGCCGTCACATTCTTTATATATTAATTTCCAATCTTCCTCAACGGATGAGATGGTTATAGAGCTTGGCCTGAGGTCGCCCCGAGCAGAATCTATATCCCTAAGATTTGACAGGATATTAAGTTTCCTGTTATTCACCTTTTCAAGGATCCAATCGTCGTCATAAAATCTAGGCAGAACCAGTTCAAACCCGATGCCAATAGAGAATTTAAATATCACATTTTTCGCTTTATTGCTGTGCCTTATTACAACAAGACTAGATAACTCGTCCGGAAGTTCAAGCAATGCTAAAATCTGATGAACATTTATCAATATAAATTTGAATTACACAACATTTTGTGTGCCTAAAATGTTAGTGCCATCCTCCACTCGTGTCGATCGTCACACCTGTCACATAATTTGCATCATCTGATGCAAGAAAGGCTATTACCTTAGCCTGGTCTACTGGCTCAGCGAGTCGCCCAAGTGGAATTTTGTTTAAATACTCCAGCTTTTCTTTCTCTGAGTTCATATTCCATCTGGGTGCAATTCGTTCACTCAACGTCTTACCCGGAGCAACAGCATTACATGTGATGCCATAAGGGCCTGATTCTTTTGCCACCTTTTTGGTAAAGGCGGTTATACCTGCTTTCGCTGCTACGTAGGCAGTGCCCGGTTCCCCAAGACTCAGAGCAGCCTCAGAAGAGATATTGATTATCTTGCCACTATTTTGTACTTTCATATGTTTTACTACTTCATGAGTACATAGAAATGTCCCATTAAGATTGAAATCCAAAACTTTGTCCCAATCCTCCAAAGTAAGTTCATTAACAGGCGAGGTACTGTTTTCGATGATAGTACTTCCTCCGACTGCATTCACCAAAATGTCGATCCTTCCGAATTCTTCGATAACAGAATCGATTAAATTTCTTACCTGGTCAGATTCTAAAACGTTTACTTCCTTCCGTGTTATAGATAAATTTTCTGCAGCGAGTTGCTTTTCCAAATCCACAAGTGATTCAACATTCAAATCTACAGCTACCAAAGTAGCTCCCTCACGAACCAATATTTCTGATGTCGCTTTACCTATTCCGCTACCAGCTGCGGTGACCACAGCGACTTTACCTTCGAATCTCATCACTAAATCCTTTTTGACGATGGTCGGTTTTTACTTCTGTGGCGATTATAGATCAATCATCAACAATAAGGGTTCTGTTAAGCAAAAGTGAATATGCCTTATTATGAACCAGATGAAATTGACAATTGAGTTATGCACAATCTACATAGACTAATTGAAAAACCATTACAAATAAAAACATGAGGTGTGTCAGATGGGCAGAGTCCATAATCAAATAGCAATTGTGACAGGTGCCGCCAAAGGACTTGGACAATCAATCTCATATCGTTTAGCTAAGGAAGGCGCCAAATTGGTACTGGCTGACATAGATATCGCAAAATTGATAGAGACTGGTAAAGTGATCGAAAATGAAGGCGGGCAAGTGGTTGCAGTCGAGTGTGATGTCACTGAGGAAGAACCGGCCCAAAATCTGATTCAAACCGCGATGGATGAATTTGGACAAATAGATATCCTTGTCAATAACGTAGGTGGAAGTAAAAATTCTAAAATCTGGGAAATGCCATTAGACGATTGGGATTACACAATCAAACTTAATCTACGCAGTACATTTTTATGTACAAAAGCCGCTATTCCACACATGATGAAGAGAAGGCAGGGAAAAATTATCTGCTTATCCTCTGGCTCTAGAGAAGGAACGCCATGGACAGCTTATTATGAAGGTGGATCGGCATACTCAGCCTGCAAAGCAGGTGTACACGGATTCATGAGAGACTTGGCGCTCGAACTTGCAGAATATAATATCAATGTTAACTGCGTGGCCCCTGGACCTATCGATACTGAAATAGCAGGAGAAAATCTAAGGAGGCTCAACGAAACTGTTGAATACAGCCCCGAAAAAATGACGCCAATGGGTAGGTTGGGAAAGCCTATTGAAGTCGCAAACGCAGTATTATTTCTGGCCTCAGATGAGGCTTCTTATATTTCCGGTCATACTCTGTCAGTTGCCGGCGGAAGGTAAATTCTACAAACTATAAAAAGGAATGGGACGATACATCAGGCAGTGATTTAATCCAATAATCCCCTGGATTTCTTACTCTCGACTATACCTTCTAGGTCAAGAATATGCGTTAATTTATTTAAATCGCATCCCGGGAATAATGAGGCCCATTTATATATATCGAGGGCTTTATTATTCTCAGTAGATAACAAGGGCGTCTCTTCTATGACAGCATCTAATTCTGCAATCACCAAACTCGCTATTTTTCTGTAGAGAGAATCGGCAGTGTCAAATACTCCTTCCCCATCTGAAGTAGCTTTCTTCTCTCTTTGATACCACTCCATCGAATTGAATTCTAATTTTCTCGTCCTCGGATAAAATGAGGCCATCAAGTTCCATCTATCACCTTCTCTGTCCTGATCACCCCCTCCCCGGAAATCTGATCTGATTACCACCGATGGGACATCCAATAACTTCGCATACAGGAATTCAACAACAGTACCTGAAGATAGCTCAGTTCCATCAAAGTTAAATATTGCTAGGTCGCACGCGAGTACATAGCTCAGATCCTGATTTCTAATATCGACTAATTTATCAGTAGCCTGTTCTAGATTCTGTGGGGCTATACATCTGTATTTGCCCTCAGAAACTTTGTCTATATAAGTAGATAAAATGGCATTGCCGATCAAATCTTTATGATCAAATAAAGGCCCTGCAAAATATATTGTGTATTCTTTAATTTCATCCGAACCCATTCTGATACCATCTCCTATACCAACTTATATTGCTCATCCAATTCTTTAAATTCATGTTAGAACTTAATATAAATTCATGATTGAGGACACCTCAAATAAATTTGTTTATGATTAGAGGTTCCTATATCCAAAATAAATATAGGCGCTTATTTATGTGATTAACTACATAACATTAACATCCTAAAATGGGATATAGATAAAAGGCTATCAATTATTCAGGAGGGTCAAACCAATGCCGACGGTAACTTTACAAGAAGCAGAAAACATCATTAAAGGAGCAAAGGTAAAAATCGGGCAACTGGGCGTTAAAATGAGTGTGTCGGTCACGGATGCTCGGGGTGATCTCATAGCAATGATAAGAACTGATGGGGCATCGTGGAGAACTCCTTTTATTTCAAAAGGCAAAGCAATAGCTTCAGCCTGTTTTGGTTTGCCGTCTGTCGAATTAGAAGATAGGTCTAAGGCACCCGTGTTTCAGGCTTTTACAGTTCTTCAAGAAGGAAACTTCATAATGGGGCAAGGAGCTCTACCAATCTACAAAAACGGGGAAATTGCCGGGGCAGTTGGCGCCAGTGGAGGGACCTCTGAAGAAGATGAGGAAGTAGCAAGGGCAGGGTTAGAGAGTGCAGGACTGGAAACCTCATAATTGATAAAATTATCAACAATATATTGGTTTTTTTA
>CEOQ01090622.1_pt1 | contig 10223 bp, 10 predicted proteins | sample 361351 | NCBI WGS metagenome assembly CEOQ01 (sample SAMEA2619907, study PRJEB7988) | marine metagenome | biome: marine biome (ENVO:00000447); feature: deep chlorophyll maximum layer (ENVO:xxxxxxxx); material: "saline water (ENVO:00002010), including plankton (ENVO:xxxxxxxx)" | depth 60 m | reverse complement strand
TCCTATTTATAATAAAAAAATTTCAAAAATTGATGATAAAGTTATCATATACAAACCAAGTCAAAGTATTCTTAACTGTCTAATAAAATTTAATCAAAAAAAATATAATATTGAAGATTTTTCATTAAATTCTGTTTGGAAAGGCTCTGTAAATTTAAACAATAAAAGTTTTAGAAAACTTCACAGTTTTTTTTGGTTATTTACATTAGATTTAAAATCTTCAAAAAAGATTACTCAAAATATAATTTATAATTGGATTGGAGAAAATGATAAATATAAACAAGATATTTGGGATTTAGATATCCTATCAAAAAGAATAATTGCTTGGATATCAAATTCTAAACTAACATATGAAGATTCTGAAACAAATTATAAATTACACTTTAATAGTTTAATAAAAAAACAAACAAACCATCTAATAAACGAGATCAAAAGAAGTGAAAAATTAGATGATAAAATAATTGGAAGTACTGCAATAATTTTGGTTGGTTTGACTTATGGAGATAGCTATTATCTTAAATATGGAATTGATCTATTAAAGAAAATATTAAATTTTTCTTTGGATGAAAGTAATTTTCCTAAATCTAGAAATTTAAGACAGTTAGTTATTTATTTAAAATATTTAATTGTAATAAGAGAACTATTAAAAGAGTCGCAAACAAGTATTCCAGATTTTCTAGACGAGACAATTTTTTATTTAGGCAAATCATATAATCTTTTATGTTCAAATAAAAAAAATGGAATACTTTTTAATGGTAATTATGATGATTCAAATAAAGAATTTGATAATTATCTAAATTTTCATAAATATAAATTTAAAGATGATACAAATGAAGCTGGGGGCTACGTAGTTTTAAAAAATAAAAAGTCGTCATTAGCTATTGACATTGGGAAAGCTCCTGAAAAAAAATTTTCATATGATTATCAAGCTGGATTATTTTCTTTTGAATTTAATTTTTTAGGGGAAAAAGTGATAACAAATTCAGGTTATTTTCAAGATTACAAACATCAGTTAAATATTATTTCTAAATCTACCGCAACGCACTCAACTTTAGTATTAAATAATACTTCTGCAGTAAAATTTGAAAGAGATAAAAATGGACGCATGTTGGTAAGTAAAAATTTTAAAATTTTAAATAAAGAAATTATATCTGAAAAAAAATTTTGGTTAATAAAAGCCTCGCACAACGCATATTCCAAATCAAATGGTGTAATTCATCAGAGACAACTACAATACTTCCATGATAACTATAAATTAGAGGGTTGTGATACACTTATAAAAACTAAAAACTTTAAATCTAGTAATTTTGAGATAAGATTCCATTTACTACCTGAAATTAATTTAACTAAATTATTAAATAACGAAACTGTCCTAATTGAAAGTAATAATGCCGGATGGAAATTTATATGCAAAAATCACAGGATAGATATTGAGACAGGATTATATTTTGGCATTAAAAATAGATACCTAGAAAATAAAAATATACTTATTTCTGGATTAACAAACCCTGAATTACAAAATATTTTTTGGGAAATATCTAAGATATGAAAATTAATTTTGCTCTAATTTCTGTATCAAATAAGTATAAACTTAATAATATTTTAAAAATACTAAAAAAATATAAAATAAATTTAATAAGTTCAGGTGGAACATTTAAAAAAATAAAATCACTTGGATATAAATGTATTGAAGTATCAGATTATACAAATTTTCCGGAAATCTTGGATGGTAGAGTAAAAACACTTCACCCTAAAATTCATGCTGGAATACTATATAAAAGAAATAAAAGCTCTCACAAAAAAGTATTAAAATCACTTAAGTTTAAGGGTATTGATCTAGTTATTACTAACTTTTATCCTTTTAAAAAAATACTAAATCAAAGAAGTAATCATAAAAAAATAATAGATAATATTGATATTGGTGGTCCAACTTTAGTGAGATCAGCAGCAAAAAATTATAATGATGTAACAGTTATTACAAAAATAGATCAATACAAAGAGTTAATTGATGAATTAAATTCAAACAATGGAAGAACATCATTACAATTTAGAGCGAAGATGTCCGAAGAAGCTTTTGGTGAAACCGCAAGTTATGACTCCACAATTTATAATTATTTCAATTCTATTTCTAAAAAAACTATTCCAGACAAACTAATTGTTAATGCAAAGTTAATTAAAAAACTAAGATATGGAGAAAACCCTCATCAGCTTGGAGCAATCTATAGTGATGAAGAAGATTTTAAATTAATAAAATTACAAGGAAAAGAATTAAGTTATAATAATTACAATGATATTTTTTCCTGCTTAAATCTTATAAAAACATTACCAAAAAATAAAGGTGTAGTGATTGTTAAACATACAAATCCTTCGGGAGTATCAATAGAAAATGATCATTTAAAAAGCTATATCTCTGCAATAAATTGTGATCCCATAAGTGCTTTTGGAGGAATTGTAGCATGTAACTACAAATTAAGTTTTAAAATTGCAAAAGAAATAATAAAAAATTATTACGAGGTAATTATTGCAAATGGATTTGATGAAAATGCACTAAAATTACTCAAAACTAAAAAAAATCTTAGACTAATCGATAGCTCTAAAATCCCATTAAAAAAAAACAATAAGATAGTTTCGGAAATACACTCCTTTTTGATGCAAACAAAGGATAATTTAATTTTTAATAAAAAAAATTTCAAAGTTGTTTCAAAACTAAAACCAACTAAGAAACTAATGGATCAACTTATATTTTCTTTTAACGTATGTCGTTCTGTAAAATCAAATGCTATAGTAATTACACAAAATAATAAAACCTTAGGTATAGGATCTGGTCAACCAAGTAGACTTGATAGTTGCAAAATCGCTATTGAAAAAATGATAAATTTTAAACAATTTAATAATAAGGATCCATTAGTTGCTGCATCTGATGCTTTTTTTCCATTTGTAGATGGAATTGAAAAACTTGTCCAAGCAGGAGTAACTGCAGTTGTCCAGCCGTATGGTTCAATAAAAGATAAGGAAATAATTAAATTTGCTAATGATATGGGAATAGTCTTAATATTTTCAAAAACAAGACACTTTAATCATTAACTATTTTGTCTATTTTTGATGCTAAAATAAAATCACTTTCAGCAAGTCCATTAATAGCATGTGTAAATATCTTTATTTTCGAATAACCCCAACCAAAAAATATATCAGGATGATGATTTTCCTTTTCTGCTATATCACCAACTTTATTTATAAATTCCTGACTTTTTTTAAAATTTTTAAATTTAAATTCTTTAATTAAAAAATAACTTCCATGCGCATTTTTTTTTACATCCCAACCATCAACTTTTTTTAGATATTTATGAATTTCGCTATAATCGAAAGCAGGAATATTGCCCTCACATGGTATACATTTTTTTTTTGATAAATCTTCTTTCATATAAATTAATACTTTAAAAATTTTAAGTCTTTTTCAAAATATATATTCAATTTATTTTTTATATCAACTGGTAATATTTTTTGCCATCTGTTATTAAATCCTAAATTAAAAAAATTAATTCTTTTGCCTGTTGTTTTTGAATAGACGCTTTCTGCAAATCCTTCATTTAATTCTTTGTTTTTTAAATTATTAAAATTTGTAGATTTTATACAATTTAACAACTTTTTTTCATTGATGGGACTGTCGTCATTCATTAATTCATTAATAAAATTTATAATTTTGGTAAAAACATCTATTTTATTTTTTTCTAAATCTTCATATTTTATAAACAATATTTTAAAATCGTTATTTTCAATCCAAGATCTATAGTGTTTTGACCATGAACTAAGGTATGTAAAATTACTATGATCGTTTTCGTGAGATTTATCCATTAGTACGCTTTTCTCATCTCTCATGTAATATAAAGCATCGGAATAATTAAATGAATAATGATGAGTCAATGATGTAATAATATTTCTCGGATCTCTTACTATATAAATTCCACCTAATGTTTCATTATTAGTAGTAAACTTATTGCCATCATATTCAAGAAGACAATTATGTGTTTTAAGAAAAGTAAGTTTTGCTTTATCAAAATATATATTTTGATTATAAATCCAAGATTTGCTGGCTTCTTTTTTTGTCTCATTTTTAATTTTTGAAAATTTCATATTTGGAAATTGTTGAACATTGAGTAAATCATCAAAACCAAAAAGTCCATTTTTTGAAAAAAAATAACTTGCTATAAATGATCTTATATAAGTATTGCCACTCTTTGGGTATGAAGCTATCCAAATAATCATTTTTAATTATTGAAATGGAGCGGGCAATGGGACTCGAACCCACGACCTTCTCGTTGGCAACGAGACGCTCTACCACTGAGCTATGCCCGCTTGTTTAAAAGCTATTATATTTAGAGCCTTAAAAAATTACAAGCAAGATTAAAATTTTAAATTCAAATTAAGTTTAAACTATTTATAATAGTTATTATGAATAAGTATCCAAATAAAATCCCAGTTTTTCCATTATCTAATTTTATAGTTTTTCCAAACACAACTGTTCCACTTAATATTTTTGAGCCCAGATACTTAAAAATGACAGAAGATGCGATGGCTACAGATAGACTTATTGGAATGATACAGCCAAGGAAAAATGGTGATTTAAAAAATCCTGACTTATTTGATGTTGGGTGTGTTTGTAAAATTGTTAGTTTCAACGAAACAGATGATAATCGATATCTTATTATTCTTAAAGGTCTAAATAGATTTAAAAAAATTAATGAGATTGAAAATAATAAACTCTACAGAGAGCTTAATGTTAATTATGAATTATATAAAAATGATGAAAATTCAGATCAAGAAAATTTTGAATTTTCAAGAATAAAAAAAATATTAAAAGAACTAAAGTTATTATTTGAAAAACGTGGATATCAAATCAATTGGAAGAATTTAAAAGAACAAAATGTTTATCAAACATTATCTGCTCTATCTATGGCATCACCATTTACAATTCTGGAAAAACAAATTTTACTAGAAACAAAAAATTTAGAGGAAAGACAATTAAGATTTGAAGAAATACTTAATACTTATAGTACAGATTTTTCAAATATAAAAACTGTTCAATAATTATAAATTACCTTGATTAGCAAATTTAATACTTAAATCTTTTATTTTTTGATTATTATTTATATGAGTAAAAATTTTTTCTGAAATATTTTTTGGAATAAAATTATTATTTAATCTAAAAAATTCATAAATCAAATCTATACCAAATGAAAATATTAAATTATAATTTTTTGTAGATTTTTCAAATTCGCTGTAAATGCTCTTATCTATACTCAATCCTAAATTTATTCTTTTATCTATAATATCGATAAGATTAATTATATCTCTAATTGTCATATTAAAACCTTGGCCTGCTAAAGGGTGAATGGAATGAATTGAATCTCCAAAAAATAGATAGTTTTTATTATAATATTTTTTGGGTAATCTTAATTTTAATTTAAAGCTTTCGATTTTGTCTATCGATATTATTTTGTAAATTGGATTAAATTGTTTTATTAAATTTAATATTTCATTATCAGATAATTTTTTTTTTTTAATTTCAAAAGAAAAAACTACCGAAGTTAATTTATCAGATAATGGAAGGTAGGCTATCGGACCATATTTCGTAAAAATTTGTACTGCTTTATTATTTTTTACTATCTCATGTTTAATAATTGTCGTAAAGGCTATATTATAATAATTTTTAAAAATTCTATATTTTAAAAATTTTTTAGTTAAAATATTTGAGCTCTCACAATTTATAATTAAATTAAATTTTTTTTCACTTTTTAATCTTTCTAGATCAGAGTTTTTTCTTAAATATTTAAATGAAATGTAATTATTTTTGAAAACTTTTAATTTAATATAAGAAATTAATTTCTTATATTGAACCATATTAAACAATGAAGTTGAATTATTATTAAATAATACTTCTTTATTTATTTTTTCATTTTGAATCAGGACTTTAATTTCATTTATAGGATTAGTTATTTTTGAAATATTTTTAAAATAATTATTTAAATATCGCAGATTATGTTCTGTTATACCTAATGTTCTTGTCTTAAAATTAAATCTAGATGATTTTAAAGAGTATATTTCGCTATATAAATTTTTTTTAGATAAAATATGAGCCAAAATTAAGCTGCTAAGATTATTTCCTATTAGACATACTTTCATAAAAATTTTTTAATTTTACCAATAATAATTAAATGGTACAAATCAACATAATTGATTCATTTTTATGGAATTTACAAATTTCTTAATAAAAACTAAAGATTTTTTAATAAAAAGAGTTACTGAATTATTTGGATTAATAATTATAATTCTTGCATTAGCAATATTAATTTCAATATTTACTTATTCTCCTAACGACCCTAATTTCATTGTAAACCAATCTGTTCAGATACAAAATCTATTGGGTTTTAGGGGGAGCGTTGTTTCTGACTTCTTATTTCAATCTATAGGATTAATTTCTTACTTAATACCATTTACATTATTTTTTTCAGGAACAAATATTTTAATAAATAAAAAACAAATAATATTTATCGATAATTTATTTTTTTGTATTCTTTATATAATTTGTGGCTCACTATTTTTTTCATTTTTTAAAGATCAATCTTTTTTTTTAACTGTAAATGGAAATGGTGGCTTTATTGGACTATTTCTTAAAGATAGCTTTTTAACATCTATTTTAGAAATAAACGAAAATATTTCATATTACACCCTAATTATTATTACAATTTTCTTTTTTTTAGTAAGTATTAATTTTAAAATTAATAAAACTTTATTTTTTATTAGCTTATTTAAAAATTTATATAATTTTAGAAAAAAAACATTAGTTAAAGAAGATAGTAATGCCATAAAAGAAAATATAGTTATAGAGAATGAAAATCAGAATAGGATAATTCAAGATACTTTGCCATTTGATAGTAATTCTGATAAAAATATTTTAAAATTTGTTCTCCCAGATTTAAAATTACTAAGATCACCTTCAAAGAATGAAAAAATTGCTAAAAAAAATGAAGATATTAGTGAAGAATTTTTAGAAAAAGTTTTAATGGATTTTGGGGTTGAAGGAAAAATTAAAAAAATAAATTATGGTCCTGTAATAACTTTAAATGAATTTGAACCTGCCGCAGGTGTAAAAATCTCAAAAATAATTAATCTATCTGAAGATATTGCAAGAAATACAAGCTCAGAGTCAGCCAGAATTTCAATCATACCAGGAAGTAATACAATTGGAATTGAGCTCCCAAATTTAACTAGAGAAAATGTGTATCTAGGAGAAGTAATTAAAGATGTTCAATTTAAAAAAAAAGATATCAAACTTCCAATAGCCTTGGGCAAAAGTATTTCAGGCAATCCTATTATTGGTGACCTAAGTACTATGCCTCATCTTTTAATAGGAGGTACAACTGGATCTGGTAAATCCGTATGTATTAATACAATTATATTATCTTTATTGTATAGGCATACTCCAGATAAATGTAAGTTTATTCTTATTGATCCAAAAATGTTAGAATTGTCTACTTACGAAGGTATTCCAAGTTTATTGTGTCCGGTAATTACAGAACCAAAAAAAGCTGCATCTGTTTTAGGTTGGGTCGTTAAAGAAATGGACAATAGATATAAGTTGATGACTAAAGTTGGTGTAAGAAATATAGATGGATATAATTTGAAACATAAAAAATTTATGCCTTACATTGTTGTAATTGTTGATGAAATGTCAGACTTAATGTTAGTATCTGGAAAAGATATTGAAAATTATATTCAAAAACTTTCTCAAATGGCTAGAGCTGCTGGAATACACATTATCATGGCAACTCAAAGACCTAGTGTTGATGTAATTACTGGAACAATAAAAGCCAATTTTCCAACAAGAATATCATTCCAGGTGTCTTCAAAAATCGACAGTAGAACAATTCTCGGTGAGCAAGGTGCAGAACAATTATTAGGTAAAGGTGATATGTTATTTATGTCTTCTGCGAATAGAATAAATAGAATTCATGCGCCTTTTGTTACTGAAGATGAAATAGAAAAAGTAAATAATTTTTTAAGATCACAAGCTGAACCTGACTATGTTGAGGAAATTTTAGAGTTTTCGCAAAAAGAAGATGATGACGTAAATAATAGTGAAATGAATGATAGAGATGAACTCTACCAAAGCGCTCTAGAATTAGTAAAAAGTGAAAGAAAAGCATCAACTTCATTTTTGCAAAGAAAGTTACAAATTGGATATAATAGAGCTGCAAGAATTATCGATATGATGGAAGAAAATGGAGTAGTTACTAAAGCAAATCATGTTGGTAAAAGAGAAATATTGAAATGAAAAAATACTTATTTTTCTTATTAATTTTTTTTTTTATTCAAAATTATTCAAGTGCATCTGTCAAACAAAATATTGTAGATAAATTAAATAAAATAGAAAATATCAGTTTTAGTTTTATCCAAACTATTGGAGGTAAAGATGAGAAAGGAGAGTGTATAATTAAATATCCAAAAAAAATTTATTGTAAATACGAAACTAGAAATAATAAAATACTAATCTCGAATGGTTCAAATTTAGTAATTAAAAATGATAGACAATACTATCGTTATCCGATTAAAAGCACTCCTTTTGAATTTCTTCTAGATAAACAATTTTTGATTAAAAAAATTAAAACATCAACAATTGATGAAGTTGGGGATAAGTATTTGTTTTTTAAAATAATTGAAAATAATAATAATATTAGTATTTTTTTTAGCAAAAAAAATTATGAACTAGTTGGTTGGCAAATTGAGGACATTTATCAAAATTTAGCTGTTACATATATTTTTAATTCTTCAATTAATAAAAATATTAATAAAAAGCTATTTAAGCTTCCAAAAAATAATTAGTTTGTATTTAAATTAATAGTTTCCTCTTTAAAAATTTTCATCCCTCTTTTCAAATAATTTTTAAGAGCATGTTTATGGTCTAATGAGCATGTGTGTGCCCATACATTTTTAGAATTAAGTTTAAAACATATTTTTATAGCTTGTGATAGCAAAAAACCTCCAAATTTTTTTCCTATATAATCATCTAGTATTCCAAAATATGCAATTTCAGAACTATTAGTCGATTTATTCTGAATTACCTCAAAATATCCTACTAAATCTTTATTTAATTTTAATATATAAGTATGAACGTTTTTATTTTCCAAATAAGACATCCATCTTAAATTGTCCCAAAGCAATCTATCTGTCCATCTATGCTTTTTTCCAACATTTTTATAAAAAAATTTATTTAATTCAATGTCTGGGGGATCAGCTTTTTCTAAAAATAAATTTTTATCCGGACAATCAACTTCGTTTAAATTTCTCAATGAAATTATCTTTAAATAATATCTATCTACTTTCAAAACTATTGAACCATCTTTCCAATTTTTTCTCCACCAAATAAATGAAAATGCAAATGGGGAACTTCTTGTCCTCCATCTTCACTAATATTTGCTAGAGCTCTATATCCTTTGCCAGTATCAACAGAAATTCCTAGTTTTTTAGCAACAGTACTAATTCCTTTTAACAATCCAACCATTTCATCTGGGGAAGCGTTTTGACTAAAATCATCTAGATCCACATATTTTCCTTTTGGAATTACTAAAACATGAATTTTTTTTTGAGGGTTAATATCATGAAAAGACAAAACAAATTCATCTTCATAAATTTTCTTACAGGGAATTTCTCCTCTAAGTATTTTTGCAAATATATTATTATCGTCATAACTCATTTTTTTCTTTTATTTAACTCTTCAATTACCTCTTCAATTTTAACATCATTTGCCTCTAAATACATTATCAAATGGTAAAATACGTCAGCGGCTTCGTGAATTTTATTTGTATTTTTTTCAACTGCTTCGATTAATTCATTAATTTCTTCTATAACCTTAGCTTTGCTTAAAGATTTATTGCTTAATAATTTATTTGTATAAGATCCTTCAACTGGATTATTTTTTCTCTCTCTAGCAAGTTTAAAAAGGCTTTCTAATGTATTAAGCATATTAAATCCTAACAGGTATTCCTTTTGAGTCCAAATATTCTTTAGCTTCTTTTACAGAATATTTTCCATAGTGAAATATAGATGCTGCTAAAACTGCACTTGCTTTACCAAGCTTTATTCCTTCAACTAAGTGATCCAAGTTCCCTACTCCACCAGAAGCTATTACTGGAACATTTACTTTTGAAGATATTTGAGACATTAAT
>CEOQ01026918.1_pt1 | contig 10226 bp, 8 predicted proteins | sample 361351 | NCBI WGS metagenome assembly CEOQ01 (sample SAMEA2619907, study PRJEB7988) | marine metagenome | biome: marine biome (ENVO:00000447); feature: deep chlorophyll maximum layer (ENVO:xxxxxxxx); material: "saline water (ENVO:00002010), including plankton (ENVO:xxxxxxxx)" | depth 60 m | reverse complement strand
ATTGTCGATCGTTATGACCTCCGTCATAGGAGTAGTTACGTATAAGTACCTTGTACGCGGAACCATGGTGGGCCTGCTGCTGAACGGCAAGAGGTCTTGAAAAAAGATGGCTAATACCCAGATCAAAACGTAATGAGGGGAAAAGTTGGGCCAGATGGTCCAGGGTGGACATTGAAAATCAGTTAATGACTCTGCTTGAACCGGTTGAAGGGGAGTCAACTGAACCTCATCAATTAACTCCCGGCAACCCCCTTTCGACCGTGTTTCAAATAAACTCTTCCTCACAGAATATTCGATCTGCAAATTCTGGATCGACTGAAGGAGTTATGTAATTGAAAATCACTGATGTCAAAACAATGGTTGTCGAAAACGAAGCTCCCTATGTCGGTGGTAAATATTTCCTTTTCGTGATGGTCGAAACTGACGAAGGCATCACTGGCTTAGGCGAAAAGGTCACCGGCAGTACATTCAACCGCAGCAACTGGAAAGAGTTCACTTCCCAGATTCAACTGATTCACGAAACTGCAGAGGCATTTGTAATAGGGCAAGACCCGTTTAATATTTCGCGAATTTTTGAAAATGCTTACGGCAGTCGACACGATTACCGACATCACAGCCTGCACTACACTTCAATTCTCGCTGCATTCGATATTGCCCTTTGGGATATCGCAGGAAAAGCAAGCGGCCAACCAACGTACAACCTTCTCGGCGGTAAATTTCATGAAAAACTTCGGGCTTATGCTTACATGCCATCGGGCTGGCAGGACAACCCGGAAAAAGCTGGTGAAATAGCGCAGCAGCTTCTAGAAGAAGGAAACTCTGCATGCAAACTGGACCCGTTCGCAGGAGTCCACTACGGAACCCCACGAGACATTTCTCTTTCAGAAATTAAAAACGCAGAACGCATTTTCAAGAGCATAAGAGAAACTGTGGGAGATGAATTAGAAGTCGGTATTGGAACCCACGGCCAACTCACAACGTACAGCGCGATACGAGTGGCCAAAATCTTAGAACCCTATAACCCGTTCTGGTTTGAAGAACCGGTACCACCAGAAAATATCGATGAGATGGCACGCGTCGCAGCCCATACAAGTATACCGATAGCCAGCGGAGAAAGACTTGTAGGTAAATATGAATTCGCACAGTTAATCGAAAAACAAGCTGCACAGATCATACAGATTGATGTAGGTCAGGCGGGTGGAATATTAGAGGCAACGAAAATAGCAGCGATAGCTGATGCCCACTATGCAATGATTGCCCCACATATGTATTGCGGACCCGTGGCAGCGGCCGCTGCAATTCAAGTTGATACCTGCTCCCCAAATTTTGTAATTCAAGAAGCCAACCAAGGTCCATTACACAAGACTATTTTCAAAGAGCCCCTGGCATTCGAGAACGGATACATCATTCCTCCGGCTGGGCCAGGATTGGGCGTCGAATTAGACATGGATGTTGTAAAAGCACGTATCGTTGAATAGATACAACAGCACACGTCAATTATCCAACCGTAAACTAATAAGTCCCAACTAATGCTGCACTGATTTACCTATCCGACAAACCAACGTCATTTATCTCAATAATCGGAACACAAGTATCTTGAAAAATGATCACATAGAACACCACAACGTGATCATAGTGGGTGGAGGTCCCGGAGGATTAGGTGTAGCCGCGACGCTCGAAGGCTGGCACCCAATATTTAGAGGTGATTACAGATTTCCGTCAAGCGAAGTTCAACGCTTAGCAAAACAATACGAAAACAACCCACTCGCCTTAGACATGCATGCACTCCTAGATAACGGTCACCGGCCGATAGAGTTTTTTCGTATGCGTCACCATCCTACCCAGGAGGCATTGCCACCTCACAAATGGACTCTGGGGTTCACAAAACGTGCTCGTACCGACTGGTTGATGTTGACCACCGACAGCCCTGGTGGTCTCTGGAACAATGTGCCCCGTGAACAGATGACACTTGGACCCGCGCATTGGATGGAGCTGGCCCATTACCCCATCGGAAAGTTCTATCAAGAAACTGGACGTATTCGAGATCTAAACGATCTCGCACATCGGGACGATCTTGTCGACTACTACAAAGCTTTTACGCAAAAATTAAATCTCGAAAATCACATACGCACAGGAATAAAAATAACCAAGATCTCACCCGCACCTGAAAAGTCTAAGAAAGCTTTTATCGTTGATTCAGTCGAACAATCGACCGGTAGAACAAAACAATATTCATGCAATCATCTGGTTTTTGCCGTAGGACCCAGATCAGTCGTTAGAAAACTCCATGTAAAGGGCATCCAACACGAATATGTTTCATCTGCATATACCCACGCGGATGATTACCCCGGGGAGCGTGTAGTTGTAATTGGGGGAGGAAGATCCGCCGATTGGGCTGCTCAAGAATTACATGACAGTGGGCGTTCAGTCGTCTACGTTATGAGACAAGAAGCGAGATCACATCTCAATCTAATTAATGCTTCACAATACCTTCCCTATTATCAACGTTGGGCAGAAATCCTTTCGAGTGAACAAGAACGTATGGGTCTGCTGTACAGTTCAAAAGTAACGTCTTTTGGTAGAGATGGCCTAGTAAATATCACTACTCCTGAAGGATCTGTTGTGGTTCAAGCAGATCATGCCATCGTGGAAATAGGAGGAGATCCCGATTACGGATTACTTAGTTCATTCGGTGATTTAACTTTCCACGAAAAAAGAGATAACTTCAGATTCCAGCTAAACCAGATGGTTGTTGACCAAGCCACATTTGAATCTGTAGATATCCCGCATTTGTATGCTGCTGGCTATATCGCGCAGGGTACAGGGTTAAGCGTTATTGGATTTCATGCAGGGTGTTTTCTGATCGCTGGGGATATTTTGTCTAAATCAGCCAAGGCGCAGTAGGACTCTACGCACTAGATATCAGTCAATCACGATCCTGTACACCCATCCCAGGGTAATAGGTTTGGCACACCCTCACTTATTCCAAACGCGTGCTTACAGACAGAACAAACTAAGGAGCCTTGAATAACATCATCACCTTCACGCTTTTCTACAACAAGCTTTAATGATGATTTAGAAGTCGGACAGACCAGTATCTCTATCAATTTTTCCTTCATTGATATCGACCTAGTCGCCAGAAGAAGCAGATACAACCGCAGCTTCCAAAATACCGGCGTCCTGCTGCTTAGCCTTTACTTCCATGGTGTGTTGATAAGAAGAAAGAGCAGCAATAGCCCCCTGAGAAGCGGCTGTGATAGTCTGCTTGAGTTCTGTGCCATCAGTCAAATCACCAGCTGCATATATGCCTTCGACTGAAGTCCGTTGATTTTTATCTACATGGACTTCACCAGTCTCGGAATTAATATCTAACCCGAGTTGTTTTGGAATCTCCAGCCGAGGATCCGCACCGGCCTCAACGAATAGTCCATCAATGGACAGTTGGCTCTGACCTTCCCATTGCTTGCTGATACGAATACCAGTCAGACCAGTTTCATCAGAACCCAATAGCTCAGTTACCTCAGTACTGTAGAGAACCTTGACATTATCAGTCTGCTCTAAAACCTTTAGTAATATTGGCTCGGGACGCGTTAACTTATCTCTGCGGTATATCAGATATACCGTGCGAGCATACTTAGCTAAAAGGATGGCTCCTTCTACCGCTGCATTACCTCCGCCTACAACCGCGGCGGCCTCTTTATTGCGATACAAAGGAGCATCACAAGTTGAGCAATAAGAAACGCCATTACCCGTCCATTCGGCCTCGTTTGGGAGATCAAGTGTCCGGCGTTCACGACCTACGGCCAAAATAATTGATAGTGCATCAATTTCTGTTCCATCGCCTAAAACAGCTCTAAACACATCACCATTATTGTTTACGTATTCTAAGTTAGAGTGCGCAATTGGAGTGCCGAGCTTATCCACCTGATCTTTAAATTTCATCATAAGATCGAAACCGTCGATGTCAGGCTGACCAGGATAATTCTCAATCAATCCGCCTATAGCAGTCTCTCCACCAAACAATTCACCGGCTATCAAAATGCTCATTTGATAACGAGCTGCATATAGGCCAGCTGCAAATGCCGCTGCCCCCTGCCCAGCAATCAATACGTCAACCTGCTTAATGTCGCTCATGTCACCTCACACCATAGGTGTAGATATCTCCCAAAGTCGAAACTCTACTTCCAAGCTTAGAAGCACCCAACAATTGTGTCGATAGGTACCGTATTAATTTATCTCCATCATTGACGAAAGAAATGTCACAACCCAAGTACCGTAAACACTGAACCAATCACCATCCATATGGCCCTCGAACGGACACTGACAGATAACACTCTATCGATATGCTACACGCGCCTACTGATATACTTTGAACGTGATTTGAACTGCGACACTACTCATTTTGGGACATCGGCATCACGGTTAGCAACTGACTGAATTATCCAAATGCGTGGTGTTTATTTTTTAGATCGCTATGGGAACTTAATTCAACCTAAATACATGCCAAGCCGGGCAATTCACATTTAATAGCCATGACAATTCAAATTGCGCCAGTACCCAACGGTACGGTTACTTCAGCTAAAGGCTTTTCTGCCGGAGCAGTTTTTGCCGGGATTAAAACTCCAGGCACCGACAAACGCGACATCGGTTTACTTCTTTCAGATAAACCATGCAATGTAGCGGGTACATTTACCCAAAATAGCATCATATCTCCATCCGCCAGCCTCACAAGAGACCGCGTGGGTATTAACAAGAAAGTAAAGGCCGTAGTAGCAAACAGTGGTTGTGCGAACTGCGCAGTAGGTGACCAGGGCCTTTTAGATGCAAAAGAAACAACAGACATCGCTGCGTTGCATTTGGGTACAACGTCGGAGGAAACACTGGTCGCGTCGACAGGAGTAATTGGAGTCGAGCTACCAATGGCCCTGATGCGTGAATACATCCCAAAAATAAACGTAACTGAAGATGGTGGCAGCGAATTTGCGAAGGCAATATTGACTACTGATAAAAGGTCAAAGGAAATCGCTATTTCTTTCGAAGCTGATGGAATAACTCACACTGTTGGCGGTGTATCTAAAGGATCAGGAATGATCCACCCAAATATGGCCACCATGCTCGCCTTCACCACAACAGATGCTAATGTGGACCCGGCGTTCTTGCAAGAAACTCTATCGAATGCCGTAAAACTATCTTTCAACCAAATCGATGTTGATGGCGATCAAAGCACTAATGACACCGTGATACTCATGGCTAACGGCGCCGCTGAGGGAGCTTTGCTCAAGGGCGGTGATGATGCCTCTGATGCATTTGCACAGGCCGTACTCGAAGTATGCAAGCACCTCGCCATTGAAATAGCGCGTGATGGAGAAGGTGCTACCAAACTTATCGAAGTAACAGTTGATGGTGCGCACTCGGATGACGATGCTCTTCGAGCCTCGAGAGCCTGTGCAGCTTCGCTTTTAGTGAAAACAGCAGTCTACGGCCGAGACCCTAATTGGGGACGCATTTTCATGGCGGTAGGTAAATCAGGAATTAAGTTGGATGAATCCAAGATCAACTGCTACGTGAATGACATACAGATAGTAGCCGATGGCAAGGGAATTTCTTATAACGTCCAGAGCGTGGTAAGCGCCCTGGGTGACGATGAGGTGCGGCTTCGAGTTAACCTCAACGTTGGTAACGGATCAGGACAGGCATGGGGCTGCGATCTCACCGAAGAGTATGTCGTATTCAACTCGGCATACACAACATAGTCATCAAAAAAAGGCTATTCCAGTGATAGGCCATCAAAAGGTTGAGCTGTTGCTCATTAACCCGAATTACGGGTACTTTTATAAACACATGGTGGTGTTTGTATGACCACCTCAATACCACGCGTCTTGGAAAATAAGACGATCGTCATAAAAATCGGTGGCAGTACTCTTGGTGAGGGCGACAGCACTATCCCTGATATCGTCGCTTTATGTAAGCGCGGAGCAAAACCGATAGTGGTGCATGGCGGTGGCAAAGTGATAACTGACTGGGTCGCCAAGCAAGGAATACAACCAGAATTCATTGATGGACTACGGCGCACCGACAAAGCGACTCTTGATGTTGCCGTAGCTGTCCTAGCTGGACTCGTAAACTCTCAATTGGTGGCTGAGTTTCAATCAGCGGGGGCAAAGGCCGTCGGCATTTCGGGTGTATCAGATGGATTGTTAGAGGCAGAATTGCTCAATCCCGATCTCGGATATGTAGGAAAGATCGGCAAAGCAAATCCAGCCCCTTTAGAAACCCTGATTGATGCTGGATACATTCCAGTAATCGCTCCTACAGCCCTAAATCTCTACCCATCAAACATCGATGAAGATGGGATATTGAATATAAACGCTGATACGTCTGCCGGACACATTGCTAAAGCCCTGCAGGCTGATCAACTGATATTCCAGACCGACGTAGAAGGCGTTCTAGACGCCAGAAGACGCCTCATACCCCGAATGACAAAAGGGCAGGCTATGGAATTAATCGCAGGTGGGATCGCTGCAGGAGGAATGATTCCTAAAATCGAAGCCTGCGTCGAGGCAGTTTCTGTCGTCGGCTCGGGACACATCATAGATGGTCGGATTTCAGGGGCACTGTTAGCCTGCGTCCAAGGCGAGGATATTGGCACAAGAATCATCTGACAGCCTAGCCGTAGCAGACCAAATAAAGGACAAAATATGGATACGAGCAGTCACATAATTGTGATGCTGATTGTTGGCTATTTGCTGGGCTCGATTCCGTTTGCACGGTTATTCACAATACGATCTGGTATCGATTTGTTCGAAGTCGGTACAGGAAACCCTGGTGCTGCGAACGTTTTTCGAAAAATTGATAAACGAATCGGTGCAGCAGTATTCCTTGCAGATGGATTAAAAGGCGCTTTACCGATATTGGTAGCGTATATAGCAGGGACCCCTCAAGATCTTTGGATAATCGGAGGCTCTGCAGCCATAGTTGGGCACTGGTATCCAATATTCAATCGGTTCAAAGGTGGCGCAGGACTCGCCACTGGGGCCGGTGTCGTCACGGGACTGATGCCATTGGCAGGAATTACCGGAATAATCGCAGGCCTGTTGATGATCGCGTGGGTCAAGAGTAGTGCTCACGGTGCACTGACAGGCCTGATAGTTATATTGCTGTTAGCGATCCCGCTTGGCTATCAATGGCCTTCTATGGTCGCCTCATTAATGCTTGCTCTAGTTTTATTTGCCAAGGCTTCGACACAAGGCTGGAAACCCGGCCGCAAGGACTAATTCCTGTTTTAACGGTCCCAATTAGACAGCACCTACGGTATAGTTCTCTCTACTAACCGTTTTTCGGCTCAGCTTCATCAAATCATTGTATGAAGTACAAAAACAAGATGTTTTGAGCACTAGTTACAACTAATCGAGAATACTAGGACCATCCCCTATCGTTGAAGGCTCACAGGGAGAACAATTATGACTAGCTCGTCTGATTACAAAAATCTCGAATCGAAATATTACATGCAAGTGGTAAATCGCATGCCACCTGTACTGGTGCGTGGAGAAGGTACCAGAGTGTTTGATAATGAGGGTAACAGTTACCTCGACTTCACTGCTGGGTGGGCTGTGCTTAACCTCGGACATAGTCACCCTGCAGTTACTGATGCAATTCGTGATCAAGCGGGCAAAATCCTACAAATGTCGAATTTGTTCTATACGACACCACAGCTGCCACTCGCAAAAATAATTGTGGACAATTCTGACATCGATAGAGTTTTCTTTTGCAACTCTGGTGCAGAGGCTAACGAAGGAGCCTGTAAAGTTGCACGCAAATGGGGCAAGATCAAATTAGATGGCGCATATGAAATCATCACAACCCTAGACTCGTTCCATGGGCGCACTCAAGCTATGATGGCAGCAACCGGTCAACCACACTATCAAGATAACTGGCGACCGTTGATGCCAGGTTTCGTGAATGTCCCCTACAACGATATCCAAGCAATTAAAAACGCTTATACAGAAGGAAAAACTTGTGCTGTTTTACTTGAACCAGTACAAGGAGAAGGTGGAGTAAATGTTCCTTCCGATCACTACCTTAAAGATGTGATGGACTTTTGCCACGACAAAAACATTCTTTTCATGTTGGACGAAGTTCAAACTGGCATGGGCCGACTGGGAACACTATTTGGATACCAACAGTTCCCCGGGGTAGAACCCGATGTAATGACACTCGCAAAGGCACTTGGATCTGGTGCGCCGCTTGGTGCATTCACAACAAAAGAATTTTGCTCGGTTTTAGAACCAGGTGATCATGGTTCGACTTTTGGCGGTAACGCCCTTACGACCGCTGCTGGTTCTGCAGCTGCCAAAGTGATCGTAGATGAAGATATTCCAACATTAGCAAATGAAACTGGGGCTTATTTTCAAGGCAAACTTATGGCATTGGCAGAAAAACACACCTTCATAGAAGAAGTACGAGGTATGGGATTGTTAATCGCTATCCAAATGACTGAAGAAATCGCAGGGGCAACAGTAACAGCAGCACTGCCGGAAGGTTTACTGATCAATGCAGTCCGACCCAATATGGTTAGGTTCATGCCGCCACTCAACGTAACACGAGATGAAATCGATGAAGCTGTGGACATCCTCGACAAGGTTTTCACAAGCATAAACAACTAAGCTTTTGTAACCATATCGGATATAAACAGCCACCATCCCTAACGAGGCTTGGGGATGACATCTCTTGCAACAAGCGAGAGAATAGTCTGTATACATGCGACGCAATCGAAGCGTCATACTCCTCACATACAAGGAATCGAACTCAGATATGGCAAGAGAAAAGTGTGTCCTCGCTTACAGCGGTGGCATGGACTCGACAATCTCCACAGTATGGATCCAAGAACACTACAACATGGACGTTGTAACTCTCACGGTTGATCTGGGGGCAGGCCCCGAAATCGTTGGTGTAGAAGAACGCGCTGCGCAGGCTGGTGCCATCCAATCTCTTATATGGGATGTCAGAGACGAGTTCGTTAACGAATATGTGTTCCCTGGACTAAAAGCGGGGGCGATGTACGAAGGCGTATACGCTCTGTCTACCGCTTTGGGTCGTCCATTAATGGCGAAAAAATTAGTCGAAGCCGCACGCGAAGTCGGAGCTTCCGCTGTCGCACATGGCTGCACCGGAAAAGGAAACGATCAGGTCCGTTTCGACGCAGGAATAATGACTCTTGCAGCCCATGGAGATCCACTCAAAATAATTGCTCCAGCACGTGAATGGGGCATGACGCGCGACGAAGAGAAGCTATACGCACAAAAGGCAGGGCTTGAATTACGTGAAGTAGGAAGTGACCAGCGTGTCTACTCTATCGACCGTAATCTATGGGGGCAGGCAATAGAAGGCGAAGATCTAGAAGACACTTGGGTGGAACCCCCTGAAGACGCATTCTCTTGGACCAAACCAATATCCGGCACTCCTGAAGAGCCCATAGAAATTTCGATCGGGTTCGAGAAGGGAGTGCCCATTTCCATAAACGGGTCGTTGAAGTCTGGGGTAGATTTAATTGCAGACATCAACCGCGTCGCGGGAAATCACGGTGTCGGTCGTATTGACCACATCGAGAATCGTCTCGTTGGAATCAAATCACGTGAAGTTTATGAGACACCGGCTGCGGTTGTATTGCATACTGCTCTAAAAGCACTGGAAACATCAACAATGTCTCGTGAACAACAGAGAGTAAAAGCCAACCTGTCGAGTATTTACTCTGACATGGTTTACGACGGCCGCTGGTTTACAGAACTCCGTACAAACATCGCTGCGTTTATGGACAGTGCACATAAATACTCGACAGGTGATGTTCGCCTACGCCTTCACAAAGGATCATGCACGGTCGTGGGACGCCGCTCACCATTTTCACTTTACGACTTTGATCTGGCAACTTATTCGACTGCAGACTCATTTGACCATGAAGCTGCGACGGGGTTTATCGATATATATTCGTTGTCAGCTAGAACACAAGCTCGAAAACAAACAAACTCAGAAGCCCGATAGGGTGCCTTCTCCCGCTAGGCACAATTTTTGTATCTAGCACAAACAGTTCGATCGCCCTTTGAGAGTGGATTAGGTGATGGGTGCAACCAAATAATTCAAACCAATGAAAAAAATTTCCCGTCCATAACGATAATGATGGGCATTATGCATTTTCACTTTGCATTAAAACAACAACTAAAATACCAAGTTCA
>CEOQ01043777.1_pt1 | contig 10244 bp, 7 predicted proteins | sample 361351 | NCBI WGS metagenome assembly CEOQ01 (sample SAMEA2619907, study PRJEB7988) | marine metagenome | biome: marine biome (ENVO:00000447); feature: deep chlorophyll maximum layer (ENVO:xxxxxxxx); material: "saline water (ENVO:00002010), including plankton (ENVO:xxxxxxxx)" | depth 60 m | reverse complement strand
CTACGTAAATGTCACCATGCTTATCAACTGACACCCCAGCTGGCCGGCATAATTCTCCTCTGCCATCTCCAGATGAGCCAAATTGAAAAATATATTCGCCTGCTTCAGAAAATTTCTGAACCCGATCATTTCTCCAATCAGAAACCACTATGGTTCCGTCGTCAGGATCTACCCCAACACCCCAGGGCATATTGAATTGACCATCAGCCTTACCATATTGCCCGAATCCTGAGATGTATCTACCATCAATCGTAAATTTCTGAATTCTATGATTCATAGTGTCAGCAACAACTATATTGCCTTCAGCATCCAACACAATTCCGGAAGGGCGGTTTAACTCCCCGTCAGCGCTTCCGTAATCTCCCCACGAGTCTATCTTTTCACCGTCTTTAGTCCAAGAACTGATCGAGTGATTACCCTCATCAGAAACCATCAAGATGTCATTAGGGCCTTCTATAATCTGTACGGGCCAAATGAAACCGTTTCCTATGACACCATTATCCTCGTCATCCCAATTGGTACAACGAATCTCACCACCTTCCCCATCAATACGGTTAAGTACAAAAATATCCCCATCATCACAAGCAACAATATCAGCAGGAGAAGTAGTGACGCGACGCATTCCTAGCGTCGCATAATAAGGGAATGCTGCTCGAAGCAAGGCATGTGGTTTTGTCATTTGGGTGTGCTGCCTAACTTAGACCATCGTCTGTTTATAGGGTTTGAACTGTTCAAAAGATCCACCAACAATATCGATCGGGTCGAGTCCCATCCATTGGTTTAAGATCGTGCTGTAAACGCTTCGGAAATCAATAGTGAAATCCATGTCTTCACCAAATTTCCAGTCAGCAACTTCTAAAGACGGATATTCAGAATAGAGTCCGCCCTTGACGTTCTCTCCAATAATAAATGCACCACCACCAGTGCCATGATCCGTCCCAGAACCGTTGTCTTTTATGCGTCTACCAAATTCAGTAAACACTAGGATATTAACTTCATCAGCCGCATCATGTTCTCGAAGATCCTCCATGAAATCTTCTATAGCAACAGTCAACTCTGTAAGTAACCGAGCATGTGTTGGAACTTCCTGAGCATGGTGATCATAACCGGCATGATTGGTATAAAAAATTCGCGTTCCGAGCCCAGCAGTATGAACTCTGACAACATCTCTTAGAGACTTCGCTATGGGGTTATCTGCATACTCGACCGTTGATTTGTATTTGCGTGGAGCCTCCGCAAGCATATCCGCACCGGTCAGCACATTATTACCCGTCTGACTCAGATAGTTCATAACCTGACCTGAGCCAATCGCAGGAGTGTACATTCGCTGGAATATCTGCAAGTCTCGATCCCGCTCTTCTTGCACTTCTATCCCAGACATCAATCCATATTTATCAAGGTCCCCAATCGAAGTTGCAACCACACCAGGTGCGGCCAAAGCCCTAGGAAGGCCGCGCCCAAAATTGACCGCTGTTACAGGGTTGTTACTATCGGGATCGATTTCTCTGATTACTTTTGCCAGCCAACCCTCTGTGGCAACCACTTCTGGCTCGCAAGTGTGCCAAATATCCATGGCCCTAAAATGAGATCTACTTGCATGTTCAGTACCGACCCCTTGAACAATTGCCATTTTGCCCTGCTCATAAATGCGCTTGAACGCGGCAGCTGATGGATGCCAGGCGAGGGTGTCAGTAAATGGCAGCGATTTATCTTCTTTGATGCCAACTAAAGGCCGATTATCGTAATAAATCCCTTCCGTAAACGGGATTACGGTGTTCATAAAGTCATTGCCGCCAGATAATTGGACTACGACCAATACTGGATCTTTGGTTTTGCCGTTAGCTTGAACGGTCATAATTTATATCCCTCCGTCATCCTAATCACAATGCATCTGCAGTTGTCAAAAAAAGAATCTGATTACGAGAACTGAAACTCTCGGGTTGAAACAACAAGCGTCAACATTTGAACCACTCGCGCTGTACTTATTTCCACTGATTCTTTTGATCCCCAATCCAGCGAACCTTCTGTTTCAGCGTGTGAAACCAGTGCCTCTTTAGTTGCAGTTTCAACCACTAATGGCCCCACCAGATCCAAAACCTGATCGACAAACTCGGCTGGTGTAATCGAATCATTTCCTGCCCTAATCCGTTCAATCAATGCCTTAACCCCTGGCTTATCAGGATCGTTTAGCGTATCAACGGCATAATTAACCCGCTCGGTCAAAGTACCACCATCAATCCACTCCTTACCGGTATGCCACCCTTCTACACTGGGTGGATCCATAAGCTTTTGACCCATGGCAATAGTCGTGGTCTCAAGCTTATGCAAATCCGGTGCTGGCTCACTATACTCCCCCGATAATTTCAAAACCCCCGCTACAAATTCTGTCGGTGATTTCACATGTTTAAATCTAGCTGCTTTAAACCACTCAGAAGTGAACAAAGTACGGAGTACAGCACGTATATCAGCGTCTGAGTCCATCCACGTTTCCACGAGGTCATCGATCGCTTGTTGATCAGCAGGCGGTTCTATACTCCACGCTGGCACTTGTGCCTCATCCGCCACAAAGAAATTATATAAATGCCTACCAATAAAACGCGCGGTAGCTTCTTGCCTAGCGATGATATCGATCACATCGCCACCATCAAAATTACCCGAATGGCCTAAAAAGGTCTTTTCACCGTAATCATGATCATCTGGCCTAAAGCTATATTGCACCGACCGTTGACCGTACGGGTACAGAGGCACGGGCTGCTCATAGGTCCAACCGGTGAAGGCTCGAGCTGCACTTTTTATATCGTCTTCAGAGTAGTTGCCAATACCCATCGAGAATAACTCAAGAATCTCTCTACCATAATTTTCGTTTATGGCGCTCCCGTGATTTTCGTTATTGTCGAGCCAGAAAATCATCGCAGGATCACGAGAAATACCAAGTAGTAATGTTCTGAAATTCTCCAAACAGTTTTCACGAAGCATCTGGATGTGGTCGACTATTGTCGGTGTATGCTCACTTTTGGTCCACCCAGTAGCAAATACACCATGCCAGAAAAGAGTCATCTTTTCTTCGAGAGGTCTCGCTGTGTTAACCATCCTGTAAAACCAGCGTCCATTCCACATAGCTGGGTTATCGATATTTGCATGCAAGTGCGGATAAAACCGAGATAGAATGTCATCTTCCGGCTCATCAAAACGATCAGGATTTAGAAGGTCTTCAACAACATCTTCATAATTGCGTTCCACATAACGCTCTAATTCCGTTCGGTCAGAGCCAAATCCAGCACGCCGCAACAGATGAGCGGTAAGTGCCATGTCAGCTGTGGATTTAGTGATCATAATGACGTGATTTTGTGTCGCTATATTTGTTCGTTTTTGGTTTCAACGCAAACCTTACCGGATTTTTACATCATTTAAGCATCAAATCGCAAAATTTCAACCAGAGATAGAAAAATACATAGCGCTACTCTCATGATTCAGCTATCGTTCAGGAAACATTAGTCTAATGAGTCAGTCCACCAAGTGATAACTTCAGTTGAAATTATGAATTGAAAAATCCAGTTGAAATCGCAACAAATCTCGTAATTCGCTACGGTCACAGACTAGGAAAACCCATCATTTACACCCAGGGAGTGGCATTAAGTGGTCGTATACGAGTTGAAAAAGCATTAGGTAGTACCGATAACACATCAAAAAACATAGATCGGATGGTCTCGCCTTATTTAATCCAGCCCAGTTCTATATTTGGAGTAGATGATGGAACTGCCAACTATGCCGGTTTATGCTGGGCAGACGAGTTAGCAGAAGCCACAGGCAATAAAAGATATTTACAACTAATAGAATTAGCTGCACAACGGTTCGGTCCCACAGTAAACGAAGGACCACTCGATCCAGACTTGCGAGTCGAAGATATATTCTTTGCATCTACTGTGCTAGGAAGAGCCTTCCGAAGCACGGGCAAATTAAAATACGTCACTTTGTTAACAGAATTTTTAGAATCTTTCACCACTCTCCAGTCGAATAACTTGTGGTGGCATTGCAAGACGTCCCCGTACTTTTGGGGGCGTGGCAACGCATTTGCTGCACTAGGCTTTGCTGAAGCGATGACCTATATACCTGTAAACCATCCCTCTCGCCCAAAGTTAATGCAAACTCACCTACGACATCTTGCAGGTCTAACAACACATCAGGATGCATCAGGCATGTGGAGACAAGTCATAAATAGACCCGACACGTATCTCGAACACAGCGCCACTTGTATGATTGGATACTCTATAGCACGAGGAATTAGAAACCATTGGCTAAGTGATGCATGGCGGCCAACGGTAGAACGGGCATGGGATGCTGTCTCCCAGCGAATCGGTGAGGATGGCTCGATAAAACAAGTTTGCGTCGGTACCGGACCACTCGCATCCCTCGAAGAATATATAAAGCGTCCATACACTGATGGAGTCGATGAAAGAGGCGGAGCAATGGCGCTATGGTTTGCTGCTGAAATGGTGCGAATGCAATCAGAGAACTAAATAGCTAAAAATCGTTCCATACCGAACCGCGTAATATCGATATCACTTTTGCCAGTAGAAATCAGGTCAGCCATAGAACTACCTATTACTGGTGCAAGTAAAATTCCTTGACCGCCAGTTCCTGAAGCGATAAACAATCCTTCTTTACCAGGGATCTTACCCAATATAGGATCGCCATCAGGCGTAACAGGTCTCATGCAAGCTGTCTGCAGCAACATACGTTGCCATTCCAATTCGGGCATCATTCGGATACCTCGCAGAATGAGAGACTCACGCGCATCCACGGATGGGGTCACATCAAAACCAGTATCGTCCTGCACTGTTGCCGCCAACCAAATCGCACCATCAGCTTTTTGGAGAATGGAACACGAACTCCCTAGAGTAAATCCATGAATGTGAAAATTAAGCCTCGGACTCAACCCTTCAACTCGAAGTATTTCCCCTTTTTGGGGCACAACAGGAATATCAATGTCGACCCATGCACTCACAGCACCTGACCATGGACCAAGCGCCAGTACTGCAGTGCCGCAATTTATACAATCGTCACCAACCATCACTCCAGTCACACGATCTCTGTCATAAACCAATCCGACCGCTTCATCCGATACATACTCAACACCTTTAAATTCGGCAGCTTGCGCAGTCGCCAAGGTAAAGTTGTAACTATCTATAGCAATCACTTTATCGATAAACAATCCGCCATAAACTTCATGCGTGATTCTGGAATCGAGCCTTCTGATTTCATCGGGCTGAATCCAATCACAAGTAAAATTTGGAAAAGCAGCGATACGATCATGTTCTTGCATCATTACAGGAACCTCTGACTGCTTTAGAGCCAACTCAATGTGAGGCACGTGCAGTGCCTGCACGTCAACACCAGATTCGTGTTCAACCTCTTCCAGCATTTGTTGATGCATAACGAACGATTGATGACTCAAGGATTCTATGCTTCCAGTGCAACTAGTTGGATTAAGGAGTCCAAGAGCATACCCAGAAGCATGACTCCCTATAGAATCGCGCTCAACGACCGTGACACTCAACCCCACGCTCGCAAGCCGATACGCAATAGAAGAACCTATTACCCCGCCGCCAACAATGACCACATCACTATGAGTTCTCACTTAGGCGCCCCTCGAGAGTACAGCCAGTCATCTACAATCTGTCGGTCATGGGCAAAAGCAAGGTCGGGTAAATCGTCGACAGTGAAAACCCCCACATCCAACGTTTCGTTATCGGCAGAATGCAACACACCCCCAGTCACGCTGACCTCATAAACCGACAAAATGACAGGGTCATGTTCTTTTGAATAAAGTCCGACCAATCGCACGACAACCGTTTCAAGCCCACATTCCTCCAGCACTTCACGCTCGACTGCACGTTCGATCTTCTCTCCGCGATTTACATAACCAGAAGGAAAACTCCACTTACCAACCGCAGGCTCGATAGCGCGTTGGATCATGACAATTCCATCTTCCATTGGGATAATCGCAGCACACGCTATTTTTGGATCATTCCAAATAGTTCGACCACATTCAGAACACACCGGATGCCCATCAGGTCCGGAGGTCAAACTCGGTAAGTTATGCTTATGATCACTTGACACTTATGTTTCACCGTCATGCCAATAATTCAATAACCACATTTAAATTACTAAGACTCTAGCAGACCGCACTAAATCCAAATAATTCCATCAGGCAAAGCTTGCAGATGTCGGTTTAGTTTCATCGATATCCAAAATTTCTAATCCCCTGAACGCGTGAGCTCGTGCAATGGCCTTCGGAGGAAACTCACAAATGAAGATCCTACAACCACCACACCTGCACTTAGCACCATGAACACAATCATCCATAAAGGCAACCACATCGTTTCAAGAATGAAGGGCGGGAGCAATGCCCGTCCTGTCTCAGAGTATGCAATCGCACCTACAGCCATCCTGCTGGCAAATAATCCAACCGAAGCGCCCACAACACACCCAAATAACCAAAGGATTCCATGCTCTACAAACGCACTCCGGATAAATCCCGATTTCGACAACCCCATGGCACGTAAGTAAGCCGAATCATGAGTAAACCTATTTGAATTAGCAAGTAGGTAAGTCACGTACCCCAATAGGAGCGCCAACCCTCCAATGATCAAAGACACAATACTCATGCCACGCCAACCAGCTACCGTCAAAGGATCAATAACTGACTGACTTAAGCGTGCTCTCCTATCCCATATAGAGCTCCCAGTATAGATACCGCGAATTTCTTCTGTTATCTCCACATGATTGATAGGATCAATATCAGCAAATATCTCATTTGCATGGATGTTAACCAAACCGCGCAGTTCGACGAAATCCAAAAGTGTTTCAACGTCTAAGATCATAAAAGGTCTATCAATAGGATCAAGTGTAGGAAAAAGCGAAGCGGTCTCAATTGGATTTACGGGTACAAAACCACCAGCGATCTGCACAACCACGGGCTGTCCAAGAACTGCCCCCGTCAAACCCAAGAAATTATCGGATACTATTGCAGGTAACGGCTCTCCGGTGGCGCTGCGATAAATCCCACGAACCCCAGCGATAGTGCCACGCTCCAAGAAAACAGTGCCCACCCCAGCACCGAACTCGCCAACCCCAGGTTCTTCAGTCGCATCAACATAAGTATCGTCAAGACCATTAGAAGTCGGTAACGGAGTCCAAAGTCCCTCTGACTCAAAATCCAACATCATGTGTTCAAAGTCAGGCCCTATCGCTTTAAGGTCATCAATGAACCACGTGGTAGGCGCGCCGCCATCTCCACCAGCCTGCATAAAGGTCTGCAGAGATGTGACTTCAATCGGATCGACAAGATGAAGAGGCACATCACCAGACTGCTCTGACCATCTATCACCTATTTGGCCCAAGGTAACGGTAACCTGACGGCCCTCTACATCCTTCAAGACAATCCAAAAAAAATGATCTGCTACGTAAGGCTGCTGTTTAGTCCATACCGTGATTTTCATCGTGCCCGCAGGCAATATTAACGGCGCTGGTTTTGAAGAAGCGATGTTTAGACTGACTAATAGATCATCGATGGGTTTTTCAGAAAAATCCTGTCTAAACCAAGCGATATCCCCAAATCTCTCCGAATCAACTCCAAAAACTTTGAATGTCGGACCTTGGTTGGTTGTACCGAACCTAGCAATTTGCCGAAATGCCAGCGTCGCCGAATTTACACCATCAACAGCCTCAATCTGGGCTATATCTCCCGAGTCAACGTTAGCACTCATACCTCCAGGTAAAATCCTTAAGTTAGTACCATTATCGTAGAAAATTTGTTCCCTCGCACTACGCTCCAGCGTTGATCCTAACGTCCCTACCATGACTCCAAGTCCTGTTCCTAAAATAAGAAGTAGGATAGGCCAGGAATACCAGTACGGATCTCTACCCAATCTCCAAAACCCTATAGCCATGGAAGCGGATGTAAATCGGGTAGCAATGGAATAAGAAAGCCTTGCCATTACCGGAAACAAACGAAGTATCAATAACGCTGTGGATATCAGCAGCATGACCGGCGCGAACAACAGAGTTACATCTGTAGCAATACCGCCATCTTTATGAGCTGTGGCGATCCCGCGAGTGGAAATTTCCCATACGAAAAAACCACCAAGAATAACTACCAGGATATCCAAATAAAATCTTTGAAACATCGGCGGCCGATCAGGACGTGCCCTAAAACGATCAACATTAGTAATACCTGAGCGAGCAACTATCAATACTTGAGTAAGCAAAATCAAAAAAACTATTAGCGTAGTAATCCCTGACCAAACCCAAACGAACGCAGAAAGCTCAACTGGCAAGTAAGCGCCCCCAGTTAGAGGTTTAAATACAGGCAATTTACCCGCTAAACCTATTCCGAATGCCGCCAGTAGTGGTGCGATCAAAGCTGGCAATACAATAACCACTAGTCCTTCAATAATTTGCAGCCAAAATATTTGAAATATCGAAAGCCCACGCGACCTAAGCATAGCGATCTCATATGCACGCTTACGGGCAATTAATCCTGACACTAAAAACAAGTAATATCCGACTACCGTCACCACGAACGCAGCCAATAACAAGACAGGCAAACGAAGAAACAAGATTTTTGTCTCCATGCGTTCAGTAGCGGCACGAATACCAGAAAGTGTCTTGACCAGTGGTAAATCGGCTTTTACAACCTCTTCAAAATGGTCCACCGCAGCAACAAAAACACCTGGTTTGGTTAACGAAATCATTTCAGGGTCGATAAATAACACACGCATGTAATTCATGGGTAACCCTGCATTAGAAGGACCCAGCCCTGGTGCGATCGCACCTTCCGCGGTAAATAAGACAATAGGCTGATCTCGACCGCCAAACAACATTGGAGGATCAGGTTCTAATATGGCGCTTGGAGTACCAAGCCAAAATTGGTCGCTTAAATCATTAGCAGCAAAAATTCCCACAATCTCAGCCTTCACACTGCCAAATCCGCGCGATACGGAGGACGCCAAAACAAGATCACCGACACTTAAATCTTCAAGTACCTCCCCATGTCGAATCCCTCGTGATCGATTTTCATAAACGGCAACCTCGACCACCCTGTCACCATCCCCATCTATACGCAGATTAGAAGTCGGAGCCCTGCCGTCAACATATGTAACTACGTCGCGCAAATCTTCCATCTCGTGAAAATAAGCTCTGGATGCGAATTCTCCGCGCACGGTCTCTACACGAGTGTTTGGGTCACCATCATCTAGTCCCCAAAAATGTGGACGAGACTTTATCCGTGTAGAGCGCCTTTCGATAAGCGGTTCTAACTGCTCATTCACTGCAGAATCAACAACCGAATTAGCACGGGTTATCTCTACATGTTCAAGTGGGATCCAATCGGAAATCGCAATCACGTTCTTGTTGTATGGCCCAGCACTTTTTACGACATCAGCCATACCGACCCGCTCAAGAGAACGAAGATAAACAGGTCCCCCAGCTACCGTTGAACAAGCTAGAAAAACAGCTATCAAAGCTCCAAGAGAAAGGAAAAAATCTCCCCGAGTCCGTTGCTTGGCTAATCGTGGAAAACTCAAACTCAATATTGCTATCCAACAAGAACGGAAAGATGGGCATCAGGTGCGAAATTTGGTGGGCCCGGGATGACTCGAACATCCGACCTCTACTTTATCAGAGTAGCGCTCTAACCGGCTGAGCTACGGGCCCTTCGTTGCCTCTCGCAAAAACAAAACGAACTTACAACGCAGAGAAATTTTACTACTGCTAACAAGCTATTGTGTAGCAAGAATCTACAATTCAATTCAAATTAAGATCCTAAGCGACGCGAAGAGATCCGGCACAGCCGGATCTCAATCTAAAAGACTTAACAGATTGAACAGTGAACAGAAAGAATATCTAAGTTTCGAAGTTTTGAGACTCTGAAAAGAGTCTATGATTTTTGGTTCAACAGGTTTTTTTTGCTGAACGTCCGAATTAACGAGCCACTTCCACTCCCCTGGGACGCAGTTGATAAATCAACTGAACACCAAGTTCAGGAATCTCGCTCAAGAAAATTCTCGCATCCAGCCGCCTGCTGGTCGACCTAGGTAGCCTCGCTATGACATTAATCACGTTGGTCGTATTCTCGTCGTTTACCCACCGCGGGTACCAACGAAAAACGATCATTCCAACGCAAATCATATGAGGAACTCCTTAGAAAGGAGGTGATCCAGCCGCACCTTCCGGTACAGCTA
>CEOQ01022195.1_pt1 | contig 10248 bp, 8 predicted proteins | sample 361351 | NCBI WGS metagenome assembly CEOQ01 (sample SAMEA2619907, study PRJEB7988) | marine metagenome | biome: marine biome (ENVO:00000447); feature: deep chlorophyll maximum layer (ENVO:xxxxxxxx); material: "saline water (ENVO:00002010), including plankton (ENVO:xxxxxxxx)" | depth 60 m | reverse complement strand
GGGTTGAATTTGCGGTTTCGGATAGATTTTCGAGAGCGGGATCTAATCTTATATACTCGGAGACCGATCCGTCTAATGCATCTCTTGATCTTTCTCAAATGGAGAACGATTATCTGGCTATTAGGAATATTGTCGTTCGACACAGAGTAGTTGCGACCTTCAAGAAAGTAATGCGAATAGTAAAGAGACCGCGCCTGGAACTATGACTTGGGAAGGACACTGAGCGGATTCATGCGTTGCCCATATCTTGATATTTCATAGTGAAGGTGTGGCCCAGTAGTTCTTCCCGTCATACCAACCCAGGCAATCAATTGACCGGCTGAAACTCTTTCACCCAGGCCGACATTAAAAGCTGCCCATCCATTGCTGTTTTGGGCAATGTGTGCGTAAAGTGATTCATATCCGAAACCGTGGTCGATAATTATGTAGTAGCCATAGGAGTACCGAGGATCACCACCGGCGAATGTAACTAGGCCAGCTCGTGATGTATACACCTGGGCCCAGGTCGATGTACCGATGTCGATTCCCAGCGGATGTCGCCAGTCCATCAAGGAGGTTATGTAACGCGAAGTGACCGGCCAATTCCAATCGAGAGTAGTCAGTGAACCATCATAAGCTATGATGTTCAGACTCTTTCGGCCGTTTGGAATCAGGATTTCTTTTCCTACTGGAATACGGTCCGGAGTCGTGATTTCATTACCAGCGAACCCGACGATATCCGGAACAGAGACTTCATATTGTTCTGCTATCTCGGTAAGCGTTTCACCATAGCGAACTGCATGGATGATACCGGGTACGGTAGGGATTCGAAGTTTGACGCCAGGGAATATTTCATCGGGCTTTCCCACTTCGGCATTATTCCAAATAATGTAATCCAGCTCAATACCTTCTGATAGTGAGATAGCGGTCAGGCTATCTCCTGGTTTTATGACGTATTCGTAGGAAATTGACTTAAGAATTGCTGCCGACCTTTCAAATGAATCGGCAGTATTACTTAAGCGGTTCTCTTCTTCTAGGCTTCTGAAATATCTACCTACCTCGTCAGGCGAGTTGATTCCTGAATCTGAAATTGATTCGGATGGACTGTTTGTCTGGGTATTTTGTGGAGTAACCCTCTCCGCGTCAGTTTCGATCTGATAATTTTGTTCTCGAGCCACTCGTGGAAAATAATCACTGGAGAATTTTGCTGTTGTTTTTATAGGATCTTTGGTCTCGATTGCCTCTTGCTCACGGCTGAAAATCGCCGCAAGTGGAGCGACCGCCAAGAGACCAGCGACAGACCCGAGAATTTTCAGAAAGCTCGATCTTGTTAAGCGATCCATACCTTAAAGATACATTAATATCCGTTTGGAGCTATATCTGGCCGAGATCGGTCTTTAGGGTAGATAGAAATTCAACATTATCAGTGGTTTTACTCAGTCTCTCAAGAACTCGCTCTGCCGCGTCATGAGAATCCTCTTCGAGCATTGCTGCCATGCGTCTCAGCAGCCATACTTGCTGTTTTTCTTCTTCATTGAAGAGTAAATCATCTCTTCTAGTCGAAGATGCGAGTACGTCTATCGCCGGGAATACTTGTTTTTCGGCTAACCGTCGAGCTAGGCGAAGTTCCATATTACCTGTGCCTTTGAATTCTTCGAAGATCACTTCGTCCATCCGTGATCCAGTTTCAACCAAACATGTTGCGATAATAGTTAATGACGCCGCTTCTTCTGTATTTCTTGCTGATCCAAAGAATCGTTTTGGTGGATAGAGTGCGACTGGGTCCATACCTCCTGACAACGTACGTCCTGAATTTGGCATGGCGGTGTTATAAGCTCTGGCTAGTCGAGTGATGGAATCCATCAAGATTACAACATCGCGCCCACCTTCAACTAAGCGTCTAGCCTGCTCGAGTGCTGCTTCTGCAACTCGCGTGTGATCGTCTACCGGCTCGTCAAATGTCGAGGCATAAACTAAGCCTTTTTGTTCTCCGTCTTTGCCTGTGACAGATCGTCTCATGTCAGTGACCTCTTCGGGTCGCTCACCGATTAACACTACCATCAGGACACAGTCTGGATAGTTCTCCATAATGCCGTTTGCGATTGACTTCAAAAGTAAAGTTTTGCCGGCCTTCGGGGGCGATACTATTAGCCCTCTTTGACCTTTGCCGACAGGTGAGAATAGATCAATCATCCTTTGGCTCACTTCTTCAGTGCTTGTCTCAAGATGAAACATATCGTCGGGAAACACTGCCGTAAGTGAATCAAAATCGGGTCTTAGAGCGGCTTCCTCTGGGCTCATCCCGTTCACTTGATTGACTTCTACAAGTCCATAATATTTATCACTCCCACTTCGTGGTTGTCTGACCTGGCCGGATATGGAGTCGCCATTTCTGAGACCATTCCTTTTTACCAATCCTTGCGGCACATAGATGTCATTAGCGCCAGGAAGCAATCGCTCACCTCGGAGGAATCCGAAGCCATCATCTACCACAGCTAAGGTGCCTGAGGAGTATATGGCGCCTCCCTTTTCTGATTGTTTCTCAAGGATATTAAAGATTAGGTCTTGCTTAGCTAGTCCTGAAGCAGTTTCTATCTCGAAAGTTTCCTCGGCAATTTGTATTAGCGTATTTCTCGGGAAGGACTGGAGTTGTGAGATATCAATCGATGCAACGGATTCGTCAATTTCCGGTAAGTTTACTGTGGTATCCCACTGGGAAGCCTTATTGCCTCCATCACCACCGCCTCTTCTTCGAGATTTTCTCCGCTGTCTCTGTGGTGGTTTACTTGAATAATCGCGTGGCTGAGATGTTGGATTTTCTTCTACAGTTGTCATTATGTTTTCTCACTCATTACTAAGTTCTTGTCCTCACATGTGTTCAGGTGATGCAGGATATTATCGGGTGCGTACCCCGTCGGTTGCGTTACCAAGGTCCCGTCTATCTATCTAGATGTTGGGCGCTGCTAGGTTACGTAAGTCTGGAGTATCAGGTCGTTAATTAGTTGAACCCGACCGCTGGCACTGATCGTAAGTGGATATAGGGGTCAGGCGCAAGTCAAGATCTCGATTTTGAGAGGGTCGTCAGGTTTGAGGCTAATCGTGATACCCTGTGGGGTAGCGGGGGTCAGGCTATTCACTCACTAGAGGCCTCAGTTATTTATGGAAGGATCAACCATGTCGGATGTAGCATTTAATGGCAGAATTTTAAACGTTAATTTAACTACGAACGAGATTGAAGAGGAGACTATATCGGAGGATGTATATCGCTCACATCTGGGCGGGTATGGTCTCGGTGCTCGTTTGTTATTTGACCGAATCCCAGCTGGAGCTGACCCGCTGGGACCGGATAACGTTCTGGGCTTCATGCCAGGACTTCTGACGGGTACTCCACTGTTTGGCCAGAGATTCAGTGTCGTTTGTAAGTCACCAAAGAATGGTGGGTGGGGCGATGCGAACTGCGGTGGCGACTTCGGCCCTATGTTGAAATTCTCGGGATATGACGCGGTACTGGTATATGGCAAGGCCGAAAAGCCAGTGTACGTATATATCGAAGAAGGTGAAACACCTGAAATACGTGATGCATCTGAATACTGGGGTGGTTTGGCCATCGAAGTTGAAGACAGGATGAAAGAAGACCTAGGAAAGAAAATAAGCGCGGCTTTAATTGGCCCAGCTGGCGAAAATTTGAGCATAATGGCGGGTGTATGTAATGAAAGAGGCAGATTAGCAGGCCGTTCTGGTGTTGGTGCTGTTATGGGCTCCAAGAACCTAAAGGCTATAGTCGCTAAACCTAGCAAAAAAATTATGGCTCAGACTCCTGAGGTGATTCAGACGGTACGATCGAGCCTAGATGGATTTAATCAGGCTACCAAGCAATTTTTCACGACCTTCGGAACTACTGGGATTACTGCTAACTCTGCTATATCAGGTGACGCTCCGGTGCTGAATTGGGGGGGTGTTGGAGTCGTGGATCTAGTTAATGAGTTCTCTATGGAGAATTTAAATGGTCCAGTGATGAATGAGTCCAAGGAGAAGAAGTACGCCTGTTGGCATTGCCCTGTAGCCTGTGGAGCCGAGTCGATAGATGGTTCAGATCGCGGAGAGTTTGCGTTTCCAAGACATACCCATCGTCCGGAGTACGAGACTATGGGTGCCTTTGGAATTATGAATGGCGTGAATGATACCGATGCGATGTGGGCCGTCAATCATTGGTGTAACGAGTATGGACTCGACACCATATCGACGGGTGCCGCTATATCGTTTGCAATTGAATGCTATACGAATGGTGTGTTGACCAAGGAAGACACAGATGGTCTTGACATGGTCTGGGGTAATGCCTCAGCTGTACTTGAAGCGATTCACAAAATTGGTCGTCGTGAAGGTGAGCTAGGTGAGCTGCTGGCCGATGGAACGACTGTAGCGGCCAATAAAATTGGTGATGAGGCTAGTCCTTATCTGACTGCGATTGACGGCGAAGAGCCCCCTATGCATGATCCGAAACTTGATATAGGATTTGCTGCGTCATATGCTCTTGATCCCACACCTGCCAGACACACTATCTGGTCACCTGGAAAGTCGAGTAAGTTCCCGAATATGGCGAAGGAGCCTGAGGATAAAAAGCAATTTACGGGGCGCGGACCAGTCCACAAGGCTGCTCATGAGCAAGCCCATGTTATGAATTCAGCCGGTATGTGCTATTTCATCTATACCATGTCGCCGACTGATCGTATTCCAGAGTGGATTAATTTAGTAACAGGTTGGGACACTACCCATTCCGAACTTGAAGAAGTAGGTGAGCGGATTGCGAATTTGAGGATGGCGTTTGCGGTAAAGCACGGTAACAATCCGGCTGCTCGAGAGGTACCTGGTCGACTGCTAGGAACTCCTCCGCAGGAAGATGGACCACACGCAGGATTTGAAATAGATCTTGAGACTATGAAGCGCGAATGGTATGAAGAGGCTGGATGGGACCAAGAGACAAGTGCGCCTTCGCGATCAAAACTTGAATCACTCGGACTTGTTGACGTAGCTGATGCCTTAGGTGTTTAGCGACTCCGGACATATGCCCAGTGCCCAGAGAGTGGGCTAAGGATTATTAGTCAAGTGAGTGCTGCTTGAGGAAATTAGAGACTGACGAATTCCATCCTTGAGGATCCTGGCCACTTGTACCGTGGAAGCAGCCTGGGAGTATGTTCAACTCGGGTAGCCGCAGGTTACTGGTCAATAGGGGAAGGTGAGGCAGCACCATCGTGTCTTCGGACCCAGCAATAATTAGTGTAGGTTGATGAATATCTTGGAGCATCGGAGTCAAGTCCGGTCTACTGACCATTGTTTGATAACAGGCCTCAATCCCTGGATCGAAGCTGAATTGGGCAGTAGTTGATCTTTCTCGGGGGTGAACATTGGGAACTGAATCTGAAAGAACCAAGACTTTGACCATCTCAGGGTATCGAACTGTGAAATCTAGAGCCGTATGTCCTCCGAAAGACATTCCGATTAAAATGATGGGTGTACGAATGTCCAAGTGCAGCAGCAAACCTAGTAGGTCGTCAGAGAAAAGTTCTAGTGAGTAGTCAGATGCCTCTTCCGGAGCGGATGATGACCCATGCCCACGATTATCCCAAGCAAGTATGCAATAATCCTTTGAGAAATAGTTTATTTGACTTCTCCACATCTCTAGCGTTGCAGACAGTCCGTGGCACAGCACGATTATTGGCTCAGTAGGATTTCCGATGAGCTGGTAGTGGATATTTATATTGTTTGGTAATGTGACTATTGGCATGGGGCTGTCAGATATCTGATTTAAGATTAGATGTTTATATATGGTTAGAGCATAGCAATAGATGGAGCAGTCAATGAACTATCTGAGATCTAATCTGCTGATTGATGAATTTGAATCCACCGGCGATTTCGATTGTTTTTCCACGGATGCCGACGCTGTCGTGTTTGACATGGCACAGTGGGACGAAGTGACGATCGCAAGTTTTCGTGATCATTTGATCAATTCGAATGAGGTGCGATCGGAAAATACTGTGACTCCAGAAATCCATCTACGCCTGGCAATATCTTCTCCTGAACAACTCAGGATACTTTTGGAAAAGGTTCTGCATCCTGCAGTTTCGTGTGTGTGGGTCTCAGATATATCGAACGCTCAGCAAGTTCGCGATCTTGATGTTGAAATTAGAAGAATTGAAATGAGATCTGGTTGGATTCCTGGTCAGATAAGGCTAATTCCAGAATTTAATAGTGGGCATCCGGTCCAGATTTTGGAGGAGATTCTAGGGAGTGCCGATAGAATTTCAGGGATTTGTGTTGATCTGGAGAGAATCTACCGGGATATAACTTTCCGTGAAACGTCCGTCGGTTTCGACTCGGTGTTGATAGCAGGTGTTGTGTCGAGACTGGCCATTGCTACCTCGTACCTAAACCTACGGTTGATTGTTATTGATTCGTCGACAGGTAATGAGTCATCTTTTCTTGAATTTGCTGCTGAGAATGGTTTTTCCGGTGTATTGACAGCTAGGTCGTCAGAAATTGCTCACATTAATCAGTCTCTTAGTCCATCAGCTAATCAGTTAGAAGTCGCACGGTCACTAGTCTCAGAGTGGGAGACGCATGATCGGCGAGAGAGTGGTCTACGGACCAATATTGAGAAGCTCGTTCGAGCAAAATATCTACTTGAACAATCTGAAAAATAACGAGACAGTGCGGCGTCGCAGGTTTAGAGTGTAGAGTGGTTTTAGTAACTAAATTTTTGGAAGTAGGCGAGTGAATTATGCCGGCAGTGGTGATTATCGGTGGTCAGTGGGGTGATGAGGGCAAGGGAAGAACCGTTGACTTCCATTCCCAATATTGCTCGGTGATCGCCCGGTATTCAGCCGGAAATAATGCCGGCCATACAATCATGAACGATCAAGGTAAATTTGCCCTTCATGTTATCCCTGCCGGGATTTTCCGGGCCGATAAAATTTGCGTTATAGGTCATGGAGTTGTTATTGATCCCGGTGTGGTGCTCGATGAAATCGATGGCTTGGAGGAGCGTGGGGTCTCGACCAAGAACTTGAGAATTTCTCGAAATGCCAATGTGATTATGCCTTGGCATCCCTTGATTGATAGAGCTGACGAAAATCTAAGAGGCGAACTTGCGATTGGAACGACTGGTACAGGTACTGGGCCTGCATTTCATGACAAGGTGGCGAGGACAGGTATACGGGTGGCTGATCTACTTGATAGGGAGCGATTTTCTGAGCGTCTAAAACCAGTTCTCGATTATAAAAACAGAATACTGACGGGACTCTATGGATTGGAGCCACTTGTTTATGCTGATGTGTTTGAGACCTATATTACTTATGGCGAGAGACTAAGATCGTATGCTGATGACACGGCTGCAATCGTGCAGCAGGCACATAGTGAAGGGAAGATGATTCTGTTGGAGGGCGCTCAGGGTTCGCTTCTGGACCTTGATACAGGCACATATCCCTATGTGACTTCGTCCGTTCCGGCGTCTATTGCTGCCGGGGGTCCAGCAGGAGTGGGGCTTGGACCGACGGCAGTACAAAAAGTCATCGGAGTATACAAGGCGTATCAGACGCGAGTTGGTAACGGACCTATGCCCACAGAGATATTTGGACAGGAAGCAGAGGATATACGTCAAGGTGGAGGAGGCGTAGCTGGCACTGGTGAATTTGGTACTACTACCGGGAGGGCTAGACGCATCGGCTGGTTCGATGGGGTTCTTGCCAAGCATACGGCGGATATTAATGGGATTACGTCAGTGGCGCTTACCAGGCTGGATACCCTCTCTCATGCAGACGAGGTAAAAATTTGTACGGGATATGAGATAGCAGGAATTAGTACTGAGACGATGCCCGCCACTCTCTGGGGTATGGAACAAGCCAAACCAGTATATGAAACATTGGATGGTTGGGGGGAAGATGTATCTGACGTCCGGAGATTCTCCGACCTACCGAGAAATGCTCGCAGCTTTGTGAAAAGGATTGAATCATTAATTGGGGTAACTATTGACATGATTTCGGTCGGCCCTGAGAGAGATCAAGCCATTGTCACTCGAGATATTTTTGGCACGGTTATCGAGGCACATCAGTAGAGTTTGTACATGGACACTATATCGCTCATTCTACATGTGACCGCAGCCGCTGCGCTGTTTGGTCCGCAGATTCTTCTGTTTTTTGCCCTGACTCCTGCGACGTGGTTCATTGATGACGAGCAACTTAAACGTAATGTTGTTTCGACAGTGGCTCGAAGGTTTGGTGTTTTAAGCGCAGCCTCAATTCTGATTCTCATTATTACTGGCTTGTATCAAATGCAAGCTCTAACTCCGGAAGGTGCAAGCGAACTGAAGTGGGGATCGATTTTTCTCGTTAAAATGGTTCTTTTTGTCCTATTAATGGGTTTGATGTTAGTACATACTCAATATTTCGGTAAAAAAATACGTTCGATGTCTGACTCGGTGATAGAAGGTGCAACCGAAGTGTCCGGTGATTTGGACTATTTGCGTCGACAATCATGGGCCTTTTCGTTTCTAATGCTTGTGGTCACAATGATTCTGCTCTGGCTTGGAGTGATGCTAGGTAATCATTCCTACTCTTTGTCATAGTCGATCGTTTGGGAGTTACGGTGAAAGAAGATATAGGCATCGAAATAGAGGAGTACCGAGCAACTGACAATTGCCCTCTATTTTCTCCAGCTCTCGAAAAACATCTTGTGGGTGTATTAAATGGTAGCCATCCCAATCAGGGCAATTTTTGTTCTTATTGTTTCACTCCTATGGGTGCGGATGAAGAGATATGTCCTGAATGCGATCTCGGGTCAAGTCAAGTACCTAAAGTTAGGACTGTCCCTCCTGAAATAGTGGAAGCGATGCGTCAACAGCGTTCGATCGAATCCAGATGGGTAAACGGATTTGCTTATCTTGGAGTTCTAATAGCGGTAATTGGCGGCATTATTTTTGTGCTAGCGACCCCAATCTTTGATGAGAATCTTATACTCGCCACGATCGCTTATGGTCTTATTCTACTCGTAGGAAGCCGAGTCTTGGCTGGTTTGCTGGGAGGAATCTATGGAGATCGAATAGGATATGAGCGTGGCCGGCGAAGCACTCGAGAGCACTGGGAATCCTATATTTCTAAAAATGCTCCGTCACATAGTATTGATTCTTGATAATCTGTAGTTGATGGAACCATCTGAATCACTCCTTTCTCAAGTAGCTATGTCACGGGAAGAGTATGGCCGACTGCTGGACATGCTCGAACGGGACCCAACTGAGGTTGAGCTAGGTATGGTTGGCGCCTTGTGGTCGGAGCATTGTGGTTATAAGCATTCCAAACCATTATTCCACCACTTTCCTAGCACCGGAGAGAAAGTACTGACTGAGGTAGGTGCTGAGAACGCCGGTGCGATCGACGTTGGAGATGGTCAGGTAGTTGTTTTCAAGATTGAATCACATAATCATCCTTCAGCACTGGAACCATATGAAGGGGCTGCTACAGGTGTTGGCGGGATACTGCGAGATATTTTTGCAATGGGGATGCGCCCGGTCGCCCTTTTGAATTCATTGCGGTTTGGTGGTTTATCAAGCCCCCATAATAGGAGTCTGCTCCGCGGAGTAGTTTCGGGTATTGGTGGCTATGGTAATTGTGTTGGAGTACCCACCGTAGGTGGTGAGATTCAGATGCACAGCTCCTACACAGGTAATCCCCTCGTGAATGCAATGTGTGTGGGCGTGGGCCGTAAGGAAGATCTTCTGTCGGCCCGAGCTGAAGGACTAGGAAATCCCATTGTGTTAGTAGGTGCGGATACTGGTCGTGATGGCATTCATGGAGCTACTTTTGCTTCTGTAGAACTTGACGATGACTCAGAATCGAGACGTCCAGCTGTTCAAGTGGGTCACCCATTTCTTGAGAAATTATTGATGGAGGCATGTGTTGGACTTGCCGAGCAGCACGGTGATTGGATCATCGGTCTTCAAGATTTGGGTGCTGCTGGACTAACATCCTCGGTGATTGAAGCTGCAGAAAGAGGGAATGTTGGGGTTGAGATTGACGTGAGTTTAGTACCGCGGCGTGCAGAGGGGATGACTGCCTATGAGGTAATGCTTTCTGAGTCACAGGAGCGAATGCTGGTTATCCCTAAAAGTGAGCATGTTACAGATGTTCTCGCGTATTTCAGAAGTTGGGAGATTAATGCGACAGTGATTGGTTCTGTCACAGGAGACCGCAAGGCAACGATTCGGGATGGAGATAGTATTGA
>CEOQ01106191.1_pt1 | contig 10249 bp, 9 predicted proteins | sample 361351 | NCBI WGS metagenome assembly CEOQ01 (sample SAMEA2619907, study PRJEB7988) | marine metagenome | biome: marine biome (ENVO:00000447); feature: deep chlorophyll maximum layer (ENVO:xxxxxxxx); material: "saline water (ENVO:00002010), including plankton (ENVO:xxxxxxxx)" | depth 60 m | reverse complement strand
AACTTTGGTTTGTGGGTATATACCGGATAGTACATGCGGAAATGCCGGAGTTAATGGGTACGGGGTACTTAACATGGTATTGAGGTCACGCGTGGATCATAGGCTCGATAAAGCCGATATCGTTATTTTCACCGTTGTTCCCGGTGATTTCACCAGAGGGCTCACTACCATAAGTCATGTTCCTTATTACGTGGGCAAGCCCTCTGGATGGGTCCACACTAAACTTCCAGCTTTCATGGAACTACTTAATCATGTCGGATATTCATACAGCCTCGGCGGTGCCATTTCCAAATCCAAGAATAATTTTTCTAAGGACACTCAAGATCATTCCATTGAAGCCACACGATTTGCTCTTGATCAACTATTTGAAGAGATAGGTCGTCTCGAGTCTAATGATAAGGATGTGTTTGTATTTCTGAGTCCAGATAAAGAAGACATAAGCTTTGAAAATAAAGCATCAGCGATGATACATTTGGAGTTGCAGCGGCGATTAGGCTCTCGTTATTTGCCTGGAACATTTATGGATGAAGATAGATTCTATTACGATAATGTTCATTATGAAGTAGATGGACATCAACAGGCGGCTGCGAAGATATCTGAATTCATAATAGAGATGTTGTTTGAATGACTCAGTGCTGCAAGATTACTATCTCAACCTCGGAAAGTCAGTATGGATGTGGTGGGTACCCATGTGATGTAACCTACATTGCTAGAATATAATAGCTTTTATAAAAGATTATTACTTGGGGGCCCCAATGATTTCAAGAATGATGAGAGCTGTTTCACTAGATTCACATCTTTATGAGGAAGTAGAAGCGGATTCAAGTGCGATCCTGCAAGCTTTATTGATAGTGATTTTGGTCTCTATTGTAAGGGGAATATCTACTCTGACCGAGGCCGACAACGTGCTGTCAGGAATCGGAATAGGTGTTGTTGGGGGTTTGATTTCTTGGTCAGTTTGGGCATTTATAACTTACATAATAGGTGTTAAGTTGCTTCCAACGGAAGCCACTAATTCCTCATGGGGTGAACTGGCCCGTGTTACAGGCTTTGCCCAAACTCCAGGATTGTTGTTTATATTAGTCTTGGTTCCTGTAGTTGGCCAGTATCTTGCTTTGCCGGTCCTTTTGTGGCAGTTGTTTGCTATGGTTGTGGGTATAAGACAAGCTCTTGATTATACTTCTACCCTTCGCGCTGTGTCGGTGGTTTTCATTGGTTTTGTCGTCGTGGTCATCATCCAATACATGCTTTTTGCTTTGGTCGGTGGTGCGTAGATATCTTTTGGCTTTCGAATATGTAAACTGATTTGATTTGGCAGTAGAGTATATTTTTCTAGGGGTTATGTATGGTTTGCGGTAGTTGCGGTAAGGATAATTCTGACGGTAATCAATTCTGCACAAGCTGCGGTGATAAATTGTCTTCGTCGGAAGAATTTCTCGTGAAAGATGAAGATATGGAAAGTGATCCTGAACCTGCGACTTTGGCCGATCTTACTGTAAGAGTAAAGAATCTGGAACGAGATCTCTCACGAATGAGAGGTCTCTTGGAAAAAGGAAGTTATGGTGTATCTGCGGCAAGGGATCTACAGCCTACCGCTTTAAGAAGGTCTTCTGATAAAACTGATGACGAAATTGTACTGTCTCTTTCAGAGAAAGAAGGTGGTTATGGTTCGCTCGGGAACAAGATTCCATTACTAAACCTACGTTTAAATTTTCTAACCTTTGAAAGATTGGTTGGTCTGAACTGGCTTGCAATCGTGGGGGCGTTGGCTTTGGTGGTTGGAATAGGGTTCTTCTTAAAACTTGCTTTTGACAACGATTGGATTGGTGTCACAGGCCGAATTGCCCTTGGTTTATCAGTGGCAATTATTATGCTGGGTTTGGGTGATTATTGTCACGGTAAACTCTTGGGTTGGGCAAGAGCCGTAACGGGTGGGGGCATTGCCATATTATACCTCTCAGTGTATGCCACTTTTGGGTTTTTTACGTTAATTGATCCAATTCCTGCATTTTTGTTTCTTTCTCTGATAGTTGCGTTAACGGGTGTTTTGTCCCTACGTTACGAATCTAGGACGATAGCCGTGCTCGGTATGGTTGGAGCTTTCATTACCCCTGTGTTACTAAATGGAGATCTGGATTCATCGCAGCGGTTTATACTCTTAATCTATGTTGTTGTTGTTGATTTAGGTATTCTCGCGATTTCAATATTGAGGAATTGGCGCTGGTTCACATTAATAGGGTTAGTTGCATCATATGGTCTTTTTGCCATATGGATGGATCAAGTTCCCGATAGCGAAATATTATTGGCACTGACGGGTTTGACGGCAATTCTTTTCATATTTGTCGGGGCCACCACAATTTTTCATATCAAATGGAGGAAAATACCTGGTTCACTTGATCTGGCGCTCATGACATTAAACGTCGCCGCTTATTATGTGATATCCATAAATTTGCTTTGGGATGACTATGAATCGTGGTTGGGCCTTTTCACGATTTTGTTGGCCTCTTTCTACGCATTGATTGCCTTTAGTGCAACTATTAGGCCGGGAGTTTCCCATACAATACCGTTGTATGCTCTAGGTACGGCGATTCTTTTTCTAACCTTAGCTGTTCCCATTCAGCTTAGTGGGTCTTGGATAACTATGGCGTGGGCAATTCAAGGGGCTATCCTCATTTGGTTGAGCTTGGTGACTGACAGGCCTGTTCTTAGGATTTTTTCCCTGGGTGTTTTTGTCGCTGTTGCGGCTCGGTTAGTCATTTTCGACACTTTTGTGGAAACTGATTTTTACAGACCTTTTTTCAATGAGAGAGTATTAACATTTTTAATATCGATAGTGGCGATATATCTTGCGGCTTATCTATTGAAAAGGGAACATAGAAAGTTGGCAGTATGGGAATTGCATCTTAGTAGTCTGTTTTACGGTGTCGGCAACTTTTTCACGCTGTGGGGTCTAAGTGCTGAAATAATTTCATACTTTGACAATAAAGAATCTGTAACCGCCACGCCGTCAGTGAGCGTAAATCGCGACCTGGGATTTGTGTTATTGACACCACTCTGGGCATTATATTCCTTTATTGTGATATCGGTATCTATTTTTAGAGACTCCCGTGTATTGAGATTATTGGGTGTGATCGCAGCGATTGTTACCGTCCTAAAACTGGTAACGCTGGACTCTTTTGTTTTTGGAGATGTACAGGAGACTTTCATCTTATTCTTAAACGTCCATTTTCTCGCAGCATTGATGGTTGTTTTTGCTCTTGCTATATCTGCGTATAAATACTTGCGTTTAGGCATTGAATTGATGCCCATTGAGAAATACGTATTTCGAATTCTAATCAGTCTTGCTGCATTTACCGGAATATGGGCTTTAAGCACGGAAATTATCCGGTATTTCAATTATCAGGAACTTACCTCAGCGAAATCTGTATCTGATCTTGAAAACGCAAAGCAACTTGCGTTGACTGTACTATGGACTATGTACGCTATTGGCATTGTGATTATAGGAATAATTAGAAGGACAAGTAAGTTACGGTTGATAGGTCTCGTAGTACTTCTTATTCCGGTGCTCAAACTCTTTATTTTTGACGTTTTCCAGCTTGAACAAGAATACCGAGTTGTTGCTTTTATCGCTCTTGGTGGGTTACTACTTCTTACAGGACTCGCTTATCAATGGAAGAGAAAAGAGATTAGGGAGTTTTTAATTGGTGATGTCGCTTAACGTTATCATTAGAATTATTCCGTTTTTCTTGTTAGGGATAATTGTTTTGAATTTTTCTATGTTGACAGCCTGGGCTGACTTTAAGCATAGCGAATGGCCGTTCAGTAAAAATGTTTTGTTGCCAAAAGCGTTTGATGGTATGTCTTATGTGGTTGTTTCTCTTGACGAAGATGTCTATAAAGATTCTCTTCCGGATTTTTCGGATATCCGTGTCGTGGATATGGCTGATTTTAAGGAAGTACCTTACAAGATGGAGATTGGACGCGGGACTAAGATAAAAAAATCATTTGATGTTACCTTGCATGATTATCATGAAATTTCGGGTCAGTATACTGAATTCATCGCCGATGTCGGAGAAACCAGTATCCTACACAATGAACTTGTAATAGAGACCTATGCTACAAACTTCCGATACGATGTTTTTACTGAAGGTAGTCATGACAAAAAGGAGTGGGTGCCATTAGGTCGGGACAGTATTTTTGATGTGACTATATTAGATAAAGATTTTAAGGCACAGAATACGATTGTAAGATACCCTCCCAACACCTACAGGTATATTAAATCTAGAGTTGTAAGTGGTGATGCTACTGTTCTTAAAGTCGTAGGGTTAAAACTCCAATATTTTGAGGAATCATTGCCAGAAAAAAGAAGTCTGGTCCCGCTTATTCAAAGTCATTTAGATGATAAAGAAAACAAGGTTTCTGAATTTGTCTTAGACCTAAAAATTTCTGGTTTTCCAACGAATGAGATCATGTTTCGTGTACAGGAAGACAATTTTTATAGGAAAGTACAGATAGAAGGTAGTGATGATAAAAGGAACTGGTTAGAGGTAAATGATTCCGGCTTTATTTATTCGTACGGGGATGGTGATTTACAAAGAAAAAAGTCGTCAATATTTTTTCCGGAAACGCGTAATCGCTACTTAAGGATAACTATTTTGAATGAGGATGACTTACCTTTGATTTATGGAGACATGACGTTGTTTGCTTTTGAGCGTCAAGTGGTTTTTGAAGCCGATGCGAAAGTAAAATATTCAATTTTCTACGGTAACAAATCAGCCATAAGGCCTGTATACGATTTGGAGCATACCTTTGGGTCCATGAGTGTAGAAACCCTTCCTCAAGGTAATCTGGGTGAACAAGTTGATAATCTTGATTACCAGCCTAATATTCCCGTAACTGAACGGTTTCAATGGTTTCTACCAATGTGCGTTGGGGTTGCTGCCTTGATAGTTGCATTATTGGTGGTGAAAACATACCGAAAGATAAATAAATCGGCTGTTTCTGAAAAATAATAGAGCACGGCTATTAAATTATTTTAACAATATCAATATTGATTGAGGGAGTACATGCAGGTAGGAAGTTATAAGATAGCTAGTCCGGAAATGATAGATACTCCCGCGATGGTCACGTATCCACATCTTGTGGCTAGTAATATAGACGAAATTATACGAATGTGTGGAGGTGCAGAAAATATAGTACCTCATGCAAAGACACATAAATCAAAAAGTGTAATAGAAATGCAAGTTGAGAAAGGAATATTTTCCTATAAGTGTGCAACGTTGAAAGAGGCAGAAATGGCGGTATCTGGTGGTGCACATGAAATAATTCTTGCCTATCCTCTTTTGCACCCAATGAAACTAAGAAGATTCATTGATATGGTTCAAAAGTATCCCGATGTGACATTTCGTACTATAGCCAGTACAGAGGAGCATCTTCTGGCCATGTCAAAAATGGCTACAAAGGATAATGTCACCCTGGATGTATATATGGACCTAGACACGGGCATGAGAAGAACCGGGGTACAACCAGGTATGAAGGCCTGTGATTTTTATTGCTCAATTGCAGATAAAAACAATTTGAATCCTGTAGGAGTTCACGTTTTTGATGGGGAGACGCTGTATATTACTGATTTTGAAAGACGAAGTGAGTTGGTTACCCGTACGGTGAGCAGCTTAAAAGATATTTGGGAGAACGCAGAGAAAAACCAAATACCAGTTGCAGATAACCTTGTTGGAGGCTCATGGTCTTTCAGTCATTACATACAGGAACCCAATATAAGGGTTACTCCAGGTACCTGGATTTACTGGGATACTCGTAATGCAGAGATGGAAGAATTGGATTTTGATATAGCCAGTTTGATTCTGGGACAAGTTATAGATTCTGATGATGATAAAGATACAGTTACTGTCGACATTGGATCAAAATCTTCCTCTTCTGATCAACCCTTGGTACATAGGTTCAAGATAATTGGTTTTCCGAATACGGAATTGGTTGCCCAAAGTGAAGAGCATGGTGTTGTTAAGTTGAATGGGGATATATTAAATGTGGGAGATTACATACTTGCTGCCCCTGGTCACGCATGTACTTTAACAGTTAAATTTCCATTTACTAATGTTATAAGCGAAAAAGGTTTCCCCGAGGGGTTTTTTATGCATGATGCCAGGGATCGATAAGACCTTATAAATTGAGCTTGGCAGCTAGTTCTTCGTCTGTAGGCTCTACCAAAATACTGCCGTCCGGAAACACGATTGTTGGAACTCTTTCCATTCCTTTGTTTAGACTGCGTATATATGTGCGATACTGGGACTCTGTGTCCACATCAGTCCACTCATAGTCGATTTTGTTCTTGTCCATAAAGGTCTTTGAGCGGACGCAATCCCCGCACCATTCAGTGCCATATACTCTGATTTTATTCATATGTATGTACCCTTTTTTTATTGTTAAATAATCAAGTCGACACAGATGGAAGTTTTCCCATATCAACAAGTACTTTTTTTACCGTTTTCATGGCTGAAAGCGATGCTGGTACTCCAGCATAGACTGAACTATGGATTAGTAGAGCTAGGAGCTCTTCTGGGGAAACCCCATTCTGTATTGCTCCCTTAGTGTGAAGGGCTATTTCAGCATCAGATTTAAGTGCAATAAGTACCGACAAGGTTATGATGCTTTTGGTTTTACGGTCCAATGGGCCTCTACTCCAGACTCCCCCCCATGCTGATTCAGTGATAAATTCCTGAAAAGGCTTATCGAAAGAAGTGGCGTTTTCAAACGATTCGGTTACATAAGTTTCTCCTAGGACTTCCTTTCTGATTCTGAGCCCTTCTTCAAATTTTTTGGACAAGGTAGTTTCCTTTTATATCACTAGTTTTTGCCAATGTTGATAATGGATTTTGATTTTGAACGTTTCACCATTATCATCGTATTATCCCGTGAGATTTTTTTCAAAAAATAGAGAGGGTCTTTAATCGACAATGAATTTTTTCAAAGCTTCTGGGTCAACTTCTAATCCATGTCCTGGCCTGTCGGGGAGTGTTATTGAACCGTTTTCTGGAAGCACTGGATCCTTAAACAGTTTTGCGACTTGCTCTGCTGGCCCAGTAAATTCCTCCGAGAATTCGTGAGGGCGTATTGCGTTTGTGACGGTTGAATATAGATGTAGGCTTGCCATTGAGTTAGCTCCGACACTAGGGCTATGAGGCATAATGATTTTGTTGTAAACCACTGCCATCTCATACACTCGTATCATCTCAGATAATCCCCCAACATTGAGTATATCTGGCTGCAGTATATCTGGGTTTGCAATGTTCATCAGGTCCCTGAATCGCCAAGATGAAATTTCTTGTTCTCCTGTGGACACCGCACAATCCAGTGCATCTACTACTTGTTTTAATCCAGGGTAATCGTATTGAGGTAATGGTTCTTCAAAATGAGCTATTCCCAAATCCTCGAATTTTCTACCTTGTTCTATTGCGGTTGGGACAGAATAGCCGCAGTTGGCGTCGAAACTTAGAGGGCAATCATCTGGAAGCCATTCTCGGCATTTCTTAAAGATAGCGTAATCTTTAACTGGGTCAGCGTCTTGACGATAATCTCGCCAGTCCATTCTAACTTTGAAAGCTCTGTAGCCTTTATCGTAACCTTCCTGTACTTCCGATAACATTTCCTCGGGTGACTTGCTCCATCCATTTCCCCGGCTCCAGTAAAGAGGAATCTCAGTTCTTCTGGCACCACCTAGTAGCTGATATATAGGCATACCTGCAGCTTTTCCGGCAATATCCCATAGGGCGACGTCAATGGCTCCAACTATTTGAGACGGGAACCTGGTGGCTTGTTGCCCTTTTCCGAGTGCTAACAGCTCCCATATTTTTCTTGTTCGAGTCGGGTCTTCTCCAATTAGTAGAGGTTTTATTAGATCATCCAAATATGCCTTGAACACTTTAAGGTTGCGGCTTCCCTCAGATATACCAGTTATTCCCTCATCAGTGTGTATCTGAAGAAGGAGCCTACCTGGTCTTCCTACGAAGCTTTTTGCATTCTCGTCTTGCGGGGCCTGGATATGGTTGACTGATATATCGGTAATTTTCATATCTAATCCTTTAATTCATTTTATTGTTAATTAAAATGATCTTAATCTCGTCAGGATGGTAACTTATCTGCTAGCTGAACATTATGTAAACCCTCAAGTTACTCTTTTGATAGGTTATACTTGTTGTAAATTTATACATTACATACTCATATTAATATAGTCTCATCGTAACTCATCGCCCTATAGAAATAGTAAAATCCACCGAGGATCTTAGAAATCTGGTAAAGCAAGCCAGAAACATCCCTTATGTCGGTATTGATATTGAAGGGAATGGTTTTTTCAGGTACCCAGAGAAAGTGTGTTTGATTCAAATGTCTGTTGGTGATGTTCCTTATATTATCGACCCTTTGTATGTTGATGATATGGAACCCTTAGGTGAAATCCTTGATAGTGACCGAATTATAAAAATACTCCATGCTGGTGACTATGACATAAGGAGCTTGCATCGAGATTACGGATTTGTCTTTCAAAACGTTTTTGATACCAGTATTGCCGCAGCTCTGATGGGTTCTAAGAGGCTTGGACTTGATGCCATATTGATGGAGTATATCCAAGTTGAAGTCTCTAAAGAAAAACGTCTGCAAAGGAGTGATTGGACCCTTCGCCCACTCTCTGATGAGGCTTTGGGTTACGCTGCAGATGATGTGCGTTACTTAGGTAAAGCACGCGAGAAAATGACTCGTAAACTCGAAGCTTTAGGACGTCAGGATTGGGTTAAGGAAGAATGCCATCGCTTATGTTCTGTTAGATTTGAACCCAGAGAAGAGGCAACCGCGTTTCTGAATTTGAAAGGTAGTGGGGATCTGGATGGTCATGCTCTCGCTTTATTGAAGAGGCTTTATGATCTTAGGGAAGATGAGGCGATTGGCAAGGATCGCCCTCCCTTTAAAATAGTTTCAGATTCTGTTCTGGTCTCCATTGCAAGGGAGCCAGATTGTGAATACGCAGAACTAAGGGGCATTGGTTGGTGGGCACGCCCAAGCATGGTGAAACGTATCAAGGTATTGGTTAAGGAATCCCGGAAAGATGATCCAATAGTAAGACCCAAAAGGAAGAAAATTCCAGCGAGTGAACGTCTTTCAAACAGAGATAGGGAGCGAGCCAACAAAAGGTTGAAGCAATTGAAATTGTGGAGAAGCGGTATTGGAGAAAACTTGGAAGTGGATCCGAGTCTGCTTTGGCCAACGTCGAGCCTTTCTAGATTGGCCAAAGATCCAACTACTCTCTCTCAGGAATTTGAATCCAATGATGTCCGAGGTTGGCAAATTGAGGAATTTAGTAATAAATTGGAGATTTTTGTTAAAGAATTAATTACCAAAGTTTCTTAATGTTGGTCTCTTTGTAAAGTGAGGTATATTTTATGGAAATACCTGTGATTTGGTGGATTATTCTAGTTGAAGGATTGATAATATTGGCTTTGGTTTACGCCTGTATTGTATTGTCAAACAAGGTTTCAAAGGAAATTTCAAGAAACAGAAGTCAGTCCACGAGGTACGGTCAGATAACTGAACAGTTTCTTCCTTTATCCAAGAGTTATCCTTGGGATCCCAAGCAATTTCGCTTTTTGGGCACTCCTGTGGATGGAGTTCAATTTGAACCCGATAGAGTTTTGTTCATTGAATTTAAGGCAGCCGGTAGCAAGCTTTCTAAAAGACAAAGGGAAATACGAGATATAGTGCGTCAAGGAAAAGTGGAGTTTGAAGAAATACGGGCGGGCTAGTCGATCAATATAAAGGTGTGAAAATGAGTGATTTGTTTACTCCTATTGTCATCAGAGGAGAAACGGTACGAAACAGGGTATTTGTTTCCCCGATGTGCCAATACTCGTCTAATGATAGAGATGGTATGCCTAATAGCTGGCATATGGTACATCTGGGGACAAGAGCTGTAGGAGGCGCAGGGCTTGTTATGGCAGAAGCAACTGCTGTGTCACCAGAAGGTAGGATTTCCCCTGAAGATTTGGGAATTTGGTCCGATGGGCATGCGGAAGCATTTAAGCCCATATGTTCATTTATCAGTTCACAGGGTGGAACTCCTGCTGTTCAACTTGCACACGCTGGTAGAAAAGCTTCCAGGGGAAAGCCTTGGGAAGGAAGCCCTATGCTTATGCCGGAAAATGGTGGATGGGGTGTAGTTGCTCCAAGTTCGCTTGCGTTTGATCAA
>CEOQ01039344.1_pt1 | contig 10255 bp, 9 predicted proteins | sample 361351 | NCBI WGS metagenome assembly CEOQ01 (sample SAMEA2619907, study PRJEB7988) | marine metagenome | biome: marine biome (ENVO:00000447); feature: deep chlorophyll maximum layer (ENVO:xxxxxxxx); material: "saline water (ENVO:00002010), including plankton (ENVO:xxxxxxxx)" | depth 60 m | reverse complement strand
ATACTATTAATTGCAGCTGTTATTGCATTGATATTAAGTAATACAAACTTAAGCTACTTTTATTTTAGCATTTTAAATAGTCATTTTTTAATAGGCACAGATCAATTTGGTTTAGATTTAAGTATATTGCATTGGATAAATGACGTCTTAATGGCAATATTTTTCTTTGTCGTCACTTTAGAAATTAAAAGAGAATTTATTCAAGGAGAACTTTCAAAACCTAAACAAGCGCTGTTACCAATTATAGGTGCGGTTGGTGGTATGTTAGTCCCAGCTCTAATTTATGTATTTATCAATTTAGAAACTGTAGATACTCTTAGAGGATGGGCTATACCTTCTGCAACTGATATAGCATTCTCCATAGGAGTCTTATCTTTATTAGGTTCAAGAGTTCCTGTTTCATTAAAAGTTTTTTTAGTTGCGCTTGCTATAATTGATGACCTTGGAGCTATAATAATCATAGCTTTTTTTTACTCTTCTGATCTTCAATACCTATTTATATCATTGATGTTAATTTCATTTATCGGTCTTGCTATATTAAATAAAATTGGAATTAAGAAATTTACACCTTTTTTAATCGTGGGTTTATTTTTATGGTATTTTACTCACAGTTCTGGAATGCATGCTACAATTTCAGGTGTATTATTGGCTGCAACAATTCCTCACAGAAAAAATGAAAAAGATTTTTCGTTATTGCTAAAATTAGAACATTTTTTATCACCGTATGTAGCTTTTGGAATAATGCCTTTATTTGCTCTTGCAAATGCAGGGGTTGTGCTTGATGGAGTTTCTTTTGATACATTAATGTCACCTATTCCTCTTGGAATTTTATGTGGTTTATTTATTGGAAAACAAGTTGGTGTATTCTTGTTTTCTTATATAGCTATAAAATTAAAATTTGCCGAAATGCCATCAAATTCTGGTTGGATAAAATTTTATGGAGTTGGTATATTAACAGGAATAGGATTTACTATGAGCTTATTCGTCGGAAATTTAGCTTTTGTTGAAAATATAAACTACATGGATGGTGTAAAAATAGGCGTTTTAAGTGGTTCATTTTTATCTGCTATAGTGGGTTATTTAGTATTATTGATATCAAGTCGAAAAAAGCAGTAAATACTTTAATGTTAAACAAACTGAAAAAAGCAATATTAATAATAATAATGACAATATTTCAAACCAACCTTAATGCTAACTACGATAAATTGGCTTACGATTTTAATTTTAAAGATTTAGACGGAAGCAATCTTAGTTTATCAGAATATAAAAATAAGGTTATAATTGTTGTTAATGTTGCTAGTCAATGTGGCTTTACTAAACAATATGAAGATATGCAAAAAGTGTGGGAAAAATATCAAAAAGATGGAATTGTAATGATTGGGGTTCCCTCCAATGATTTTGGTAATCAGGAACCTGGCGATAATAAGGAAATAAAAAATTTTTGTGAAGCTAAGTTTGGAATAACTTTTCCAATGACTGAAAAAGTTATCGTTAAAGGTGATAACGCGCACCCGTTTTTTAAATGGGCAAAAAATAATCATGGAAAATCTGCTATTCCGAAATGGAACTTTCACAAGATAGTCATAAGTAAAGATGGAAAAGTAGCAGACACTTTTGCCTCTATAACTAAACCCACTTCAAAAAAATTTATAAATACAATAGAAAAATTAATAAAAGATTAATTATATTTCCTTTTTTGTCCAAGTTTCTGGTGTTAATTCATTTTTGATTTCTATATCAAAGTAGTAATTAAAAGGTTTGGAGCCTCTTTTTTTTATATATTCGTAAGTACTTCTAATTCCAGTGATCAAATCGGTTGTGGTTTTGTAATTAAGAAGTTTTCTAGCTTTGTCAGCAGAACAGGTTGCATGTTTTACCTCCCTAGGTCTATCTTTTTTATGGATAGGATTTAAATTGCTTCCTGTAACATTTGAACAAATTTCAAAAATTTTATTAATCGTAACAAATTCTTCATCAGGTCCAATATTAATTATTTGCTTATTTAAATTTTTTTGGTCTAGCATTGGTATTAAACAACTCAGACAATCCTCTATATAAGAAAAGCATCTTTTTTGTTCTCCGTCACCATAAATAATTGGTGATTGCTTTTGTAAAATTCTATTTAACATTATAGAAACAACATTTCTATAAGGGTCATCATATTTTTGCCTAGGACCAATAATGTTATGAGGAACAGCTATTACCCATTCTACATTATTTAAATCACAAAGATTCTTTAATAAATCTTCACTTGCAACCTTAGATATGCCATATGGATCGACAGGTTTTGGTTGCATCTCTTCGGTAAAGGGTGTTTTTTGTGATCCATACCTAGCCATAGATGAACAAAAAATAATTCTTTTAACTTTATTTGATATAGCAGAAGAAAATACTGAAGACGAAGCCAAAAAGTTATTTTTACCTATTTCGTAAGGAGAAAAAACTGATAATCCTTCATGGGCTGTAGCTGCACAATGATAAACTACATCAACATTTTTCATAATTTCATTCATTTTTTTCAAATTACAACAATCAAAATTAAAAAATTTTATTTCTTTTGGAACATTATCTGAGTAACCACCTATCATGTTGTCAACACCTACAACTTCATGTCCCATTTTTGATAATTTTTCGGATAAATGCGAACCTAAAAAACCAGCTACACCTGTTACAAGAATTCTCATAATTTTATAGAAAGGCCATCATACGCAGGAATTACATTTTTTGGTAGTTTTTTATACAGCTGATCATAGTCTATATCATGATGCAGATTAGTTAAAATAGTTTTTTTTGGTTTTAATTGATCGTGTACGTAAAGTGATTCATTTAAATTAAAATGAGAAGGATGTTTTTTATACTTTAAGCAATCTATTATTAGATAGTTCAAATTTTTTAAACGATCATTTTTAGCTAACGACAGATCATTTGTATCGCTGATATAAGCCGCCTTTTCAAATATATAAACAACACTGTGCGTCGTTCCGTGTTTTGAGTTAATTGTATTAAATAAAATTTTTTCTTTTGAAGAACCAAGAGAAAAAGTAGATTTTCTAATTATATTAGCATTAAGAATAGCAGGATAATTTTTTTTATTTTTAAATAGATAACCGTGTCTAATTTTCAAATAATGAATTGTTTTATTGTTTCCATATATATTAATTTTGCTTTTATTTTTCCAAAAAAAAGGTCTTAATTCAAATAAACCATTTGTTTGGTCTGCATGTTCATGACTAAAAATTACCGAAGAAATATTTTTAATATTATTTTTTAAAAACTGATTTTTGATATCAGGTGAAGCGTCAATAAGTATATTGTTTGACCCTTTAATAATTATTGCTGATGATCTGGTTCTAATATTTCTTTTATTGTTTTTTCTACATTTTCCCCAATAACCATCAATTCTAGGTACACCTAATGAACTGCCACAGCCTAAAATAATTAATTTTGATCTCATTTTATTTTAAATAAATTATTAAAATTATTTGTAGTGTGTTTGGCTATTAAATCACTAGATATATTTTTTATCTTCGCTAATTTTTTAACAGTATGAATTATATACGAAGGTTCATTTGGTTTTCCTCTTAAGGGAGAAGGAGCTAAATATGGAGAATCAGTTTCTACCAATAAATTTTCAATAGGAATCGTTGATATAGTACTTTCCAAATCTTTAGATTTATCAAAAGTGATAATGCCACTCACAGAAATAAAACAATTTAAATCCAATAATTTTTTAACAAAATTTTTACTTCCAGTAAAACAATGCATTAAAACTTTTAAATTTTTGTTTTTTTTGGCTTTTTTTAATATTTCGTATGTATCATCTTCTGCATTTCTTGAATGAACTATTACAGGTAAATCAAGTTCTATCGCTGCATTTATATGATCAATAAAACTATTTTTTTGAATTTCTTTATCACTATGGTTGTAATAATAATCTAGTCCAGTTTCACCAACACCAATAATTTTTTTATTATTATTTATAGAATTTAAAATATATTTTTTATCAACATTTTTATGTTTTTTTGTTTCGTGAGGGTGAATGCCAAAAGTTCCGTAGACATTATTATATTTATTTATAATAATTTTAATTTTTTCAAAACTTTCTAAAGTAGTACAAATGGTAAGCAAATTATTAACATAATTTGATTTTGCCCTACTAATAATATCATCAAGTTGATTAAAAAGATTTGGATAATCTAAATGGCAATGGGAATCTGTGATCATTGTGTAATTTTTTTAAATAATATTCCCGCTTCTTTAATTTTAATTTTATCTTTAATAATTTTATTTCCATCCAAAAAAGATAAATTAATATTTTTTTTATCTATATTTAATGCCTCAATAATTTTTAATGATGATATTGGAATAATCGGATTTAACAAAATTGATATTTTGGCAATTTGTTCTAATGCAATATGCAAAATATTATTCATTTTTTCTATGTTATTTTTTTTTAATTTCCAAGGCTCTTCGTCATTTATATATTTGTTTGTTAAAAAACTAATATCAATAACAGATTTTATATAGCTATTTAAATTTTGGTTGTCCATAAATGATCTAAGATCCTTTGTTAAAGCGTTGCTTTTAGAAATTAAATCTTTATCTGCTTTCGATAAATTTTTAGTCTTTTTAACTTCGTTATTGCAGTTATTTTTTATAAACGAGAAAACTCTTTGACATAAATTTCCATAATTATTGGCTAGGTCGCTGTTAATACATTTTTCTAAATTTGATAATGAAATATTTCCGTCGCTCCCATGTGATACCTCTTTCATTAAATAATACCTAAGTTCATCAATGCCGTACTTATCAATTACTTCTATAGGGTTTAAAATATTTCCTTTTGATTTTGACATTTTTTCTTCTCCAGAAAGAATCCAGCCGTGACCAAATACTCTTTTAGGTGGTTTAATGTCTGCGGCTAATAAGAAAGCTGGCCAGTATATAGCATGAAATCTTAATATATCTTTACCTATTATATGCAGTGAAGCAGGCCAAAAATTTTTGTACAAAATATTTTTTGTGTCAGGATATTTTAAGGCGCTAAGGTAATTTGTTAAAGCATCTAACCAAACATATATAACATGCTTTTTATCATTCGGAACACGTATACCCCAAGTAAAGGAAGTTCTGCTAACAGATAAATCTTTTAGGCCAGATTTAACAAAATTAATCACTTCATTTTTCCTTGAAGTAGGAAGAATAAAATTATTATTTTTTTTATAGAAATCTAATAATTTTTTTTCCCAGGCAGAAAGTTTAAAAAAAAATGAATCTTCCTCAACCCACTCAACTAATGATCCAGAAAAAGTTGAAATTTTTTTTCCATTTTTTTCTACTACTTCATCCGAATTATAATAAGCTTCATCCGATACAGAATACCAACCTTTATATTTTGATAAATAAATATCACCGGAGTCGACTAATTTATTCCATAAATCGTTAACAGCTTTGTGATGTCTTTGTTCAGTAGTACGAATAAAGTCATCATTTGAAAGATTTAATTTTTTTGTAAGATCTTTAAAAACTCTAGAAATTTTATCACAATATTCTAAAGGTTTAGAATTATTTTTCTCTGCTGCCTTTTGAATTTTAAGTCCATGCTCATCAGTTCCTGTTAAAAAGAAAACTTTATAGTTGTCATTCCTTTTAAATCTTGCAAATACATCGGCAAAGATACTAGAATAGGCATGACCCATATGAGGTGCTCCTGAAGGATAATATATTGGAGTGGTTATATAAAAATTACCTTTGTTCATTATAAATATCATTAGAAATTGATTTTAAAATACTTTTTTCATTTAAATTAAATTTTTTCAAATAATATATTTGATCTATTATTTTTTTGTAATTAGTTAAACGTATATTAATATTATTAATATTATTTAGACAAATTTTATAATAAAAATTTTGAATTAGAAAAAATATTGTATTAAACAAATTAACATCCTTTTCAATCTCGTACTTTTTAATGCATTTAATAATAAAGTCAGATTCGAATTTTGAAAGGTCAGAATAGGAATCTCCCAAGGAAATAATGCAATTTAGTATATTTCCAGGTGAATCATAATTTAATAAATTATATGTTTCGACGTTAATATCATTAATATTATGATCTTTTAGTAAATTTGTAAAAATTTTGTCTTTTTCAGTTTTTGAGAATGATATTTTAAATTCAAAACATCTTGATTTTATTGTATTTAATATTTTTTTTTTATTATCAAAAATTAAAAAAAAATAGGTATTAATTTTAGGCTCTTCTAAGACTTTTAATAAAGCGTTAGATGAATTTTTGTTAAGATTTTCAATATTATCAATGAGAATAATTTTAAGATTATCTAAATCAGATGATTTGTTTAAAAAATTAATTAAACTACGAATTTCTTCGATTCCTGTATCATTCAGATTATTATCAATACGAAAAAGATTGGGATGAATATTATCTTTCGACAATTTATAACAATTACTATCAATATTGATCTTAAAATTTTTTAAATCATATATATTTTGGTCGCCTTTAGATAAAAGATAGTTAGAAAAATGATTAGCAAAAGCAAATTTACCGCTACCTTTTTGGCCGCTAAGTAATATTGAATTTGGTAACTTTTTTTTTAAATAAAGTTTATTAAATATACTAAAATATTTTTCATATCCATACAAACTAAATTGGTAATCTATCTGTATTGATGTATTATTTTTCTTCTTTTTTGTCATTTGTTAAATACTTTTAAAAAATTATCAAAAACTTTATTTTCGGTGAAGTTATTATCTTTAGAATTATCTATAATTATACACCTTTTTTTATTCATTTTAGCTATTTTTATAAAAGCCTTTTGTACTTTTATATAGAAATTTTTTGAGAATTTATCATATCTATTTTTTACCTTTCTTTTATTCAGTCTTTTTAAAGCTTTTGTGATATTTACTTTAAGAATAAATGTAATATCTGGTTTTAAACCATCCAATATATGTTTATGAATAATGTTTATTAATTTTTTATCTACACCTTTTCCATAAACTTGATAAGCTGTAGTTGAATCTATAAAACGATCACAGATTACAATATTTTTTTTTAATAATAATTTTTTAATTCTGTTTTTTATATGTTCGTTTCTAGCAGCTAGATAAAGCAATGTATCAGTATATTTATCAAACTTTTCATTTTTTTTATTTCCAAAATAATCTGTAAGTATTATTTTTCTTATTCTTTCGGCATTAATTGTGCCGCCAGGTTCTCTAGTCCTGTAAACAGGTAATTTTATTTTTTTAATATTGTTAAATAGTTTTTTGCTTTGATAAGATTTTCCAGATCCTTCAATTCCTTCAAATGTTATAAAAAGAGGTTTTCTTTTATACATCTCCCCATATAAAATAGTTAAATGATTTGAAAAGCCTAGAAAAAATATTAGCTTTTTTTACATTTTCGTTTGATATTATATCGATCTCTTTATCCAATTCACCAGAAACATACACATTTAGTTTACCTAAAACATCTCCTTTTTTTATAGGAGCTTTGATAGGACCTTCATATTCCATAACTGCTTTAATGGTATTTTTTTTCCTTTTTGGGACCGTATAATAAAGATCTTCTGAAACAACCACATCAACTTTATTTTTTTTTCCTAACCACACATTTAAATTTGCTATGGGTTCATTTTTCATAGCCACACTTACTGTATCAAATCTTCTAATGGCATAATTAAGCATTTTTGCAGACTCTCTTGATCTGATGTTTTTTGTATTAAAACCGCTTCCTACAGCTAAAACTCTTCTATCGCCTACTTTCATAGACGATGCTAAAGAAAATTTTTCGACAGTTAGAAAACCAGTTTTTATACCATCAACTCCAATATTTTTATACAAAAGAGGATTCCTATTTCCTTGTGTTATGGGTTCACCGCCAGTTCTGTCCCATGTGAATGAAGTTTCTTTGTAATATTCATAAAATTCAGGATAGTTTTCAATTAAGTATCTGGACATCTTCGCAATATCTCTGACTGTTGAATAATTATCTGCATCACTTATTCCAGAAGAGTTAGAAAAATTAGTATTATCTAAACCTATTTCTTGTGCCTTCTCATTCATCAATCTTGCAAAATCTTCTTCAGTGCCTGACAAGCCTTCCGCTAATGCAACACACGCGTCATTTCCAGAAACAATTATTATACCCTTTAAAAGATTTTCAACAGATATTTGATCGTTAAGCATGATAAACATGGACGAGTATCCGCTCTGAGACATTCTCCAGGCTTTTTCAGAAATAGTAATTTTCTCATCTAAAGATGTTTCTCCTTTTTTAATTAAATCAAACGCTACAATAGTGGTCATTATCTTAGTCATAGAAGCTGGATATATTTTGTCATCAGCATTTTTTTCAAAAAGAATTTTACCTGAAAGGTGATCTTGTATAATTGCGTATTTAGCGCTTACTTCAAAATTAGAGAAGGAATTTTTTGGTAGAAAAAATATAATAGTAATTAATGTAATAATCTTAATTAATTTCATTTTATTCTTTATATATATCTAAATTATCAAAGCCTAAATTATTTAAACTAATATAGGTCGATTTTAAAGCTTTAAAATTTTTAAAAGGTCCTAACCCTAATCTATGGCTATTTTTGCTAATTTTTTTTATGAAGAATTTATTAGTTTTAACTTTATTTAATAATTCATCTTTTAATTTTAAAGCCGATTCATGGTAATAAAAATCGCCTATTATTAAAAAGTAATTATATTTTTTTTGGTCCTTTTTTTTGACTTGAGAATTTTCTGTATTAAGATTTTGCATAGTGACTTCATCTACCGGTGCGGTATCTGCAACATTTTTTTCTTCATCATAAGTATTAGATTTTTTGGCAACGAAGGTTTTGTTTTTTTTAACTTCATTAACTTCAACAAATGGATTGGTTTCATCTAAGTCGAGAATCTCAGCAATCTTTTTAGTAATTAAAATATTAAATATTTTAGGATATTCAGATTTTCTATTAACTTTGGTTAATATAAATTTAGAATTGTCAGGATTTGATATTTGAATTCTAGTATTGGTATTTAAAAAATTATGTACTACATATATTTCTTCATTGTTTATTTTTTTATTAATAATTTTATCAGTATAAAGACTTTGTTCATATATCAATGCAAATCCAGTTGACGAATAGTATAATTTTTCTTTTTTATAAGTCTGATCATAATTATAATTAGCGCAAGAAGACAAAAATAAAAAAAACGGAAAAAATTTAATTATGTTTTTTAAATTCATATTTTTATCTTGTTAGCTAAAGTACAAACGCTAATGCCAAATCTCAAAGATCTGTTCCATTTAAGAATTTTTTCATAATTCTCAAAAACTAAATATGTTGGCGTTTCTGGTTTACCATCAGGCATAATTAAAGCAGCCTTAAGTTTGTAATTAATTTCACTACCATCATAGCTAATTATTCCCTTTTTTTTCCATTTAGAAATTTTAATTCTATTTGATATACCTCTAGCAGAAGTGTTGATATATTTCTTGTTTATGTCTCTTGTTAGTTTAACTCTAACAAAACAAGGTTGATTTTTTTTCCAACCGATTTTGTGTATATAATTTGCCGCTGAAGCTAGTGAATCTTTTAGAGATTTTTTTAACTCAATTACATTATTTTTATCATAATCTATTGCGTAAGATTTAATTGTTGAAGGCATAAATTGAAAGTTTCCAAAAGCGCCTGCCCATGATCCATATAATGTACTAGGATCTATAATGTTATCATCTATTAGTTTTAATAAGATAAACAATTCTGATGAAAAAAAGTCTCTTCTTCTTTTATCAAAACTTAAAGTTGCTAAGGAAGAAATTATATCCATTTTTCCAACGTGCTTACCAAAATTAGTTTCTATCCCCCATAAAGCTAATAATATTTCTTTATCTACTAAAAAATTATTTTCTACTTCTAAAAATAAATTTTTATTTTCTTTAAACAATTTTTGAGCCTTTTTTATTCTTATACTATTGGCACGTTTAGTTACGTAAGTTAATGTATCTTCAAAAAATTCAGGCTGTTTTCTATCATATTTAATTACTTGTTCTAAAAAATTTACATCTTTAAAAGTTAAATCTAATGTTTTTTGTGAAATACCTTTTTTTAAAGCCTTTTCTTTAAATGATACAAGCCATAATTCAAAATTGTCGTCTATATTTGATGCTTCAATTTTGCTAGAAGAAAAAATAAATACAATTAAGCAGAGTGATATGATTTTATTTAATTTGCACATCATA
>CEOQ01058758.1_pt1 | contig 10268 bp, 10 predicted proteins | sample 361351 | NCBI WGS metagenome assembly CEOQ01 (sample SAMEA2619907, study PRJEB7988) | marine metagenome | biome: marine biome (ENVO:00000447); feature: deep chlorophyll maximum layer (ENVO:xxxxxxxx); material: "saline water (ENVO:00002010), including plankton (ENVO:xxxxxxxx)" | depth 60 m | reverse complement strand
TGGAATAAATCAGATTGTAATTAATGTACACTATTTAAGCGAACAAATTATTGAATATGTTAACAAAAATAAATTTGATCTAAGTATTACCGTCGTTGAAGAAAAAAATGAAATTCTAAATACTGGTGGCGGGGTTTTAAATGCTATTAATAATTTTTCCAATGAACCTTTTTTAATAGTTAATCCAGATACTATTTGGAACTTACACTATTTAGAAGAGCTAAAAGTTATGGAAAAAATAATTTCATCAAATAAAAATGCTAAGTGCTGCATGTTGGTTGTTAACAAAAAACGAAGCTTTGATCAGAATTTTACAGGGGATTTTAATTTAGAAAACAACTTAATTAGAAGGAAAAATAAGAGCAGTTTACAATATATTTATACAGGTTTACAAATTATTCACCCTAAAGCTTTTTCTAGTTTAAATTCTAAAATTTTTTCAATGAATGTAATTTGGGATCAATTAATTAAAAGTAATGAATTATATGGAGTAGAAAGTAATATTGATTTTTTTCATGTTAGTACAATTGATATTTATAATAAATTATTAAAAAACTAAATATTAAATAATATTTTTTTTGATCTTTTTGAGTCGAGATATTTATAATTCTTTATTTTAATATTTTCATCAAATTGAATTAAAAGTGGATTTCCAGTTGGAATTTCGAATTTAACTATATTTTTTACAGAAATATTGAAAATTTTCATTAATAGTGCTCTACAACTATTGCCATGGAATACTATCAAAATATTTTTTTTTGATTTAATTAATGGTTCTATTTTTTCTTCATAGTAAGGCACTACTCTTTCATAGGTATCTTTTAATGACTCGCTTGAAATGTCTGATTTAATTATATCTTTGTATGAATGTTGTTTTTCCATTGGTGGAGGAGGAACATCAAAACTTCTTCTCCATATTTGAACTTGCTTAATTCCATATTTTTTTATTGTTTCGTCTTTATTAAGTGAAGTAAGGCCACCATAGTGTCTTTCGTTTAATGCATTGGATTTTATAACTTTTGTGTTTTTTTTATCTAATACTTTTAAAATTATATCTAAACTATTTATCGCTCTTTTAAGCTGTGAAGTAAAATATCCATCAATATCTATTTTAAGATTTTTAATTAATCTACCAGCTTCTTGCGCTTCATTTTTACCCTCCTCAGTCAAGTCAATGTCTACCCATCCAGTAAATCTTCTTTCTTTATTCCACAGGCTTTGACCGTGGCGAACTAAAATTAAATTATTCATTTTTTATATTTTATAAAATATAATACGACTCATTACTACTGTTGTATATTAATAAAGTGAATATATTTTTAAAATCTATTTTTCATACTTCGATATTATTTCTTATAATAATATCTTTATATCCTGGGAGCCTTCTCGGATATTTTTTCTATGGAGATGCTAGTAGACAACCTAATCTAATTGAAAATCCCTTTGGCACCACAATTAATCATTTTATATATTACCTATATGTTTCATTACTGGGTTTTTTTCTTTATTTAAGAACAAAAAATTTTGAAAAATTAGTATATATACTATTTCTTTTTTCGTTTGTTCTTGAGATTCTTCATATCATAGTGCCAAATCGATCATTTCAATTAAGTGATTTATTTGGAAATATTTTAGGTGTAATAGTTGCTTATTTAGTTGTAAAGATTTATCAATTATTAAATAAAAAATGAATAAATTTGACGAAAGAGAAAAAAGTTTTGAAAAAAAATTTCAAATAGATCAAGAGCTAAAATTTAAAGTTCAAGCTCGTAGCAATAAATATTTAGCAGATTTTATAGGTTCTAAACTCGGTAAAACTGAGGAAGAAAAAAAAATATATACCCAAGAAATAATCAAAGCTGATATGGAAGAATCTGGTCAAGAAGATGTGTTTCGTAAAATTAAAAAAGATTTAAAAACTGCATCAGTTGATATTGAAGATTCCGAAATAAGAAATCAAATGGAAAAGGCGCTAACCCGTGCTAAAGAAGATTTTAAATAAAAATTTAATATATTATTTTATTTTTTTATTCATAGTGTCTTGCAGCTCTGCACCTAAATACCCAAACAATGCCTGTAAAATTTTTGGTGAAAGATATCTTTGGTATAAACATGCTAAGAAAAGTTCCAATAAATATGGTGCGCCTGTACATATAATATTAGCATTTATAAATAAAGAATCTGGTTTTAATCGTTGGGCTAAACCTCCGAGAACAAAGTTATTTAAGATAGTTCCCTACAAAAGACCGTCTAGTTCTTTTGGTTACTCACAGGCCGTAAAAAAAACATGGGAATTATATAAAACAGAAACCAACAATCCTTTAGCTTTACGCACAAGATTTAAAGATTCTGCGATGTTTGTCGGCTGGTATATAAAAAAAACAAATCAAATTAACAAAATTCCTTTAAATGATTCTTATCGTCTTTATTTAAATTATTATTTAGGGTGGGGAAATTATGAAAAGAAAACATATAAGCAAGATAAAAAAGCAATTATTTTAGCTAAGAACGTTCAAAAACAATCTAATATTTACAAAAATCAATTAATTGAATGTCAAAAGAGTTTAGACAGAAAAAAATATATTATCTTTTAATTTCTTTACTTAATTGAAGATCAACAGCATCTATTCTTTGTGTATTTTTTGCAAACAAAATATACATTGTTGGTGTTACATATAGTGTAAAAAATGTAGATATAAGCATCCCACCAAAAATTGTTGCACCAACGGCTAAACGGCTGCCTTCTCCAGCTCCAGGTCCGATATTACCTATTAGAAGAGGTAGCATTGCTATCATAGTCGAAAGTGATGTCATTATTATAGCTCTAAATCTTCTTCTACAAGATTCTAAAACTGCACTTTGAATATTCTTTCCTGTTCTTCTTAATTGATTTGCCCAATCTACAATTAAAATTGAGTTTTTTGTAGAAATTCCAATTAGAATCACCAAAGCAATTTGAGAAAAAATATTTATACTTGAATTGAAAAGCAAAATAAAAATAATTCCGCCAAATACACTTAATGGAACTGTCAACATAATAACAGCAGGATGTATAAAGCTATTAAAATTTGCAGACATTACTAGAAAGGCTGTTATTAATGCTAAAGCAAATATAATAAATAACTCATTGGAAGTTTCTTTTAATTCTTCAGACTTTCCTTTCCATTCTATTCTGGCCTCGGGTGTTTTTTCTCTGACAGTTTTTTCAAGATAATCTAATGCTTCTGAAAGAGTATAGTCCCCAACCAATCTAGCGCTAATAGTCACTGCTCTTTGCCTGTCGTAACGAGCCAAAATCTTTGCTGAGCCAACCTCATTAAATTCAACTAAATTAGATAGAGATATTAATTTTCCAGTGGTATCCGAACGAACGAAAATTTTGCTTAGACTTTCGCTTTTCTTTCTATTTTTTATATCAGCCTGAAGAATTATTGGATACTCTTTTCCTAACCTGCTAAATTTTGTAACAGTTTTACCTGAAAAAAGAGTGCTTATTGTTGTGCCGATCGATTGTATTGAAACGCCAAGATCTTGTGCTTTTTTTCTATTAATTATTAATTTTATTTCAGGTTTATTCTTAGAATAATCTGATTCTACAGCAGCCAAATTTTTATTTTTTCGCAATTCTATCATTATTAGTTTTTGCCATTTTTCTAACTGTTCATAGCTGTTTCCAAGCAAAGTCATTTGAACTGGTTTATTGTAGCTGCTTACTCGAATGCTTTGTGGAGAAATAGGAAAAGCTAAAGCTTGTGGGACAGTTACAATTTTTCCAATAGCCTTCCTCATAATTTTTTTCGCACTTTCATCTCTATCTTTCCAATCATCTAACAAAGCTATAATAATAAAACTATTGTAAGATTTGCTTGCTCTCCCAAATCCAGGGACTCTCATGATTACTCTTTTATAAGATTCTCCTTCTTTTTTAATTAAAGGAATTAACCTTCTTTCTATTTCCTCAGCCTTGTCAGCTGTGTATTGAAACGAGCTTCCTTCATCTGTTTTTCCAATTACAAGATATACTCCACGGTCTTCGTGTGGGAGTAGTTCTTTAGGTGAAAAATTAAAAAGCAATACAGATGACACAACAATGAAGAACATAAAGCTAATTACTAGCTTCTGTTTATTAACCCAATAATTTAAAGTATCGGAATAAAATTCTAAAAAAGCATTATAATATTTGTCAAATTTTAAAACAATTTTTGATTTTTTTGTATTTTTGCTAAGAAATTTACTTCCCAGCATTGGAGAAAGTGTAAGAGCAACAAAGGAAGATATGACAATAGCAAAAGTTAAGGAAATTGCAGTTTCTCTAAACAAAGTTCCAGATATTCCCTCAATAAATATTAATGGCAAGAAAACTGCAACCAAGACCAGAGTAGTTGAAATTATTGCAAAAGTTACGCTTTTAGACCCGTTCACGGACGCCACCAAAGGTGTTTCTCCGTTTTCTACTCTATTGTAAATAGCATCAGTCATTATTATAGAGTCATCCACTACTATTCCTATTGCTAATATTGCTGCTAAAAGTACAAAAATATTTATAGATAAGTCAAAAAACCATAATCCTAATACAGCGGAAATTAAACTCACAGGTAATGCTACCGCAGGGACGATTACAGCTTTTAGATTGCCTAGAAATAAATAGATAATTATTACCACTAATATAAAAGCTATAATCAGTGTTTTGTATACCTCATTTATTGCAGCATTAATATAAGTTGCTCTATCAAACGAAACACCTAGCTTCAATTCTTCCGGTAAAGTTTTTTGGACTATTTTAATTCTTTCTCTTACTTTTTTTGAAAGTTCTACTGTGGACGCGCCGCTTTTTGCGTATATTCCTATCCCCACTACTTTTTCATTTGGTTTTCCATCTTTACTTTGAGCTTTAAACAATGTTTTTTCGGAAACTGGTCCATATTTTACTTCAGCAATATTTTCTAAGCGGATTACACTATTTTTAACTTTTTTTATCGGCAATTGTTTTATAGAAGATAAATCTTTATATGCCTTATCTAAATTTATTGTTAAATCAATATTATCAGCTTCTAAGCTTCCAGCAGGAAGACTAATATTTTCTTTTCTTAGAGCTTGCTCGACTTCATTTACAGTTAGATCATTAGCTGCTAATTTTGTAGGTGAAATGTAAACTCGTACGCTTAATTCACGTAGTCCTCCAACCAAAATTCTTCCAACGCCTTTGACATTTGAAAAATTATCAACAAGATACCTTCTAGTGTAATCGCCTATTTCTAAATCAGTCCATGTTGATGATGAAACAGAAAGCCACATTGAAGTTGTAAAACCTGCGCTTTGTTTAAGTATTTCTGGAGCATCAGCGTCTTCAGGTAAATTATCAGAAACTCTACTTACTCTGTCTCTAATGTCATTAGTTGCCGAATCAAGATCTATTGAAGTATCAAATTCAATTTTAATTGTTGCTCTTCCGTTTTCTGAGGTTGAATCAATATTTTTGATTCCTTCTGCTCCTCCAATTACATCTTCTATTATTTCAACTATTTCACTTGAAACAATTTCGGCAGAAGCTCCCTTATAATCCACCTGAACTTGAACCACGGGAGGTTGTAAACCAGAAGGTAATTCTCTAACAGGAAGTTTCCAAAACACAAATAACCCAAACACTACCAGTATCATTGAAAAGACCGCTGAAACTACTGGTCTGCGAATTGATAAGTCGGTAATAAACATTGATATTCTTTTATTTTATAATTGGCTTAACTTTCATTCCTGGTCTAACTTTTGTTAATCCTTCGGCGATTATTTTATCCCCCTGATCTAAACCACTTAATACTTCAATATTCCCTTGTTTTCGTACGCCTGTTTCTATTTCAATTTTTTTGATTAAGTTGTTTTCTATTATTTTATAAACAAATTTCTTGCTACCTTCATACATAATACTTGTATCTGGTATGCTTAGAGCATTTTTTTCATTATAAAAAATTTCAATTTCAAGTAGAGAGCCAGGAATTATTTCTGAGTTTTCATTATTTATTTTTGCCCTAGCCAATATTGATCTGGTCTGAGCATCTACACGCGAAGCCACAGATTCTATTTTTCCTTCATAATTTTTATTTTTATAAGCTGAAAACGTTGCTTGAAGCTTAAGGTCCTTTTTTAAAACTGCAGCATAAACCTCTGGTATTTTTAAGTCGCAAAGAACCTTTTTTGAGTCATCTAAAGTTAAAATTATTGTGTTTTCGGAACCTAAACTACTTCCACTAATACCCCTCTTACCAATAATGCCCGCAAATGGTGCTGTAATAACTTTTGATGTAAGCTTAGCAATAACATCTCCTTTTTTAACTTTTGTGTTGAATTTAATTGGTTCTAATAATTCGTTTTTTTTAATTTTAAAAGATGAAGTTTTACTACTAAGAGAAGTACAATAACTTTCTAGAGATTCACTAAAATTTTTGTTTGAAACTATTTCTACAATTACCCCCGGCGGAGGTCGCTTAGAAAATTTCTTTTTAAAATAAATTCCAATACTGTATCGACCAATTATAACTAGAGCAATTATTAAGAAAAATACAATTATAGCAATTGTAATTTTTTTTGATCTTTTCATTTATTTTTTACCCCATTCAGAAAACGACCCATCATAAATTAAAGCATTTTTATCAGTTATTAAAGAATATGCTAGACCCAAAACGCACGCAGTAACGCCAGAGCCACACGAAAAAACAGTACTTTTATTATAATCGACATCGTTTTCATTAAAAATTTTAATTAATTCAGATTTTTTTTTAAAAGTTCGCATTTGATTATCAATACAGTTTTGGTAAGGAATATTTTTTGAGCCAGGTATACATCCTTTAGCTAGTCCAGGTCTAGGTTCTTCTATTTTTCCTTGAAATCGATCACGGCTTCTTGCATCTACCAAAATAAAAGAATTTTTTTTAATATTTTTATTAACTTGTTCTTTATTTTTAATCCAATCATGATTTTCTTTAATCTTATAATTACTTTTAGGTAAAATTTTATTTATTTTATTGGTTGTCGGTCTATTTTCTGAAAGCCATTTAAATAATCCTCCATCAAGGACACTTACCTTTTGATGACCAAAATATTTAAGTGAGAACCATAACCTACATGAACTATAAACATCACTAAAATCGTAAACGACAATATGATCTTCATTTTTGATTCCAAATCTGCATAACATTTCAGCCCAATAATCGGAATTAGGCATCATGTGCGGGTAAGAAGAATTTTTGTCACTATGCTTATCTAGATCCCAAAATATAGCTCCCGGGATATGCTTTTCATAATATTCTTCTTTGGCGTTGCGTTTAGAATCTGGCATATGCCAAGTTGCATCAAATATTTTTACTTTGTTTAAGTTTGCCTTAAGCCATTCTGTGTTAATTAAATTCATTTTAAAGATTTTTTTTCAAAATATTTTTGGTGATATTCTTCAGCTTTACAATAATTTTTTTCTTTTCTAATAACAGTAACTACTTTTCCATTAAGTTTCTTATTAACTTCATCTAATATCTTTTGCGCGATTATTTTTTCTTCTTCGGTATTGTAAAAAATTTCTGATCTATATTGGTACCCAATATTAGGACCCTGTCGATTGAGGGTTGTTGGATCGTGTATTGTGAAAAATAATCTAGTTATGTCTTCATAAGAAATTATTTTAGGGTCAAATGTGACTTTAACAACTTCTATATGTTCAGTATTTCCACCACAAACTTGTTCATAAGTTACTTTTGCATTTTTTCCACCACAATACCCGCATTCTGTTGAAATAATACCTGGAATTCCCTGGTATTCAGTTTCATCCCAAAAGCACCCAATGCCACCTATAAATTTTTGCATAATATTTTTTAATTTAATGATAAATATAAATGAAAATATCAAAATGATCAAAAATCAAAACCATCTAGGAGGAATATGTATGATCTTAAGCGTATTATTTTTTTCTCTTATGGATGTTTTAATAAAAATTACAGACGATTATGATGTTGGCCAGGTAATGTTTTCTAGAGCTTTGTTTGGCCTTATTCCCATTTTTTTTTTAATACCTAAAAAACGTTTAAAAAACTTTTATAAAACAAGACATGCAGGTTTACATTTTTATCGGTCTTTTGTTGGCGCAATTGCTATGTATGCCATTTTTGTTGGACTTCGTAATTTGGAGCTTGCAGAAGTTACTTCAATGGCATTTTCAGGGCCAATTTGGGTAGTGATATTTTCGATTTTATTTTTAGGGGAAAAAATAAAAATAAAACGTTGGATTGCGGTAGGACTTGGTTTCGTGGGAGTTCTTATAATTTCAAAACCAGGGTTTGATAATTTAAATTTATATTATATTTATCCAATAATCTTTACCTTAGGTTTTGCTGGTGTTTCAATATTTATTCGAAAATTAACTCTTGTTGGTGAACCTGTTTATTTGATTGCTTTTTACTTTTCCCTTTGCTCGGCAGTTTTCGGACTTTTTACTCTACCATTTGGAGGATGGGTTATGCCCACAGGATATGACCTTGGCTTACTAATTTTAATTGGACTTTTTGGAAGTATAGCAAATTTGCTTCTTACAAAATCTTATCAATTAGCAGAGGTTTCGCTTACAACGCCACTAAAGTATTTGTCACTTGTTTTTGCAATCATTTTCGGATTTTATTTTTTTGGTGAGATTCCAACAATTTATACTTTATCGGGAGCTGGTTTGATTGTTATTTCTTCAGCGATAATATTTGTTAGGGAGCATCAGTTGAAAAAACCTATCACTTTGCCTAGACAACAATGAAGCGACCTCCCGCTTATTGGCAAAAAGCAAAAATAATATTATCTAAAAGAGATATTGTCTTAAAAAAAATAATAAAAAAGTATAATAGAGGTTTTTTAACCACAAGAAATAATCCATTTTTTTCTTTGTGTCGTACTATTGTTGGTCAGCAAATTTCTACCAAAGCCGCAGATTCAATTTGGTCTAAGTTTGAAAAAAAATGTAAAAAACGTATTATTCCAGATAAAGTATTAAAAATACCTTCAAAATCACTCAAAAAAGCAGGTCTATCGCGACAAAAAGTAAAATACTTAAAAAATATTGCTAAAAATTTTAAAAACAAATCATTTAACGTTAGAGAACTAAAAAAAATGAAAGATGAAGATGCAATTAATTATATTACTAAACTAAAAGGTTTGGGTGTTTGGAGTGCTGAAATGTTTCTTATGTTTAATTTAAATAGACCAGATATATTTCCAATTAAGGATATAGGTTTACTTAGAGCAATTTCTAAAAATTACAATACAACTTATCCTCCAAGTAAAAGATTTTTAGATAAAATTTCTAGGCTTCATTCAGGGTATCGCACTGTATTTACTTGGTATATGTGGAGATCAATAGACCCCGTTGATGTAGATTATTAAATTGAGTGATTTTTTATCCAATGTTTTGCAATATCTACCCTTTTGCAAATCCAAACATCATCATGTTTTAAAACATAATCTAAAAATTTTCTTAGAGATTGAATTCTTCCCGGTCTTCCGATTAATCTACAATGTAAACCTACAGACATCATTTTAGGTTTCGTATTTCCTTCGCTATACAAAGCATCAAAACTATCTTTAAGATATGTATAGAATTGGTCGCCGCTATTAAAACCTTGATTAGTTGCAAATCTCATATCGTTATTATCAAGAGTGTATGGAATAATTAATTGTTTTTTTTTTCCACGTATTTCCCAATAAGGAAGATCATCACTATATGAATCACTATCGTATAGAAATCCTCCCTCCTCCATTACCAAATCCCTAGTGTTTGGACTGCAGCGACCCGTATACCAACCTAAAGGTCTTTGGCCGAATATTTTGCTAATAGATTTTATAGCTAATTGCATGTCTTTTTTTTCTTTAGCTTTAGAAATATTCTGATAGTCGATCCATCTCCAACCATGTGATGCAACTTCATAATTAGATTCTTTTATTGCGTTACATACTTCTTGATTTCTTTCTAGGGCCATACCAACACCAAAAATAGTTATTGGAATTTTTTTTTCTTGAAACATTTCATGAATTCTCCAAAATCCACTTCTTGAGCCAAATTCGTAAATAGATTCCATATTAATATGTCTACCTTTTATGGGTTGGGCGTTAATTATTTCCGATAAAAAAATTTCTGATGATTTGTCACCATGCAATACAGAGCTTTCGGCGCCTTCTTCATAATTTAATACAAATTGAAGAGCCAACCTTGCTTTGTCTGGCCATACAACCCTAGGTAGTTTTTTACC
>CEOQ01029492.1_pt1 | contig 10271 bp, 8 predicted proteins | sample 361351 | NCBI WGS metagenome assembly CEOQ01 (sample SAMEA2619907, study PRJEB7988) | marine metagenome | biome: marine biome (ENVO:00000447); feature: deep chlorophyll maximum layer (ENVO:xxxxxxxx); material: "saline water (ENVO:00002010), including plankton (ENVO:xxxxxxxx)" | depth 60 m | reverse complement strand
CAACTGGTACAAAGATTGGGGGCAGGTCAGTGGTTCCATTCAATACATGGCCCAGGTATATCTACAGGAATTTCAGTATGAGGATTGGTGACAGTTAAAAATGTGTGTTGTAACTGAGATGACTGTGTAACAATTAGGCCCTCAGTGTTGTTTGCTCGCAACCTTCAACACTCGGTTCATTCGAGATTCCATCTGATGAGGATATGAACAATGCCAGAAATCGAAGTACTTTTACCCGGATTCAGCGTAAATACAGACCAGACCACACTAGGACTCTGCACTGTAACTTTGATACGAGGAGAAAAATTAACAGTTGTGGACGTTGGTCACTTCGGCAGACGGACTATGCTGGTGGATACCCTCCAAAACCATGGAATCTCTCCTGTGGATATCGGAAGAGTGATTTTGACCCATGCTCACTGGGACCATTCTCAAAATACTGACCTGTTTCCTAACGCGGAGATTGTTATCTCGAAACAGGAACTAGAATACAGCAGGAACCCTCGGGCCAATGACTATGCCACAGCGAAATATTTCGCCGATACGTTGTCGCCTCATACGGTTGTAGAGGTTTCTGGTGAAACCGAGTTGGAAAAAGGAGTTGCCACATTTGATACCCCGGGCCACACAGCTGGTCATCAAAGTGTGGTTGTTGAAACGGCGGGCGGACTGGTCTGCCTAGGTGGAGACGCGATATCCGATGCTGGAGCATTCGCTCGAGGCGTGCCCGCTTTCGTATTTTGGAGCGTAGACCAAGCTCAGGCTAGTCTTAAGAAAATTTCTCAGACCGCCAGTATTATCTATCCTGGACACGACCGACCATTTAGGATAGATGGTGACCAGACTCAATATCTAACGGAAGCGCCCACGATTAAGGTCAGCGGGTTCTTAGATACAAGCCGAGATCTAGTCTCGGTTGAGCTGGGGCTGCCACCGAAATTCCAACCCAGGATCAATCCAGACGCACTTTAGCAAGAATTTATCGGACCCAAAATCCAAGAAGCACACCCTAAGAATACGATTTAGCTTGCTCTATTTGCGTACTGAGCAGCGGGGATTTTAACACCCGATTGCAGTTACCAATGGCGACTAACCCGAGGGATTCGTCATCTAACCTTCGCATTGGTCAAAGATGTCGGAATAATACCTTATGAATGAGAATAAATGAATTGTCCGTAAGGGACACTGGCGACTGTGACTGGCGGAAGGTGCTATAAAATCCGCAACCTAAAGGACTAGCTACTAAATAGAGATTAGGCATTCGATATTGATATGCTTTTGGCAGGTAAACGTACCGGTTCGACTATTTAGAAATAACTTAGAAGTGAATATTTTACATGGAGAACAACCCAACATTTGCGGCCGCCAAAAACATAGTGCCCATGATTGCATCAAATGTGGAGCAGATTGCATCGGAATGTTCCCTGCCTCCGGCCCTTTCCAAAATCATGAACGATGCTGGCCTCTTTCGTTTATATGTGCCTAAGATTTTAGGTGGTCCAGAACTAGATCCCATTTCTGCATTCTATGTTGTTGAATTAATTGGTAAAACCGACGGGTCAGCGGGCTGGTGCTCGTTTAACGGGACCGCTCTTACTTCTGCTGTATCCAGATTATCTGTTGAAGCCGCCAAAGAATTATTTGGAGACCCGCCGGATGTCAGTGCATCGGGATCAGCTCGTTCAAGTGGCACTGCGAAAGTTGTCGATGGTGGGTATCTGGTAAACGGAAGATGGGACTATCTTAGTGGGATAGACCATGCTAAATGTTTGTTTCTCACTTGTACCTTAACCGACGACGACGGACCAGTTAGAAATGAAGATGGAAGCAGAGTCTTGCGTGTCGTAGCGCTCCCGATCAGCCAAGGTGATATACATGTCAACTGGTCCACTATGGGACTAAAGGGTACTGCTAGTAATGAAGCTTCATTTGTTGATGCATTCGTCCCAGAGAGCCACACTTACAAAAGGACAGGACAGCCGTTTCATGAAAATCCTTTGTACAATCCCAGCACCTCGATATTGTGCAGTTGGACCCTTGCTGCAGCCAATGCATTAGGGATGGCCCGTGGCGCCATAGAGACCTTTATGGGATTGGCACAGTCAGCTAGCACTAATTCTGCAGTACTTCTACGAGATCGGACGTCTGCACAAACTACTACCGGCGAATGTGAAGCTATATTGCAAGCATGCCGTAGCTATGTCCTTGACGCAGTTGGTTCAATGTGGAATTCGCAGCTTCACAAGCTTGATGACCTAATGGACAAAGCAGTACAGGCTCGACTAGCGATAACCTTTGCGATACGACAATCAGTTGAGGTTGTCGAGAAACTGTTTTACGCTGCAGGGACCAGCGCTATTCATGACTCCAACGATTTGGAGAGATATTTCCGAGATTTACATGTTGCTGGGCAGCATATCTCAGGATTACATTCCAACTATGAATATGCAGGACAAGTGTTGTTGGGAGCCAGTATCACTGCTCCCACGTACTCGTAGTATCGGATATACACTTTGCCTGCCCATGCTCAATCAAACCATCTTGCGTTGCACTAAGGTGTGAGATTAGGTTCCGGCTAATGAAGCCTATCCGGATTCGTCCTAGCATCGAAATAATCTTTGAGATTTCCGATATAAACCGCCTGATACTGTGTAATGATTTAAGGATGCACAATGCCTCGAATACCACAGATACCGTTGGGAGGGATACCTCCAGAAATCCTGGACACCTGTACAAAGTTTGCTGGTCATGACGCATTTTTAGATCGAATATTTAAGACGTTGTTGACAAACCGGATTGTCGCAACCGAAATCGCTCGCATAAAAGAGACGATAGGCGAACTCAGTCTTGAGCCATGGGTTACATATACGATCGGCCTTACGGTCGTTGGTCACTACCACGACCGTAAGTTGTGGGATTCTATATTGCCTTTAGCAGAACAAGCCGGAGTTAAAGAATCGGTAATCACCTCTTTAAAAACCGGACTAGGCCCTCGTGGATTGTTGCCTAAAGATGCGATCTGGGTGCAGTTCACTAAGGACATGCTCTCAGGTTCAATGAAAGATACAGTATGGCAGGCTGCAGTACACCTGGTTGGGGATAGCGGTGTTGTAGGGTTGGCCTTCACTGTTTGTTATTTCGACATGCTCGTCCGTATGAATCAGGTGTTTGCATTAAACGACGAATAAGAAATGTTAGAAAATGCATGGGTGGCCGCACCTGGTTAGGATAGGCGGGCTCCATTAAGGAGATTGTGTCATGGAGTATCAAACACTATCCACCTATTAAAAACCCGCCTAATTCCAATTAGTGTTGTGGCCGATTCATAGTTCATGCGGTTATTCTGTCGAACTCGTAATTCGTTTACTGTATGGCTTCTCCTTATACGTAAACTATCGGCTAAGCAAAGAGTATGGCATCTGAGAATTTTTGAACACTTGAATATCCGGAGAGGAATATGAGGGTCTTGAACAAAGTGGCACTTGTGAGTGGAGGGGGGAGAGGAATCGGTGCCGCTATCACGAAGACGCTAGCGTCAGAAGGTGCCAAAGTTGTTATCGGCGATGTTCTTGAAGATGCTGGACAAAAAACGGCGAGAGAGATTACACAATCTGGAGGAGAATGCATCTTCGTCCGACTGGACGTGACCAAAGAGTCGGATTGGGCTACCTTGGTCGATAAGACAGTTTCTCACTTTGGGTATATTAATGTCCTAGTTAATAACGCCGGGATTACCGCACGAGGATTGGTTGAAGAAATAACCGAAGAAGATTGGTCTAGGGTTATGGAAGTCAATGTTAAGGGCTGCTTCTTGGGAACTAAGGCGTGTATCCCTCAAATGAGGGCTGTTGGTGGTGGGTCTATCATTAACATATCGTCTGGCGCAGCGATTGCGCCCCAACCAAATACTTCAGGAGCATATTCGGCTAGTAAAGGAGCCATAAGGATTTTTACTAAGTCTACTGCGATCCAATATGCGGTGGACAATATACGTTGTAATTCGGTCCATCCAGGTCCTGTTGAGACTGATATGTTGAATCTAGATCGGCAAGGTGATTCGGAGCTTGCCGAAATGAAAGCCCGTGTACCTTTGGGCAGATTTGGCAGTCCCCAAGATATTGGGTACGGAGTCTTGTATCTAGCGTCGGACGAATCATCTTTCGTCACTGGGTCTGAATTAGTTATAGACGGTGGGCGTACAGCTCAATAGACCAATTTGTGAACTACCCGGATTTGATAGTCATTTAGATACCGCCCAGGAATACATTCCTGGTTCAGACGTAATCTGATCCACTTCACTAGTCTCTCGTCGCGGTAGCACCAGACGACAGCGTCTAAGTTGCAGATTCTTACGTCCACCGCGTCCAGAAATTCTCACCAGATCCGTAATCCCCGCATATGTTACCAACCGAGCCCTCACCGGAGGCTTCAGACAAACTTAAGGCCGCGCCGCCGGTGGGGCCAACGCTTGGTCAATGAATACTGCCAAAGGAACAAACCGTTAGCAGCAGCTACTTTCCAGGTAGCAGGCGATGGTTTCGCCAGCGTTGGCAGTTTGGTATTGTCCTAAGTTTCGGTAAGCGATGCCCCTGCTGTAGTAGGCATCGGCATCATCTGGGTTGAGCTGAATGGCCTTGGTGTAGTCGTTGGTGGCCGATGTGTTGAGGTTCCTTCGCGAAAAAGGGCGGGTTGAAAACCCGCCCCTACGGAGGAAAAACGCGGTTGGGGAAATTACCCCCGCCGCCGTTGGTCGCGGTAGTTGGGGGCGGTTATGGGTTGCCAGTCTACGACCATGCCGTCCACCAGCCGGGAGGCGATGCGGGACTTGGTGTCTTCCAGTTCGTCGATGGTGGAGGCAGTGGTGATGACCGTGGGCAGGCGTATCTCGTGGCGGTGGACCACGATCTGGTAGAGCTTCTCCTCGGCCCAGGCGGTGCTGCTCTCGGCGCCCAGGTCGTCCAACACCAGCAGCGGCACCGAGTTCAACTGCTCGAACAACTCGTCGTAGCCGATGGGGCTGTCGGGGCTGAATGTGGCCCGCAGGTGGTCCAGCAGTGTGGGCACGAAGGCGAAGAAAACTTGAGAGCCCTGGCGCAGCCGTTCGCCGGCTATGGCCACCGCCAGGTGGGTCTTGCCGCAACCCCTGGGTCCGTTGAACAGGAGCCAGCCCTCGGGATCGGCAGCGAAGGTCTGGGCCGTGTGCATGGCCCGGTCCAGGGACTCCTGGTCCTGGGGGGTGGCGTTGGCCCCGCCCCGGGTGTCGAAGTTGTCGAAGGTCATCCGCTCCAGCATCTCGGGCCGGACTTCGCCGATGCCCATGGCCAGACGGCTGTTGAAGTTGCCCAGTTGCAGCACTTTGGCGACGCCGTCGGAGTTCTCCAGCCGGGTGCGCAGGTTCTCGTCCAGACGCTGTAACGGCCCGCGCACGGTGACCACAGTGGGCAGCGAGTTGTTGTAGCGGTGGTTTATCACCTGGAACAGTTTCTCCTGGGCCCAAGGCGTGGCGCTGGCCATGCCCAGGTCGTCCAGCACCAACACGGGGACGTTCCTAACCTGCTCGAACAGTTCGTCGTAGGAGACCGGGTTGTCGGGTGAATAGGTGGCTCTTAGGTGGTCCAGCAGGTCGGCTGCCACGATGAAGAAGGTGGTCTGGTTCCTCTCGATGCACCGGTTGGCGATGGCCACGGCCAGGTGTGTCTTGCCGCTGGCGCTGGGGCCGGTGAGCACCAGCCATCCCTGGGGGTCCTCGGCGAACTGGGCGGCCAACGCGGCGCTCTCCCGGAACAGCTTCTGGCTGGCTGCGTCGGGCAGCGGCCCGTCCAGGTTGGTGGTGGCGAAGGAGATGCGGGACAGCGCGCCCAGGTTGCTGTAGCGGCGCAGTGAAGCCAGGCGGGTGGTGGTGTCCTCGGTCTGCTGGCAGGTGCAGGGAATGGCCTGGCCGAATTCGGGGTGGCCTATGTGGACGCGGCGGGTGACCCAGCCGCTGCCGTTGCACTGAGGGCAGAGATCAACGGCCGGCTCGTTGTCGGGGAGTGTTACCCCGCCGCCGTTGGTAGTCTTCGAGATATTTCTGACGCTGATCCTTCTCAGTATGTCGCCCAGACTTTCCATAATTCCCTTCTCCGGCCTCCCCACTGGCGGCGTAGTCGCCCCTGTTTTCCTTGCCCTCGGCGGTCCAGCGCCTGAGGATGCCGGCCACGTAACGCCAGCTTCGCTTGTTCTCCGCCACCGCGATGCCGAAGGCTTCCCGGAGCCACGACTCCGGGTACCGGGCCTCGGCCTCTTTCAGTTCCTCGGCCAGCAGGGGCGACAGGGCCCCGATGCCGTCCTCATAAAGTGCGAATATGTTGGGCTTGTCCAACTCCGGAGGCTCCCCTGCCCCCTCTTCAATCTCGCTGGCTACTTCGCCGGTTTTCAGACGCGCGAGCGCCCTCCGGTCGGCTTCGGTGTTCAGCAGGAAAATCGTCTCCGTTCCGTCTGACCGGTTGGCCAACTGGTGGGTCAGGAAGGTGCCCCGGGTAACGGCCAGGCGCAGTCCCCGGCGTATCTCCTCGGCGGTGTCTTTGCCTTCGGACTTAAGTCCTTTGAGCAGCGTCCGGTCTGCCAGGAACTCGTCCAGGGAGACAGACCTTACCGGGCCGCGCTTACGGTGGAACAGCCAGAGGCCACGGAGCGTAACCTTGAGTTCGGCCAGGTCTTGAATCTGCTCCAAGAGGGGGCCGAAGACAGGGTTAGGCACCGGTGTATAGAGCGTGCTCCCGGTAAAACCCGAGAATACCATCCTTAGAAGTCGTCCACCCTGGCGAATGAGTCGAAGCGCACCAAGTTGTCCCGGAAGTAGAGCTGGACGTTGCCTGTGGGCCCGTTCCGGTGCTTGGCGACGATCAGATCAGCTATGTTTTTCGGGTAGGGGCGGCCGGGGAACTGCTGGTCCCACTCTTCTTCGGAAGTGTAGACATCGTCCCGGTGCAGGAACATGACCACGTCGGCGTCCTGCTCGATGCTTCCCGAGTCCCGAAGGTCGGAGAGCATGGGACGGTGGCCGGGCCGCTGTTCCACGCCACGGCTGAGCTGGGAGCAGGTGATTAGGGCGATGTTCAGGTCCCGGGCCATTCCCTTAAGGGACCGGGAAATCTCGCTGATCTCCTGGACCCGGTTCTCGGTGCCGCCGCGGCTCCGGCCCTGGATCAACTGCAGGTAGTCAACCACCAGCAGGTCCAGACCGTGTTCCAAGAGCAGGCGGCGCGACTTGCTCCGCATCTCAATCATGCTCTGGAAGGGGGTGTCGTCGATGAAGACCGGCAGGTCGGAAAGCTGACCGATGGCATCGATGATGCGCTGCTCCTCCGCCTCGGTATAGAGGCCCAGACGCAGGCGGTGGGAGTCGATCTCAGCCTCGGAAGAGAGAATCCTGAGAGCCAGCTGCTCCCGGCTCATCTCCAGACTGAAGAAACCGGCCGAAGAGCCGTTCTTGGCGGCGTTGAGACAGATGTTCAGGGCCAGGGTGCTCTTGCCCAGTGAAGGGCGGGCGCCCAGGATGACCAGGTCCGAACGCTGGACACCACCCAGCAGCTCGTCCAAGTCGGTGTAGCCGGCCATGACCGGGCCGGTGTTTTCTGATACAGGGTCGGCGATGGCGGCACGGTCTTCCAGGAATTGGTCATAGATCTGCCGCAGAGGGACGAAGCCGCGCTGGGTGTCGGTGCCGCGGACGGTGAACAGCACGTCCTCCGCCTGGCGGATGGTGGCATCAACGTCGTCGGTGTCCTGGTAGCCCATGGCCGAGATGCGGGAAGCGGCGTCGATGAGCTTCCGCATGGTGGCGGTGCGGGCCACAACATTGGCGTAATGTTCGGAGTGGGCCGAGGTCGGGGTAACGGAGATCAGGTGGCTGAGATAGGCCATGCCGCCCACCGTCTCCAGTTGGCTGGAGCGGCTCAGTTCCCTGGCCAGGGTTACCTGGTCGATCACCTCGTCCCGTTGGAAGAGGGCTTCGCAGGCGGCGAAGCACAACTGGTTCCTCTCCCGGTAGAAATCGTCGGGTTTGAGGTATGCGGCTATACGAGAGAAGCAGTCCCCATCGATTAAGACCGACCCAACAACCGCTTCCTCCGCCTCCAAGTCATGGGGTAAGAGCTTCTCAGCGTACATTCACCTATTCTTCCACCTCGGCGTTGACGTGGATGGTGGCCGTGACTTCGGTGGACAACCGAAGCAGAACATCGTACTCACCGGGCTCCCGGATGGGCTCGGAGATCTCCACCACGCGGCGGTCCACTTCACGGCTGGTCTGCTCAGAAAGCTCCATGGCGATGTGGGTGCTGGTGATGGCGCCGTAATAGCGGCCCGTGGGAGTGACCCTGGCGGTCAGGGTGATGGTCTGGTCGTTCAGAGCGCCCGCCAGTTCTTCCATGATGGCGGTCTCGCGGACACGTATCTCATCCCCAACGGCGGTAATCTTGTGGATGCGCTTCAGCACCTCGGGAGTGGCGATCTCCGCGAACCCCTTGGGCAAAAGATAGTTGCGGGCGTACCCGTCTGGAACGCGGCGGACCTCGCCGGCCCGGGCCTTATTGGGTACGTCCTGAATGAAAACTACTTCCATTGTTGGTCACTTCCGTTGGGTTTCTCAGCTAGGCATAGCCGATTGGAATAGGTATAGGCCCTTAAAAAGGGTCGGACTAATTATACGGCATGCCCTGTTGAGGGGAAAGCGGGAGGGGTCTGCGGCCCGGTCCCGGTATCGCCTTCGCGGACCGATCGCCATCTGCATCCCGGTTGAAACGGGTGGCGAACCAATCCACGACCGTAGCAATATATCCCTCTTCGCCCGACAAATCCAGGCAGTTTCAACCAATTTCAACCGGATTTTTGGGAACCCGCTAAAACCACGCCGCCTACCCCAGCCCACTGTCATTCCGAGGCGCCAGCCGAGGAATCTGCCAACCCACCTGTCCCAGTCCTGTTTCTGAACAGCGCTTCGGCAGCGAGGTGTACCTTGGCAGATCCTTCGCTTCGCTCAGGATGACAGAAGAGTGGCCTGGACGGCGGAGTAGTTAATTCCTGACCAAAAAACCCGGCTGGCACTTGCGACAGTAGCTGGTGATGCGCTGGTTGGCGTTTAGCTGGGTAATGTTGCCGCCGCAGTTGGGGCACGGCTGGCCACCCTTGTTGTGGACCTTCAAGAAGTCGCGGACCTTCTTGTGAATATCGTCGCCCATGCGTTCGCGAAGGGTGTCGGTGGCCTCTTCCAGCACCTGGCGGCACTGGGCGTGGAGGGCCTTGAGCTCATCGGGCTTCAATGCCCGGCACTTCTTGAAGGGAGAAATCCCGGCGGCGAACAGAATCTCGTCCGAGTAGGCGTTGCCGATGCCAGAGATGAACGCACCACGGGTGAGCACTCCCTTGATCTCCCCGTTGAACTTCTTGAGCCGCACCTGGAACTCCTCCAAGGAAATCCCAGAAAGCACGTCCGGCCCCGACCCGGTGTACTGGGGCACCTGGTCGTCTTGGGCCTGACCGCCGTCCTCTCCGTTGTCGATGTAGTAGACCTTGCCCATCTGACGGTCGTCCAGGTAGCGCAGCTCCATGCCGCCGCCCACTACCAAGGAGATGCACGTCTTCTTCTGGACACGCACGCTGTCGGCACAGTGCTGAATGGCGCCGGTGAGCATGGGGTTTATCACCAGGCTGCGTCCGCCGGAGAACCGCAGTGTCAGGAACTTGCCGCGCCTTTGGGCGTCCAACAACTTCCGGCCTGGCAGGTCTCCGCTCACCTCACCCGCCAATGAACGCACCACCGTGGGCCGCAGCACCTTGCAGGACTCTACAGGAGCGTCCTGTAGGTTGGCGTTCAGGTATTCCTTGATAACTTCCAGGTCGGGTGCTTCCGGCATGGGCCTAATATACCCCAAACGCCGGGTGTGGAATAATGGGGCCCATGTTGATTGGCGTAGTCTCGGATACCCACGGGTTCTACGACCCTCGTGTCCCGCCGCTGCTTGATGGCGTGGAGCACATCCTCCACGCCGGCGACATCGGCACAGGCGGGATAATCGAGCAGCTATCAGAGATCGCGCCCGTGACCGCCGTGCGGGGCAACAACGACCGTGAAGGCCCGGAATCCCTCTACCCCGAGGTGGAGACCATCCAATTGGGCGGCTGCCGCATCTACCTGACCCACATCGTAAAAGTACCCAAGGAGGGGGACACCGCTGGCCTGTCGCCCTATCTGGAGGCTGGAGCAGATGTGGTCGTCTACGGCCACAGCC
>CEOQ01199124.1_pt1 | contig 10273 bp, 6 predicted proteins | sample 361351 | NCBI WGS metagenome assembly CEOQ01 (sample SAMEA2619907, study PRJEB7988) | marine metagenome | biome: marine biome (ENVO:00000447); feature: deep chlorophyll maximum layer (ENVO:xxxxxxxx); material: "saline water (ENVO:00002010), including plankton (ENVO:xxxxxxxx)" | depth 60 m | reverse complement strand
ATAATGTGACTGTCCTTTGGCTCATAGAGACATTGGATTATACATTAAAATAATATCTAAATAACATACTTTTCCTCTAACCGTTTCTATTTTTATACTTTATTATTTTTTTGTTAAATTAGAGTCGTGGAGAACACTAGATGGCAAAATGGAATGAGTTCATAGACAGTGCATTAACTAAGCTGTCAGGTACAAGACGAGGAGATAAGCTGCCACAACTGGCAGTCGGGTCGTCAGATGACGAAAAATCCGGTAAGCTCGTCCTTTTGGAAGGGAAAAAAAAGCGTCAGGAAAGACAGGTTAAGCAGAGGCTCAGCTATCAATTACTGGAGAAGATGCGTAGGCGAGCACTGAGTTGGAAATCTTACTATTATCATGATCAATATCAGATTCCTCGCCTAGCTATTACAAATGATAATGCTACTGGTGCCCATGTTGTCGAACGACGGTACCTAGTTTCCTTTGACCAAATTATTGAGGCCAATTTGTATACTAATGCTTCTGGGTCAGTGATCTCGATTGATGTTAACGATCTACAACATGTTCATCGTCAACAGTTTGATCAGTTGGATCAAGGCAAAATTCGTTTTCAAGTTTACGATGAAACGTTCGAAATGCGGATTTGGTATGGCGATCAAGAAAACAATGAGCATAATCAGCCTCAACCACTGGGGAAGCACAAAATTTTTATTAATGGTAATGTCTCTTTTTTACTTCGTCCCTTTCGTAATCTAGGAGCTGATGGTTTCGCAGCAGTAGCTAATCGCCTTTTGATTCAAGAAGATGTACCGGTTGATGCCAAAAATTCTATCGAATCGCTTTTGATGGAGCTAGGTAGTGAAGAGCTTTTAAAGCATTATCAATCCGCTTTAGACGAGTTTAATCAAAAATCTGCCTTACGTCGTTCAATGAAACTAAACCAAGAAGCATCTGATGTGCCACTAGTTATTACTAAAGTTGACCGGCAAAAAAAGAATAGAAATGGGGAGCATAAGTTGGTTGTTGACCACCCAGTGTCTGATAGTGCTTATCAGCTCTTTGCGGTAATGAGCGACAATCATTTCGCCGAAATCGAAGAGGATTTGCTTTATATTAGCCTTTCCTCCCTGAGTTTTGATCGTTCAGGAGTATTGGATGGATGCTCATCCCTAAAAGAAAAACTTTATCAGTACGTCGAAGATGACATGTTAATTGATAAACAACTCGGTAATTTCTATCATTTCCTCAGTCAAGAAACTGAAGAACGTGAACTCAAAGAAACTAGAGTTGATTCGCTTAAATACTCAGCATTGGAAGATGAAGCCTACGAAGAGATTTTAGTAGAGATTTTAGAGGATCTACGGTGGATTATCGCCGATTATCGCTACTCTAGTTACCTGCCGTTAAGAAGTCAGATCGACCAACTTCAACCGATAATTCACTCTTTGGGACAAGCACTAGAAGATGCCCGCGAGCTCCATCGAAGACGCGAAATTACTGATTCTCGACAGATTCTTACCGAAAGAGCATTTGAATCTCCAAATGACCGACAATATCAAATGTCTTCCAGTTCGGAAAATAGGAGCTACTATGACCAATTGCTCGACGTACAGCAAATCATCGAAGATATCAAAAAGCAGATGTATAGATCCGTTTCGGATGTTTCATTGTCTTTGACAAAATCAGCTTTCTTGATAGTTGAAATAAGCCTTCAGGATTTCCCGATTCTAACTCCGGTTAGCAGAAAATTACTTGAATTGATGGGACATATCATGTCATCTCAAGAACAACCATCAGGAATTGTAGAACAAACGGTGGATACAGATTTAGTTGCATCTCAAAATTTTGAGCTTGAAATTGTTGATCAATTGGTACATCTGATGGCTGAAATCCAGCAGGCTCTAGAAAACCAAGTAGCAGGCGATGATGTCCGTTATCTGCAATCTCTATCCACGGAATTAGAACAGATATGCCTTGGTGATAAATTAGTTTCCGATAGTGACTGGCACTCAGATTACGTTGAATTTGTAGACCATAAGGTTACTGATTTCAATGATCGAATTTTTCAAATGGCAATTGATCGGCAAAAACAACTAGAAAGTGACCTCGGCGATCTGAATGAATTAGTTGATACTTTTGTCAGTGGTGTTAGTGTACCAGCTCTCTTACCATCACAACTCCATGAATCAGGTAATGGTATACAAACATACCTAGTACAAGAATTACAAAGTTATCTCAATGCTCAGGATTTGCAACTACATACAGTCCCAGGTCAGGAACAACAACTCCAATCGTTATTGAATGAGTTACTACCAAAACGTTTGGATACACCACTCGAGCAAGTTGAATATTTTTTCCGTTTCTGCTAATTTTATATACTGATTAGTAAACTAAGTAAGGCAATTCTTCCAATCAAATGAAAAAGTTGGCGAAGGGTAATTCGGTGCCCTTAGATCAATCTGATAACGAGAATTTACTAGTAGAGAGTTCGTCTAATAACTTGGCCTACCGTTCCTTCGAAAAACAGAAGGCAACAGATCGATTACATCAAATACTGCCGACATATCGTGTAACGAACACGCCCATTAAACAAACGGCCAAGGCTATTAGATTTATTCTTCTAGCCACTATACCTGTTGCGTTGATGGTTTGTTTAACAGCTCTTTTGTTCATTGGTTACAGAGCTTTCGGCGATTTTGAAACCTTCTGGCATCATCTAAGAGAGAATAAAACATTTGCTGTTAGCCTCAGTGACGATAAAACTCTGCAAGATGTAGCGGTCGAGGATGTCTTAGCCAGATTGGAGTCTACTGATAAATCAGTTCATCAAAAGTTAGCAGAATTAGCCGCAGTTGGTTATGACTCGAATAATGGCTCAAGTTTGGTTATATATGATGAAAAGAAAAGAGCTGAGTACCGCCTAACGTATGAACAACAGATTCAATTGGCGATCACTCAAGCTTATGAAATTTATAATCAGTATGATCCAGCCACGGAGGCAAGCGTTTTTGGCGTTACAACGGAAAATTTAATATACCAAAAAGGACTAAAAGTCAGCGGATACGCACCGATGACGCTACGGCAATCGCTATATGAAGGGCGTCGGTACTTTGCTTTTGCTTTGATTGCAGGTCAGTTAGCAGGCATTGATCCGCTACGTTTACTAAAAATATTTGAAATTGAAAGTAACTTTACTGAAACTGCGGTGGGTTCCAATCGACAGGGTGATGCAGACGACGATATAGGTATAGCTCAAAATAATCTAGTAGTAATCCCAGGATTAATTCGAGAAATGCTGAACCCAAATAGCAAAGTATACTGTCCTTACTTCGAATTTCTTTCTATTGGAGAAGATTTAGAAACTAAGCAACAGCTGTCGTGGTCTGGTTATCTGGTTCGGTTAGAGTCCGAGTTGGATGGGAGTTATCATCGACCAAGTAACCCTTCAGGCAGATACTACATTAACTTGCTAAAAGCTCCACATATTTCGGCAATCTTAGCAGCCTACCATATTAAGAGAGACCAATACTACGGATTTCAAAAGTGTGTCAAATTTTATCAAGAAAACGCTAAAGCGCTGAAGAAGACGCTCAACCTAAAAAGCGATATCGATCCATATCACTGGACAGATTATAGTTTTTACAATGGCGGCCCCACGCGATGGCGAATGATACAAAATTACTTAAAATTGACAGAGGCAAAAAAGCCAGTAGGTAAAAATTTACAGACCATTGTCCGATTAACCAAGCATCGTAATCTCAATGCTCAAAAAATCGGAAGTAAAAACGAAGCTCTCCGTCAGATGACCTACGATATAGAAAAAGGCCAACTGGTCGAAAATGATGGTGGCCAACAATATGGGTTGTACGGGTTTTGCGAGACATTTTCGCCTCGTCAACTAATGTACAATTTGAGTCAACAAGTAGCTGAATCCCCCATACCAACTCAGGTTAAAAATCGTTCTCAGTTGGAAACTCAATAAAAAACCAGTGGACAAGAAACACAATTTAACACCTGCTTCTGGTTTCTTGTTGCTTCTAGTTTCAGTTTACTTGCTAGTTTTTTTAATCTATCCCCTCTTGTACGTATTCAAATCAGCTCTGTGGATCGAAGGGCGATTCAGCCTACAATTTTTTGCTAACATTGTAACTGATGAGACACAGAGGATTCTCGTTGTTAATAGTTTCAAGTTAGCAGTTTCTGTTACCCTAGCGACTACCTTAGTTAGCTTACCTTTAGCCTACATATTGACTCGGTTTCGTTTTCCAGGTCGAGGGGTATTCCAAGGCTTAATTCTAATTCCAATGATTATGCCTCCTTTTGTCGGAGCAATTGGAATGAAACAACTGTTTGGTTTATACGGAAGTATAAACACTTTTCTCGTCCAGGCTGGCTTAGTGGATTTGGCTGATATAGCACCTGCTTCCTTTCTTGACTGGTTTGGAGGTGGTTTTTTTGGTGTAGTCTTATTGTCAACCCTACACCTATACCCAATCATGTATCTCAACGTTTCTGCTTCTTTAGCTAATGTAGATCCCAGTTTAGAAGAAGCCGCAGAAAACATGGGTGCAAGCAAAACAAAGTTGTTTTTCACTATTACCCTACCATTGATGATTCCTGGGTATTTTGCGGGTGCTATAATCGTATTCATTTGGTCTTTTACTGATCTCGGTACCCCACTAATTTTCGACTACTACGACGTAATTGCTGTTCGAATTTTTAAACAAGTCAGCGACATAAACGTCAACCCAAGTGGTTATGCGCTTGTTGTTTTAATTATTACCCTAACAGCGGCCTGTTTCTGGGTATCAAAACGTATGACAGCTAGTAGACAATACGCTATGGTTGGCCGAGGACATGTAGGCTCGCGTGAAAATGAAGCCGTTGGTCTAACTCGTTGGTTTATCTACACATTTATGTGTGGTTTAGGATTGTTGGCTATTCTACCTCACCTAAGTATTATTATGATTTCCTTGACTCCGGACGCTAGCTTTTTAGAGCCTTTAGAAGACATCTTCCCAAAGCAAATTACGTCCTCTCATTATGGTGATGTTTTTCAGCACGAAGATACTTTTCCAAGTATTAAAAATAGTCTCTTTTACAGTGTATTCAGCACCATATTAGCTGTTGTTTCAGGCCTACTAATTTCGTTTTTCCTAACTCGAAAAGAGTTACCTTTTAAAAATTTATTAGATTCAGTTGCCATGTTGCCACTAGCACTTCCAGGCGTTGCTATTGCTTTTGGCTATGTAGGAAGTTTTTCTAGTACGACTATTTTCTCTTTTTTAGACCCGCGTGAAAATCCAGTTGCATTACTAATCATTGGATATTCAGTTCGTCGTCTTCCATACATGCTACGGTCAATCTACGCAGGGTTACAACAAACATCAGTCACATACGAAGAAGCTTCAGCAAATCTTGGTGCAACATCAAGCCAAACGCTTTTCAAAATTACTTTTCCATTAATAGCAGCTAATATTATCGCAGGTTCAATTTTGGTTTTTTCTTTCTCGATGCTTGAGGTCAGTGAAAGTTTAATTCTAGCTATGAAAGACGAGTTTGCACCCATCACGAAAGCTATTTATAACCTATCGATGTATCCAGGGGGCGAGGGTACTTTTTTAGCTTGCGCTTTGGGTGTTGTCGGTATGTTATTGTTGATATTCTGTTTATTAATGGCCAGTCGTACTTTAGGTGGGAAGTTAGGAGAAATTTTCAAAATCTAAATTGTAATCCCACCTTGCTTGATTAATTTAGTCTCCGCTGTCAAATTACCAAAATCAAACTGAACACCAAACCGTCTGGTTTTGATTTCGAGAAAGGTAAATACGTTTTTGGAATACACTCAGGTCCAAAGTGTTGGTATGACATGCTGGGCCTCCTTCTGAGCTAGTTTGTCAATCTACTGATATGGAAGCAAACACTCAAAAATTAGTTCCTACAAATCTGGCTGGCAAAATAGCTAGATTCATGTCTGTTCTATAGGAGTTAAAAATCTAAAAAATCAGAAGCTCAGATGGTTAGGCCAATATAAAGCAACACAGAGGCTAATTACTCTTATAAGAAAACTGGCCTAACTCCTACAAATTCGGCAATTCCGCCTCTAAGTTTTTAGATATTCCTTGTCTTTCTAGCAAAGATACAAAAATTCAGGTTGAACTTTTATTACCAATTAGTCGTTATCATTTTATGGTAGGTTAGTTTAGGAAAATCACCACTGAATAAAGACAAAAGTTGAATTTTATTAGACCTTAATCCTTCGGACTCCACTTTTTAGATGTACATAGAATTGAATCTTCAATTTTTTCAGTTCCCAAATAGAATTATATCTCATCTAACTATTTTATTATTCATGGTAGCTGCAGCTCATGTATCAATTGCAACACCTTTTTTCAAAAATGTAAATGAGATCGCTGGCATTGAATTCAACCACCAATCTGGAAAAAGTAAAGAAAAACATATGATTGAAACCATGGGGTCAGGGGTTATACTAATCGACTACAACAATGACGGTTTATTAGATCTCTATTTGGTAAATTCTGGAGATACTTCAACAGGAAAAAATGGAGTTGGCAACGTTTTATACAGAAATAATGGAGGTGGAACATTCACAGATACCACTAATGAAGCTGGGCTGGGAGATCTCGGCTATGGCATGGGGGGTACGTCAGCCGACTATGATAATGATGGCGATACTGATCTTTATCTGGCGAACTTTGGTGCTGACTCTTTTTATCGTAACAATGGTGACGGGAGTTTTACAGAAATATCTCAGGAAGTGGGCATTGATAATCCTGATTGGGCTGTAGCTGGTGCTTTTTTAGATTATGACTTGGACGGGGACTTAGATTTGTTCATTGTAAACTACTTGCAATATTCTCTAGTGGATCGCCAATCTAACTCAGGAAACAGTATGGTAGGTTACCAACACCCAAGAGCATTCAAAGGTACAAAAGACAAACTTTACCAAAATAATGGAGATGGTACTTTTACTGATGTTTCTCTTGTTTCGGGTGTCACTAATGCTGAAGAAGGTCGTGGCATGGCCGTCGTCTCCTTCGATTATGATAATGATCATTGGCCTGACATCTATGTGGCAAATGATACCAATCGTAATTTTCTATATCGTAATAATGGAGATGGTACTTTCACCGATAATAGCTTATTAGCAGGAACCGGTTACGATGAAACTGGTATTGCAGAAGGGTCAATGGGTGTCGATTGTGGTGACTATAATCAAGATGGATGGTTAGACCTAATTGTTGCCAATTCAGAAACAGCAACTTTATATAGAAATGATCAACATGGTTTTTTCGTTGAGGCAACAGTTGAAGCTGGACTAAGCGAGCCGACCTTCCGTTTTGTTGGTTTTAGTCCCATTTTTTTTGACTATGACCATGACACATATCTTGACATATTCTCAGTTAATGGCCACCCACAGGATATTATTGAACAGTTGATGGACAGTGAGACCTATGCCCAAGTAGACCAGCTGTTTCGCAATCTGGGTGATGGATCATTTTTAGAGGTATCAACATTTGCCGGCGAATATTTTGATAAACCCTACGTTGGTCGATCTGTTGTTGGTGGAGACTACGATAATGATGGGGACATCGATTTGTTGGTTTCTAACTCTAATCAGCCAGCGTTTTTGTTAAGAAATGAGATTGGGAATCAGCAAAATTGGCTCTTGATTCGGTTAGAGGGCAAATATAGTAATCGAGATGGAATTGGTTCTCGAGTCACGGTTGAGATTAAAAACGAAGGGAAAAGAATTACACAAACAGCAGAAGTAAAGAGTGGTTCAAATTATGCTTCAAACAGTGACATTCGGCTACATTTTGGATTAGGTAAAGCACAAAACGTAGATCGTATCCATATTCATTGGAGTCGGGGAACCAAACAGAATATATATAATGCTTCCGTTAATCAGTTGCTAATTATCCAAGAAGTTTTGGGGCAAGGACAATGACAAATACAAAAAGAACAAAGCCAAAAAAATTAAAACGCATCGATAATGGTTTTCTAATTGTTTGGCAAGACGGGCACTCAAGTTATTACGAATTGACCTATCTACGAGCTTTGTGCCCGTGTGCTGAATGTAGCGCTATACGAAATGATGGACAAGATGTACATTCTTTTTTTTCGAGTATTGGCCATGGAAATATCGATAAGATCGATACAGTTGGGATTGAAGCTATAGATATAAAACTGGTGGGACGGTACGCGATCAACTTTTTTTGGAATGATGGCCACCGATCAGGTATCTACGATTTCAAATTCCTGCGTTCCATCTGTCCAACTGAAAGCGAAGAGAAGGAGTAAAAGATCCAGTTAATATGGTACTGACGGGTATCATAGGTCTCGTTTGGGATCGTTTTTGACTCGTTTTTTTGTCAATGAATCTTGTGAATTGATTTCAGTTAGTCATAACACAAGTACAAGATCCCTGATAAAGACTTTTGGTATTGACGGTTCCGAATTATCCTGTTACTATTTTCGGTGGACTGATTAAGTAAACAATCACTGATTTCAGGGAAAAATTATGTCAGAAGAAACTGCAAGCAAGGAGCTCGCGCCTTTAACTGAGTTTGAGGTGCTGGAGCAAGTTGACGACCAAGCTATTGTGCAGATGATGACTGGACAAGCCATAAAAGATTATGTTTACTCCTTCAAACAAGGTGGAAAAACGGTTGAAGGATTAACTTTAGCTGGTATCAACGAAGCCGCCAATAGACGTGGAGGCATCGAAGTAGAGAGCCTCGAATTCGAGGAAAAAGAAAAAAGTTGGTTGGCGATTGTTAAAGCTACAGATACAATCACTGGTTCCAGTCGCTTTGGAGCTTCAGAACAGAGTAAAACCATGGGGTCTCGAACGGATCCACATGCCTTTACTAAAGCTATTCATAAGGCCCAAAGGAACGCTATCAAACAATTACTACCAGTTCCAATTATCAAAGAAGTATTGAACTTCTATCTACATCGTCAACACGAAACAAAGCATGTTTCTGTTTCCAACGATGCTAATACTGAACAATTAGGTAGTGCCCAAAAAGCAGCTTTTGCTCTCGCTACAAAGTTGAAAGATAAACTAGAGCAACAAAGTATATCTCAGGAAAATTTTTGGTCGTACGTAAAAACGCGGTTCGGAGTGGAATCTCGTAACCAAATGAGTGAAGTTGATTGGACAACACTGGCAGCTGAGTTAACCGCAGCTTCGTCGAAAAGAGAATTATTTCAAGAGTTTATAAAGAAGATTAAACAGATACAGGCCGCTAGCCAAGAAAGCGAAGTTACCAAACCTGCTGATACGCCAACAGAACCTGAACCTATAGTTGTTGAGGCAATGCCAACAGAACCGGTGACTCCCAAAGCTACCGACCGGTCAACAGTCCTACCTTTCTAGTTAATATTGCCCGTTCCCCCTTATGGTGATAAGCCATAGAAAAGAAACAGAGGGGAGAAATGTTTCCCCCACTCTCTGACTACTTCCACCGTCTAGAAAAGAGCAATCACTTCATTCTGGGTTTGACCGGAGTGTATTTTCTTGTGCTTCTCTTCGCAATTTACCATCATGAAATGTGGCGCGACGAAATGCAAGCGTGGCTTCTAGCACGAGACAGTAGTAATTTTTTTGCTTTGTTCCAACATATGAAGTATGAGGGACATCCCGCGTTGTGGCACCTAATTTTGATGCCGATTACTCGATTATCCCTGTCCCCGATTGGCATGCAAGTTACTCATCTAGTCATTGCTACAACTACTGTTTTTCTTATAGTCAAATATTCGCCTTTCACTCTATTTCAAAAGCTTTTTTTCGTTTTTGGATACTACCCTTTATACGAATATAGTGTTATCTGCCGTAACTATGCTATTGGCTTGCTACTAGTTATAGTTCTTTGTATTCTTCTAGAACAACGCTACAAATCCCCGATGTTGTTAGCTGCGACTCTTTTTCTACTCAGTCATTCAAGTGTACATGCCCTAATTTTGGTTATCGGAACGACACTCGGCTTAGGGGCAGACTACTTACTGAACCATCAGAAAATCAGTTCTCGTCGGATTTATATTGGTTTGGGTCTAATCATTATTGGAATCGTAACAGCAATTATTCAACTAAACCCACCGAGCGATACTGGATTTGCTGTTGGCTGGTATTTCAAATTCGATCTTGAGCGTGTTTACAAGACTCTTCATCTAGTCTCGAGAGCGTTTTTTCCTATTCCGAACGAGGGAATCCATTTTTGGGGTAGCGAATTACTAATGAAATTCAGTTGGTTCCAGAAATATAAGT
>CEOQ01274938.1_pt1 | contig 10286 bp, 6 predicted proteins | sample 361351 | NCBI WGS metagenome assembly CEOQ01 (sample SAMEA2619907, study PRJEB7988) | marine metagenome | biome: marine biome (ENVO:00000447); feature: deep chlorophyll maximum layer (ENVO:xxxxxxxx); material: "saline water (ENVO:00002010), including plankton (ENVO:xxxxxxxx)" | depth 60 m | reverse complement strand
AGCCCACTTAGCATAGGCTGTTGCATCATGCCAGCTTACATAAACCATCGGGTGATTATCAGTTGGCGAAAATTCAGCTACTTCGTTCCACAAGTTATAACTATAGTCACTTTCTAGAATAAATTTCTTAAAATCTCCTACAGTTACTTCGGTTACGTCCATATAAAACGATTTTAGTTCTACTCTATGTACCGGCAAGGCGTCATTCATATTATCGTGGTGGTCCCCCATTTCAAACGACCCAGCCGGAATTAACGCCATACGGCTTATAACCAGATCTAAATTATCTTGAGCCTCATTTTTAACCAAAGTTTCGCTATCTTCAGAAGAACTAGTTTCACACCCAAGAGAATAAAATAATCCTGCTGTCAAGATCATGCATAGCAACTTACCAACTGTTTGCACGGTATTTCTCCAAATGAAGGTACAATGACAATTTGATTTAAGGCGTATAATATAAAAATATAACCACCACTACGAATTACATATGATTTTTTTCAGTATCTATAAATTTTCATCGGCCTGACCACCCTCTATAAATGTTCACTGTTACATAAAAACTTCTGTTTAAGTACAGATGATCGATAGTAAGAATGTCTTGTCTAGCAGCATTTTTTCAGCCTAACATTGGAATAGCTTACCACCCACACAGTTTAGCTATTCACTTATTGATCTAGGTAATGACTAGGAATCGAATATTATCCCCCAGACTTTTTTTGTTGCAATAACAAAAGAAAAGATATTAGCTAATACCTTAATCAATCGTGTGTGAGGACAACATACCTTGTAAAGTGGGTTTGGAAATAACTAGCCGGCCGATTTGGATATGAGCGGTAATAATTTGTGTGCAGCATTCGTAAGCACTACATTAATCCCCATACTCAGGTAGCTCTGCGCATCATTTAATTCGTCTGACCAAAAAAGATTGCAGATTAACCCAAGTTCGTGGGCTTTTTTAAGGGCTTTTGGGGTTACATTACGACCAAACTGTACCCGATTACAAGCAAATTTCTCTGCCACTGTTACCATGTGGTCCGGCACTTTCTGTGCCGCTAAACAAGCTCTTGGAATTTCTGGTGCATGGTCCAAAGCGACTTCAAGAACATCTTCATCCCCGGCAATGTAGTGCATCTGTGGTAGGCCTTGTTCATAGAGAAGATCACATACAAGTTTGACAAGTTGTCCATCGAATCCAGGTTCCTTGATATGGATATTAATAGACAGGCGACCGTCAACGATATTCAATATATCTTCAAAGCGTGGGATCCGTACGCCTGACCACTCCGATCCAAGTGTGATGCCTGCATCAAGGCTTTGAATATTCGCCCAAGTCATCTCAGCAATAATCCCTTCCCCATTGGTGGTACGATCCACACTAGAGTCGTGACAGACAATTGGTATTCCATCTGCGCTCATCCACAAATCAAGTTCTATTTCTTGAACACCCATGGCGATTGCTGCACCAAATGCAGGAAGCGTATTTTCAGGGCAAGCGTGGCTTACTCCTCGATGTGCACACAAGTGAGGTAAAGTAGAATTAGTAATTGTTTTTTCTTGGCCAATGTAGGATGGATAAAAGTTGAAAAGATGTTTGGAGTCAACTAAATCTGGTCCGTGTAAAGAAGGTTCCCTTGAATTGATATTAGAGCTAATATCAAGATTAAGTAAACCTGGACCAAACTCGATATCGGCTAAAATCGTTCCCTCGGGACTAGCGACCAGTGAATTCCCTTCTTGGCGTTCGGTATCTGCTGCATATCCACTTCGAATTATGTAACTATCAGTGTCTAAAGACCGACACTGGCACATTATGCGAATACGCTCTACTGGCTCAGATCTATGACTAACTGGGCTAAGTATAATATCCACGTTTTGCATAGCCAGCGCATTAAAATAAGCAGGAAAATATAAATCAGAACAAACAGCAAATCCGAATCGTACACCATTATGTTCAGCAATAACAGGCTCTGAACCAGCAATTAAACCTAACTCTTTTTCCCTATTAGTTAGGTGTATTTTATCGTACCAAGTGATAGGCTTACCATTTTGGCCGAATAACCAAGTGCGGTTAACCCATTGCGATATCGACTCTTGGTACAATGTTCCTACGCATATTAGAGACTTAAGGCGATTTGCTTGGAAGGCAATTTCCTGAATAAGATTCTCTCCATTGGTTTTTACGAAGTCAGACAAGAGATTAGAATCCAAAATACCTGGAGCATTAACATAAGCCGGTAAAACTATCAATTCCGTAGTATCAGGGTCAATCGTCTTCAATCGGTGAAGTATTTCGTCTTGATAAGCCTTCGCCGATTGGTGAGTTTTTGCTTTCGGGTAGGGTAGTTGTAGTGCTGTGATTCTCAATTTGTATACTCCTTCGTAGTATGAGACTGATAAATCATTCAACGTTATGTTCAAAATACCATATACGACCAAAAGCTGACTAAGTCGAATAGAGGCAAATATTTTAATCTCTGATTTCTGGCTGTGAGTCAGAACGATTCATAAAAAGAGCACCGAAAATTAACAGCTCAGCACACCGAAGAAATATCCAGTTATTAGTATGTCTTGCACCCACGGGTAATGTTGACCATGGAAAACTAAAAAAAACGAAATTAAGAGAATAATAGACGATAACGCTAAGAATTAACCCATAGCGGGTGAAAAGTCGCCCATTCAAAACACAGCGCCCAACCTTTTCAAAATAGAGTGCTACTACTGTCATTAAGCCAAGAGGTAGAACAATCAGAACGAAAAAATCTGTATAAACATGCTCCTTGTCAGTTATTTTCATTGTAATACCTGCAATAGGTAGTGTAATTAGTGGAAGCGATAATATGTAGGGCCAGTAACGACCGCCAATGACACATATTACCGGGATTGCCCCCATAGCCAGTGGGAAATTAGCAACATAATCGAGACCTTTATACCTTTTAACACCCCATAAATATAATAGGACAGCATATAATACAATCAGACCCAACTCGTTTTTCGGCGAAATTTCTACTGACGCCTTTCGTTTATTTAGATTGATCAGATTTCGGTTGAACCATAAGCCGAGACCAAGTCCAAATCCTAAAACCAAGCCGAAGATTGTCTCCATCATGTTCCACCAGTTCCAGCTCATTAAACTAAAAAATTTCTCAGGGAAAATACTAGGTAACCATTGATGTAAAGACAAATCGAAGGTTGTGAGCCAACCGGGAGTCCAAGAGTGCTTGGACTGAATCCACTGACCCAGAGTAAAACCAAGACCACCCGACACAATACCAACAAATGCCATGTTACATGCCAATTTATCCTTTTTGATATATCCGACGTAACCAACCAAGATGGTGAGTGCACATAATAATCCCCCCCAACACTCTCGCCTAGGTTTCATCTGTAGGTTATACGGTTCCCATTTCCAATGATCCGAAAAGTAAATCCACGGTAAAACTCGATCCGCAGAACCAACCTCTGGGACATATGGTCGATTGAATAGTTGGATGCCTAACAGAACTGAAATCAGTAACACTACGTATAAGATCGACATTTCCTTTAACCGGTATTCCTTTCCTCCTAATCCAATGCCAAGGAACGCCCCACCAAATCCTATCCACAATCCCCCCTTAATAAAAAGTCCTATCATTCCCCAACGGAAGGCAGGATAATTTCCAACTAAGGGTGTATCTTGAGTTAACCCCACAGTTTGTCCATAAGTCATAGTACCACCAAATGAGAATGCCAAAGCTGTCAATGAAACGGCTCTAGCGGTATTGAGTGCTGTTAACTCTTGACCAAAGAGAAAAACCAGCGTGAAAGCCACTAGAACACCTGGTACCATTGCTCCCCATTCATGGCCATATTGACCTCTTATCCCCCAGCCCATTCCACCCGCAGCTGCACACATCACTGGTGCAGCAAATAATAAGATTAAAGATGAGGAAGTATTTGGGGTGTTGATACTATCTTTATTTTTCAAATTGAACCTCATCATTTAGAACCGATCTGTCATATCGAGTTCTCCTTGGAAAATACCAATTCACTCTGATTTAAACAGTCCTCCTCTAAGCATTTTATCACAAGAATGAATATTTCCCGCCATATTAGCTGAATAAGGGAAGATGAATGAGAGCAAATAATGATTAGACAAAAACTTCTTCATTTCTCATTATACAGGCAACCTTGATTCAATACACCTGCAATATGGACTTATAGACTATCTATTTGAGGCTCTGAAGTCTTTTCGAAAAAGGAGCTTGAAATTATACTATTCAAATTTGCTTCTTACTTTAAGTAATTCGATCATGATTAAATTGCAGTTGATAATCTTTGTGATCTCTCATATGAAAAGTACTGATTTGTTTTGACTCGATCGACATTGTTAAACTTAATCGTCGACGTATTTTAAATAAAACAATTAAACTTCCAAAAAAATTTAATTGTCCAAGTTTCTATATGAATTTGGGGATTGAGATGCTTGGGTAGTAACGAATCTACAACAAACAAAGTTATATCGGCCATGGTGCCCTGAGATGGCCTTCAAAGTATGTTAGTAAAAGTGGATGATTATTGCTCTGGTAGTACAATCGGTGATATTCTGGTAAACGGTTATTAGGCTCGATTTTACTTATGTTGAGACAGTCAGTTTTTCTGAAAACCAGTGGAGCCAATGGTATTAATCAAAAATACTCATGACCCCTCATAGAAATAAAATTACTATAATCACGACCTAATCATCCTATATTATTAAAATCAGAGTTTGAGTAGAAAGACCGTGTTGCCATAATCCAAAGGACATTGGAAAACAATCAATATGGATGAATGTTTATTTATCTAGCATAATGATTAAACGGAGCAAATTGAATTCTTCATTGTTTTTTCTTATCTTCGTTGTTGGTCTGTTTGCTCATACTTCTACCAGTTACAGTACAAATAATTTAGAAAGACATTTGGATCTGGCAAATAGGTATCTTCATCAGAATAAACTAGACCTTGCAAGGTATGAATACAAAAAGGTACTTAACATTGCACCGAATAATGGGAAGGCATATTTTGGTCTAGGTGAAATTTATCAAAAACAAGGTGCTCTAAAAAAGGCTATTACTAAGTATGAAAAGTCAATTACTCTCAATCCTGATCTCGTACAGGCATATTTGAATTTAGGGGTAATATACAGTAAGCAAGAAAAAATTGAAGATGCAATTATTCAGTTTGAACAAATTATTCATCTATCCCCTGAGACAGTAGAAGCATACAGTAATCTTGCCGTTGCCTATCAGAAATTAGGCAGATTGGAAGACGCTATAGTCTTACTCAAAAAATCAATCGAGATTGATTCTAGTTTTGTACAGGCATACTACAACCTAGCACTTGTCTTTCGGGAACTAGGTAAAATAGAGAAAGCTATTGAGAAACTTGAACAAGTAGTTAGGATCGATCCTGATCATGTAGAAGGACATTTTGGCCTAGGAGTAATTTATCATCAGCAAGGGAAAACCAAGGACGCATTGGCCAAGTTTGAACAGACGATTTCTTGCGCTCCAGATTTTGCACCTGCACACCACAATTTAGGTGTGATCTACAGACAGCAAGGAAAATTAGAGAAGGCAATTACTACTTTCCAAAGATCAATTCAGATTGATCCCCGGTTCATACAATCAAATTACGAGTTAGGACTAGTTCTTCATCAAAAAGGAAAACTAGAAAAAGCAATTACTGCCTTCCAACAAGTAGTTCAGATTGATCCAAATTATACGCAGGGTTTTTTTTCTATAGGACTAGTTGCTCGTCAGCAAGGAAAACTGGAAGAAGCAATTACTGCCTTCCAACAAGTAGTCCAAATTGATCCAAATCATGTACAGTCATATTTGAATCTAGGGTCTCTTTTTTATCAAATGGGGAAGCTGAAGGATGCGGCTAGATCGTATTTCAATCTGGGATTATTCTATTTAAACCAAGGAAAATTTGATGATGTTATCCCGATCTTACAAAAGACAATTGCTCTAGACCCTGTTTTAATAGATGCACATTTCAATCTGGGGTATGTTTATCAAAGACTGGGTGAATTAGACAATTCTGCGGCTAAATTCGAAGATGTAATCCAGGTTGATCCTCAGCATGTCAGAGCACACCTAGGGTTGGGTGTGGTATATAGTCAGCAGGATAAACTCAAGGATTCCATTACTGCCTATCAAAAAGTAATTACTCTTGCTCCCAATTTGAAAATAGCATATGTTGGTCTGGGTCAAATCTATTACATGCAGAAAAGACTAGATGATGCTATTGCCAAATTTGAACACGTAATTCAGATTGATTCCAAGTATGTGACAGCATACTATAATCTTGCCTGCTTGTACTCACTTAAGAACGAAAAAAAATCAGCAATAAGATGGTTGCAAAAAGCAATTATTCTGGATAAAAGTACAATTGAAAGATCTAAGACCGATGCTGATCTTGATAATCTCCGACAAGATCCCGAGTTTCTGCGTCTGATTTATTATGAATAATTGAAGTTGAATTTTCTCAATCATTCCAATTTCATCAAGACTAACTGTAAGGTTGACAAAATTTTCGTGTAGAGATATTCTGGCTTTTTTTGTCAATTTTCGGCTTTAAGTCGAGACGAAATAGTATTCCATCACCTTCTCCCTGACTATTCAAATATACAGCTCGCTGTCTTTGATCGTCCCTCCATGCTAATCTCGATAGACCTAACGAGTAATTTAGTTCAGATTGTAAAACGTAAATATATCCGTCTGTAAAAATTGGATAAGGACTGGGGTCTAGGGCAGCCAATTCTTTTTTAGAACTGTACAAAAAAATCTAACATTTCATATTCAGAAAAACCCACTTGACCACTCATGATGCAGTCGCTTATATTGTGTTTAATGAGAGATGTCACCTTACTTGACAAGAAAAATAGAATAGATTAAGCGGAGAATAGGTCTACATATCCTACTTTATTGAATAACAATGTCTACTTATCAAAATTTACAAGTGTTTTATGGCGATTTGCACAATCATTGCGGTATCTCTTATGGACACGGTAGTTTGGAAGATTCCTTACGGAATGCCAAGGAACAGCTTGATTTTTGCTCAGTAACCGGTCACGCTCTCTGGCCAGATATGCCATCTCCTTCTCCTGAAGTGCAATATATTATTGACTTTCACTTAGAAGGATTTAGCAAATTAGAGCGCTTGTGGCCAGACGTACAACAGACAATGTCAAACTTTCACAAGGACGGTGAATTCGTTACCTTTCTTAGTTTTGAAATGCACTCTTCAGAAGACGGAGATCGAGTCGTCATCTTCAATGACGATAAAGGAGAACTATTAACAGCCAATGGTTTGCCAGAACTTGAGCAAAAGATTCGTCAGTTAAGGGCCAATGGTGTCGGTGTAATTGCGTTGCCTCACCATATAGCTTATTTAAAAGGACAGCGAGGCATTAATTGGCACACGTATCAGGCTGATATTTCGCCAATAGTCGAAATTGTTTCCATGCATGGTTGCAGTGAAGATAGTGAAAACACACGTCCTTTTTTGCATGTCATGGGAGCCTCCGATTATAACAGCACCATGTCCTACGGTTTATCTCAGAAACATCTTTTTGGTGTCGTTGGTTCCACTGATCACCATAGCGGTCACCCAGGTAGCTATGGACACGGACGTACTGCAGTTTGGGCTGAGAGAAAAACCCGAGAAGCTATTTGGCAATCACTTTGTCAGAGGAGAACCTATGCGTTAACCGGTGATAGAATTAGCCTACAGTACTCGCTCAACGATCAGATAATGGGTAGTTGTTCAGCCTTCACAGCCAAAAGAGATCTTGACATTTCGGTATCTGGTGGTAGTGCTATCGATTGTATCGATATAGTTAAAAATGGACAGTTACTCCGTCGTTTTTCTGAATACGAAATGAAAGATGAGAACCAAATTGATAAGTGGGCTCCACTTCATACTAAAATCTATTTGGAAGTAGGTTGGGGAGAGAGAAAAGTCAGAACCGATTGGGAAATTGAATTTGGAATCTCAGATGGAAAGATTTTGGGTGTCGAACCGAGATTTCGTGGGAGCGAAGTCGTAGCGCCACCAGAAATTGACAATGGCTTATCGAGGGAACATTATTTATCTCACTGGCAAATGGATGATCTAAATACTGTACGAGTAACTACGTCGACCTTCGGGAACCCAAATAATTCAACCAATGCCTCCCAAGGAATTTGTCTAGAAGTTATTATGCCAATATCGGCTAATGTACAGGCTAATATTAATGGGCAAAAATTTAATATTCCTTTGACTAGACTAATCACAGGGGCTAAAGCCGGACGGTTAGCGAAAATTGGCTCAGCCGGTTACCGATTTCATCGAGCACCTAAAACCTGGGAGTTTAACTGGAATTGTCAATTGACAGATATAGTCACAGAACCCGATGCAGGTGGGGATACGTACTATGTTCGCGTGCGTCAAAAGAATGACCAATGGGCCTGGAGTTCACCTATTCTAGTACAAGATTAATATGACTGAAAGGATTCAGGGTGATATATTGTTGTGGGTAGTAAGTATGAACAATGCTAAGTTTATTACTAGACCTATGAAAATATTAAAATAAGATTCTGATCAATCCATCAAAAAACTGAACCCAAAAATTAGTCAGTCTTACCAATCATTATATAACTCGGTTAATATTTTAAATTCTACGGTTGCAGTCTCAAGGCTAAAACAAAGAACGTGCCCAAAATTAGACACCCATTGTCTCTTTTTGATGCACTGAGCAAAATTGAAAAGAGTCTACCAATGAGGTGACCATTAAAAAATCCCAGGTAGGAACTACGGTCATTAAGTCGATGAATATCCGACCTCAATCTTTTTTATTATTCTTAGTTTCTGTGTTATTACTGGCTACTAGTTTCTTCAATAACCGATTCCAGATTGTAGATCAGAATTGGTTTGATAACCATCAAAAAGATACCGAAAGCTTGGTAATAGGAAGAATGGTTAAGGCCAAACGGGACGGTATATTCTCAGCAGGCGGTCTGACTGGTCAAATCACGGGTATACAAGGGAAAAAAGAAACAGATAGGTTGCAGTGGTCAGGAGGAACTGTTGATGGGCAGTACCAAGCATATTACAACGATTTAGGGTTTACTTCTTTTAATCCTTATTTTTCTCAAATTGGTTTCCAAGCTATTACCTTCAGTTTCATAGATAAAATTCTACCGTTATCTCCATCTCTTTATATCATTATACTCAAAATCCTAAATGCTTCTCTCTTTTCTCTTGTCTTGTCACTGATCGTTTTTTTCTTCTATCTAGAATTTGGCCTATTTAGTGCGATACTAGTTCTACTAACCACTTTATTCTCTCAGTGGATAACGGTCTTTGGACGTAATTTATGGTGGGTTATGTGGGCTTTTTATCTACCTTTTCTAGCTAGTATTCATCATCTTGAAAAAAAAACAACCAAAACAATGAACCTGTTACTTGTTTACACTGCAGTTCTGATTAAATGCTTCCTTAATGGATATGAATATATTACAACCACATTGATAATGATGGTCACTCCTTACATTTACTACTGGGTAGTCGAAGGATGGAAATTCAAATGTTTGGTAAAAAGAATTCTGGTGGCAGGTATTACGTCTACAATTGCTGTTCTTTCTAGTACTATCGTATTGGCAACCCAGATAGCAGCTGTCAAGGGTGGATTAAAATCTGGGCTACACCATATTTTTGTCTACTCGGTGGGAAAAAGAACACACGGGGACGCCTCTAGTTACCCGGAAGTTTATGCTAATAGCCTAAAAACTGATGTGTTAACAGTAATCAAAAAATATCTAAACGGATTTATCTTTGACTTCAGTCAAAAGGATATTAACCTACACTTAAAGATCAAGTATCAGACCGTAATCATCATTTTTGCGTTCTTTTCGTTATTTACATTGTTATTCTATTTTTATTTTCGTAAAAGTAAGTCATTTGAACTATCAGATTCAATAAACAAATTGTTAGCCCTGACTCTAGCTGTATGGTTCTCATTTTTAGCTCCCTTATCATGGATGGTTGTATTCAAGGGACATGCTTACATTCATACACATATGAATTTCATTACGTGGCATATGCCTTTTGCAGTTCTGGGTTTTGGTTTAATTGGATCATTTTTGTCTTTCCTTGTAAGCCTCATTTTTAGTTTAAGATCAAGCCAGAGAAGACGGTTAACGCCTTAATTACCAGGCATACAGTATGGCATATTGTTATTGTAGGTCTTACAATCCACTGATCATACTGAAATCGACAATAGA
>CEOQ01087043.1_pt1 | contig 10300 bp, 8 predicted proteins | sample 361351 | NCBI WGS metagenome assembly CEOQ01 (sample SAMEA2619907, study PRJEB7988) | marine metagenome | biome: marine biome (ENVO:00000447); feature: deep chlorophyll maximum layer (ENVO:xxxxxxxx); material: "saline water (ENVO:00002010), including plankton (ENVO:xxxxxxxx)" | depth 60 m | reverse complement strand
CCCGCCAAAGGAATTACGGCAGTGTTTGGTGAGTCCGGTTCTGGTAAGACCACCTTACTTCGTTGTATAGCAGGATTAGAAACAAGCTCCCACGGAGAGATTCGAGTCAGAGGTGTGGTCTGGCAAAGAGAGACGGATTTTATTCCTTGTCATCAGAGACGTGTAGGCTATGTGTTCCAGGAGTCGAGTCTGTTTCCCCATTTGAATGTTAAGAAGAATATCGCCTTTGGAATATCTCGATCTCCCTCTCAATTAGACACAGAGCACTACCATGAGATCATCGAACTCATGGGATTGGCATCACTATTACAACAATACCCGGACCAATTGTCCGGGGGTGAGCGACAGCGCGCGGCCATAGCCAGGGCTTTAATCATTGAACCTGACTTACTTTTAATGGATGAGCCGTTGGCTTCACTGGACATGAAGAGAAAACAGGAGATTTTGCCTTACCTTGAATCAGTGCATGAAAAACTAGATGTGCCGATCATTTATGTCACTCACTCCATCGACGAAGTGGCGCGTCTTGCTGACTATCTGGTGGTGCTGGAAGAAGGAAAAGTCATCGCCAATGGAGGCCTGAAAGAAGTTTTGTCGAATATAGAGCATCCGCTGCATCTGGGTGAGGAAACTGGTGTTGTAGTTGAAGCCGAGGTCCGGGAGCGCGACAGCGAGTGGAATTTAATACGGGCGACTTTTGAGGGCGGAGAATTGTGGATTAGAGATGGTGGAGATGAAATTGGACATAATATCCGTATTCGTATACTTGCCCGGGATGTGAGCTTGGCTCTTAGTGAGCACACAGACACAAGTATTATCAATCGTCTGCGGGTAGAAGTAGAGAAAATTCAGTATGTCGTTGGTCAATCAATGTTGTTGGTAAGTCTTAAAGCTGGTAACAGTACTATCATTGCCCGTTTGTCGCGTCGATCAGCTCATCACTTAAATATCAATGAAGGGATGGAAGTATGGGCGCAAATTAAAGGTGTAGCAATATTGCGCTGAGTTAGTCGGCCATCAAAATAACACTAGACGCCTTAAACAGCGCACAGGCCTTATCACCTTTCTTCATTCTTAGCGTGTCCGCGCTTTGATTGGTAATGATGCTACACAGAGTTTTTCCATCGCCAACATCGATAATAACTTCACTATTAACTTTGCCTTTAATAATACTGATGACTTTTCCAATAAGTTTATTTCGGGCGCTGGTTGCTACGCCTAAATCTTTGCTGAGAATAATCCAGGAAGACTTAATCAGAGCAATAACATAGTTACCTTTTTTAAATTTCATTTTTTGTGAGCTGTCATTAGTAATATGCGCCACAATAGATGCTGAGTCGCTGATCTTTAGCACAACTTCGGTATTAACAGTGCCGTGAACAACCTCTTCAATTAATCCTCTAAACTGATTTCGCGCGCTGGTTCGTAAAGTATTACCCCTCAGAAATTTGGCAAGATCACTCATCGAATGCAAACTAGTTCCCAGTCTGTCCACGTAGGCAGCATGCTCATTTTCCAATTTCATAAATCCCAGCAAGATTTCTCGACCGAAATCGGTTAATTTGGTGCCACCCCCTTTGGCGCCTCCTTTAGATCTTGAAACAAGAGGCTTATCGGATAGATTATTCATCGCATCGATGCGGTCCCACGCAGTTTTATAGCTGATTCCAACCCGTTTTGCTGAGGCGGTTATGGAGCCGCATTCTTCTATGGCTGCTAATAATTCGAACTGAGAATTGGAAAACGACTGCTGGTCAGCGTCCAGTAGGAACAAATTCGCTTTTAATGTAGAAGCCTTCTTTCTGGGCATGAATCAATAGCTCTGTTACTTCCTGTCAAATTGTACCTCAGCGGCGTGAATCACTCACCGTCAGTTTTTTCGACGTAACAATTGACGGTTTAGCTGACCAATGGCATAAGGAGGATAACTAAATAGATACAGGAATATCAGGAATAAAAGAATGAAGAATAACCTCTTAAAAGGCGGACTAATCGCAGCACTAGTCGTTGCGTTAGTTAGCATAGGACTTACCGCGGCCCAGCAGCGCCCAACCTTAACGCCGGAACAATTAGAGCGGCTAACTATCAGGCCTATACTAGGAAAAGAAGGCATGTATCTCATGCCGGGTTTCGATGGAGCATTATCAGGTGGCAATATCGCAATTAGGGTGACAGACGAAGGCGTAATTATCGTCGATAACAAATTCTCTTATAGCTACGAAGACATAATCCGACAGGTCGCCAGCGTAACTGATCAACCGATTCTCTACGTCTTGAATACTCATCATCATTTTGATCATGCTGGTGCTAATGCCTCCTTCATGCCTAGAGCGCAGGTAATAGGCCATGAAAATGTAAGGGTGAATATGTTGCGAAACATTGGGCCAAGTGCTTCTCCCGATGGCGCACCACGTATTACTTACAACGATAAGACGTCAGTGCATCTTGGTAATGCTGAAGTTGAGGCATTTCATTTTGGTTGCGGTCATACCAATGGTGATTCAGCAATTCTATTTACCGATCAACGCACGATCCATACCGGTGATTTGTTTATTTGGGGGGAGCGCATGGATGGCAGCACTCTCGCGCCATTTATTGATTACGGCAATGGCGGTTGTGCCAGTGAATGGGTGGAAACACTGGATCAGATATTGGCATTGGATTTTGACACTGTTGTACCCGGCCATGGACCATTGTTAAGAAAACCAGAGATAAGGATTTTTCGAGATAAATTTGAACAGATGATTTCACGAATTCGCACTTTGATTAATTCTGGAACGAGTAGAGATGAGATAATCAGTGACTTGGATATTTCAGATTTAAACTGGCCACTTGCACCGGACCGTATTCAAGCGATTTATGATGAGTTAACTCTATAAAAAATACCAAGAAGTAGATGTTATGAAAGTTAGAGTTTAATTCTTCATTTCGCTTATTTTCCCTCAATGGATATTTGCACAAGCTTCATTCGAACTTATTAAAGAAATAGATGTCCGATTAACACTGCGATTGGTAGCGAGATTAGCGTACGTAGCAAAAAGATTTGGGCTATGTCGAAAAACCCTAGAGGGATTTTCGATTTAATAATTAGCGCACCTACTTCAGACATATAGATTAGCTGAGTCACTGAAACAGTCGCCACGACGAAGCGAGTAAGCTCACTACTGATATTTACTCCCACCAAGGCGGGCAAGTACATGTCGGTAAATCCAACCAGCATTAATGGTGCAGCTGTTTGAGCTTCATCTAATTGAAACAAATTAAGAATTGGTGCGATCGGGGTTCCCAACCATTCGAATACAGGCGTGTACTCCGCAAGAATCAAGGCCGTGGTTCCTAAACCCATCACTACCGGAATAAGGGAGAGCCAGATCTCGGAAACGTTGCGCCCAATTCTTTGTAGAAGTTCAACTGGGCTAGGAGCATTAGACGCTCGTTCCAGTGCCTGATTAATCGCAATTGGGAATAATCTCACCCCCCGCTTTACTGATCGACTGTCGTCAGCGGCAGTGCCATCGATAAAATTGTCTGGAATATGCTTAAGCGGTGGCAACCGAGGAGTGACTAACGCAGCGATAAAACCAATTACAATAATGGAGAAGTAATAATGAACAAATAAATGGCCGAGCCCGATGTACTCTATAACCACCAGAGAAAAAGAAACCGATACCACCGAAAAGTTTGTACAAATTACCGCAGCTTCTCGAGCAGTATAGAAACCGCGTTCAAACTGTTGTGAAGTGATAAACACGCCGACAGGTCCTGAGCCCATCCAGGATGCCATGGCATCAATTGCAGAGCGCCCAGGCAGTCCAAACACTCGATCAAAAATGCGGCTCATCATTACTCCAATAAATTCCATTAATCCGAAATCTACCAGTAATGGTAGAAATATCGCGCCTATTCCGAGGTAGGTCATGGTGATAGGAATTAAATTGCCTAGAGTAGTTCCGCTAGTGGCAACGCCGGTTAAAAATTCAGGGCCAATTTGCAAAATATAAGAAGTTGCTGCGATGGCGCCAAACAAACGCATGGTGAACCAAAAGGGATGCAGGGTTAAGTGATCGGATAAATAGCTGAGCTTCTTTTTAGCGCCGCTGCTTATCGCAAACAACAGAGTAAGCAACACTGAACTTACAATAAATAAACCAGCGAGTTGTACCAGTTGTGGTTGGAAATTTTTGATAAACAAATCACCAAACCAAGCCATGCCGATGGTGACTTGTCCATCAACAACCAAAGGAGTTAAGAAAAATAAAACTCCAACTGCGGATGGCAGGAGAAAAAGCAGCCATCGATATAAGGGAGGTTGTTGTGTAGTCTCGTTCAATGATTTATCTCATTAAGGCTAGACATTCAAGAAGATGTTCCATGTCTGCATCATCGCCAATAGTTATGCGCAAGTGGTTTTCTAATCCGAGAGCTTGGGCTTGATCCCGCAAGATGATGCCGTGTTCGGAAAGATGGTCGAAAGTATTTTTGCTATCTGCAAACTTCACCAAAATAAAATTGGTCACACTGGGATAAACATTTTCTACAATTGGCAATTCAGTTAATTTCTTTTTGAAAGATTTCTTAGTGAGTAATATTTGATCCCGTTGTGCTTCCATAAAGGCTACGCCCATTTCACTGAGGGCATTTAATGCGATGCGAGCACTTGGATCTGGAATAGGGTAAGGAGCAATAAGTTTTGATAGTAATTCGATGACATCAGGCTGCGCTAACACAAAACCGATTCGCACCGCTGCTAGACTAAACGCCTTTGACATGGTTCGTAATACAACCAGGTTTGGTAATTTGTTGATATCCAGGGCGAACGACTCATTCGGTGTAAACTCAATATAGGCCTCATCGATAACAACAAAGGCTTCGTCTCTAAAGTGTTCAGCGATGGAAATGACTTCGCTTTTTTTTAACAGATTTCCGGTTGGATTATTTGGATGACAAAGGAAAACAAGTTTTGGGGATTTTTTAATCAATTTAAAGCTATCGAGATCCAGATTAAATTCCGGCGCAATTAGCGGCACATTTTGAATCTCAACCTGGTGGGCTTCAGCAATAAAGTCATACATTGCATAAGTCGGAGGGCTAATTACGATGCTGTCCCGTCTGGGTTCACAAAAAGCACGAATCAGTAAATCGATTCCTTCATCGGCACCTCGTGTGGTAAGAATATTGTCCGATTGAGTGCCAGCGTAGAGCCCATATTTTGTCGTTAAATCGCCAGGTAAGAAATCTGGGTAGCGTTGCCAGGTTTCTTTCTCGGGCATTTCATAGGCTGGGTATGGAGATTCATTAGCATTAAGATAATTGTTGCCAATGCCACCGATTCTGCGTGCTGATTGATAGGGGGTGAGATCCTTGATCTGCCGCGCCGCAAGTTTATCCGCTAAACACATATTGCTCCTGATAAAGTCTTATTAACTACGCTAGCATGGCAAGCATAAGTGCTAAAGACTGCTTAATCTACCCTCTATAGAAATATCTCATATAAGAAGTTCAGTTTGGTTAATAACTAAACTAACTACAAAAACACTGTCAAACTGCGAAATAACCGCGCCTTAAAGTTTGATTGTCTTCACATGGCAATCAAAGATCCTTGGTAGTAGGAGGTCTAAAGGTTGTCCTTCTGGCCGGCTTTCATCTGAGGAGTTCAATATAATCTCTGCCTTCACTCTCTAATTCGACGCCGACATAGCGAAGGACACTTTCTAGAACAGGTCGCTTTTCTCTTGCAAGAAGTGGTTTAATGACGAGATGAGCGCAAGAATTTCACTCCTAAGACTCCCTATAATGGTATTGCTTACCGCAGTACTAATCGAGCTTACGCTTTATAACAAAAACAATGTTGTTGCTCAGGAAGTATCACCACCAATGGCTGTCGATTTAGATGCTGTTGAGTGGGGCCCACCGGGCGGAGGTAATGGCACGCCTTTGGGTTTGCGCACTGCCCGTATGGGTGTGGATCCTGTTAGTGGCGGGGTGACTTACTACGCGATGTTTCCTGCAGACACACACTTCGATACCCACTGGCACACATATGATGAGCACGTTGTGGTAGTCAAGGGGGAGCTAAGCATAGTGCTCGGTGATACTAAGCACGACTTAAAGGTTGGCAGTTATGTGCTTATTCCCGGCAAACTGAATCATGCTTGGGACATTCCAGCGGGCGGCAGTGAAGCCGTTATTCTGGTAAGCCGACGCGGTCCTGCCGACTTCCATTTCGTAGACGAATAAGCAACAAATAAAGAGCTGAATTATCACTCCAAGTGATACGTGGCTATAAACCTTCACTGAATACTGCAAATTACAATTTGTTGCATTTAATCAATGGTTTACAACGCTGTATACAGGCCTCTCAGCAGAATTGCAGTGGACTTTAGAGGTGAGGACTTTTAACATTTCACTGTTGTTTGACTTAGCAAAATCTTTAGAAATTCCGGGGATTCAGAGAATGAATACACCGTTTAAAAGCACGACAAAAGTAACACTAGGTTTGGCGCTGGGGGCAGTGATTTCTACTTCCGCTCTAGCCCAATCTGGCAGCCTGCGCAGCGAATATTCTGACTTGGCGGATTTGTATAACGCCTTCGACGTGACTCAGGCGGGTATCTACGACGCCATTGCAAACATAAATGCGAGTCCTGACTCTCAGGAAGGGCGCATGGAACTTAAGATGCATCTGGACATGATGGCAGATGCTGATGGTCATGGTGGTCATGGTGGTCATGGTGGTATGGCCATGGAAATGCCCATGGATGGCCACTTCGGTGAGTTAGAAACTGAGGTTCGAATTACACTGGGTGGCAGTTTGCGAGAATCCCATTCCGATAGTGATGCCAGTGAAGCATTTGGTAACTCAGAAGCGCTGACGGTTCATGCCGGCATGGTTTTAGCTCATGGCCGGAGTTTCGAAAAAGCTCTTTTGGATATATATGCTGACGAATCTACTAGCATTTACCAGAAGCAGTTAGCGACCAACGAAGCGATTCACGAATACCTTACTTCTGACGAACAGCATGCAGTTTCCACTTCACCTAAGTCAGCAGAACTTTATCTTGATCATACTTATGCCAATGCGTTTCGCATGGGTTATCCAAAGTTAAGTGGACTGATGTATGCAAACCAGTGGCTGCAACTCGCTTCGTTAGAAGCAATTATCATAGGGCAGGTTGATCCCCAGTTTACGGGCCGCGTTCCTGTGACTTTGGAACGATACTGGAACAAAGTTGGTTCTGACACTGGCATGACTATGTTCCCAGCTCCTTCGGAAATGCCAAGTGTGCCAGCAATTACGCCATCGCTTTACAGTCAGTCACCAATGGCAGCAGTGATTATCGATAATTTGAATATGCTTGAGTCAGCACTGGCTGATGTTATCGCTTATCCAAATTTACAGGATCGTGAAACTATCATCGATCAGGTAGTTAATCAGTACACTTCTGATGACATGTATGTTGCGGAAACTATGGATTACTTGCTGAATGCATTACGTGGTGGAATTTTCAATCAGGGTGGGCCTGCAATTGGAGAACTGTCTCGTTCAGAACGTAACCGTACACGTGACGCGATGAACATGAATCACGCGATGATCATGTCAGCGCCTCAATAATCAGCCTTAAAAGCGAAGCTTTTTAAAGCAACGCAGCAAAACAAAAAACGACCACTTTGTGGTCGTTTTTTTTTAATAAATTTTCAAATTTCAATAAGTATATTCTGCGGCTATAGATTTGTTATGCGTATTTGATACTCATAACAAATTTTCTTCCAACTTCTTCACCGCATAATCGCAAGCCCGCGCAGTAAACGCCATATAAGAAATTGAGGGATTCTGACAGGCGGCGGAAGTCATGAAAGCGCCATCGGTAATAAACAGATTTGGCACGTCGTGAGTCTGACACCATTTATTCAAAACGGAATTCGTTGGGTCATTACCCATTCTCGCACTGCCCATTTCATGGATTCTGTTACCAGGTACGGTTAGATTTACCGGATTGGAATTGATGTCGGTGCAACCCGCAGCTTCCAGCATCGCGACTGCATCTTTGCGCGCTTCTTCCAACATGGTGTGTTCATTCTCACCATAACTCACATTAAATAATGCCTGTGGATTACCCCACTTATCGGTTTTGGTTGGATGCAGAGTTACGCGGTTATTGGGATTGGGCAATTGCTCACCGAAGGCACCGATGTTGATTCGCCATGGTCCCGGAGCCTTGTGCGCCTCTTTAAATGATTTGCCGATTCCTGCTAGTTGCCCGCCAGCATTACCTAGCGGTGAAGCACCACCCTGATAACCAAAGCCACGGGTATAGGGTTTATCATTCTCGGTAATGTTGGCATAACGTGGAATGTAGATGCCGCCGGAAGGGCGCCTCCCGAAAACTTTTAAATTATCGAATCCATGCACAATGCCGCTTGCTCCGGCACCACTAATGTGGTCCATTAAGTTGCGACCAACTTGATCGGAACTGTTAGCGAGCCCGTTTGGAAATATTTCTGACTTCGATTGCAAAAGAATCATTGCCGAAGCTATTGCAGACGCGTTTAAGAAAATCAATCTTGAAGTGTAGGTGCGATGCTCATTAGTCACCGCATCGACTATGCGTACACCACTGACCCTATTCGTTGCTGGATCGTAATCAAGGGATTGCACGATAGCATTGTGCACGATGGTCATGTTGCCAGTGCGTTCTGCCGCTGGCAGAGTTGCGTGCAAAGACGAAAAGTAAGCTTTGAAAGAACAGCCAAAGTGGCAACGGTTTTGTGACTGGCAATTAGTTCTGCCTAATGCCCTCTGTTCTTCAGTAACTTGGGTAATGTGAGCAATTCTTGCAGCAATGACATTACGTCCTGGGAATGCAGTTTCTATTTTTGACTTAAAAGATTTTTCTGCATCGGTTAATTCGAATGCTGGTTGATAAACCCCATCCGGAAGTTGTTCTAAACCATCTTTGTTTCCGGCAATGCCAGCAAATTCTTCCACATAGTCATACCAAGGCTTGATTTCGTCATAGCGGACAGGCCAATCGATTGCCACACCTTCTTCTTTGTTGGCGGTAAAGTCCTGTGGTCCCATACGGTAGGATTGTCGACTCCACATGATGGATCGACCTGCAGTATGGTAGCCCCGCAACCAATCGTACTGAGTTCCTTCCACTGTTTCATAGGGATGTTCGTCATCCTTTACCCAGAAATGCTTATTGGATTCTTTTACAGCATAGGCGACGCCGGGATATTGTCGGAAGTAATGCTTTTCTATTTCATCTTCAGAAATACGATCGAGATTTTTTTCCTGCCAAGGACGAAGTTGATCAACGTAATCCCGTTCCGGTTTTATTTCAGTGCCCCGTTCTAATACAAGAACCTTCAGACCACGTTCGCATAATTCTTTGGCGCTCCAACCACCACTCATGCCAGAGCCAACTACAATTGCATCAAAATCTGTCAAAACTGATTCTCCTGTTGTGTGCCCATTCTTATATTTCTACACTGGGGTCCCAATGACCTGGAACTGCTACCCATTGCTGTTCTTGTAAACGGCCCTCTTCTGTCGCGAAGTAGGCTTGAGTAATCATTCCTTTCCACGAACGATAGGCGCTGTATTGAGAAGCACTAGTATCGAATGCTTGGGCATCGAGAGAAGTTAAGCGAGATTCTGCTGTTGCTTCATCTAGTTCTACAAAATCTCTACCGAGTTGCATGCCTAGTTCGCGGAGGTTGCGATGTTGATTGCGCTGAGTATCAGCGCTGGCCCATTCCGCCATTAAGCCATCGAGAAAGCCTGGTACGTTTACATCCAAAGCGCCAGGTGTCTCGGTGCGGGGGATGATTAGATCACTAACTCGAGACACTAGTTGTAGTTCTTCATTGGAGAAGAACCGCATGCCTCCTTCACTTGATGGAACGATCTGCGCTACACCGCCGCAGGCGGAGAGTAGGGGAGCACCACCAATGGAAATGATCATGCCTTGCAAGATATCGCGGCGGGTATGCATAGTTTTTCTCGTCAATATGGCTAATAGACTGCAAGCATATGAGAAATCAGCTGATCTGAACAGAGACTATGTGACGAGAAAATCTAATTAGCGATGTTGCAATTCGCGCTGGGACCAGATGAGGATAGATCTTCTGCGAAGCGGGAGCGTGAAAATGAATAGACAAGTCGCCTAATCCAGAAAGCTACGTTTCTTATGAGAAAAAGCTTTGTGACCAAGCTATCTTTGGTTTTTCGAAGGAAGGCCAAAAAAGGTGATCTGTATTAATTAGAAAAGAGTTTCGAACTAAATAAAAAGGCCGA
>CEOQ01298319.1_pt1 | contig 10306 bp, 12 predicted proteins | sample 361351 | NCBI WGS metagenome assembly CEOQ01 (sample SAMEA2619907, study PRJEB7988) | marine metagenome | biome: marine biome (ENVO:00000447); feature: deep chlorophyll maximum layer (ENVO:xxxxxxxx); material: "saline water (ENVO:00002010), including plankton (ENVO:xxxxxxxx)" | depth 60 m | reverse complement strand
AAATGTGAGCCCATCCAGCCTGCTCCTATTATTGCAATTTTCATATTTTTTTAATTTAAATAATATAATATTAATACAACAAAGTATCTTTAATATAGAAAAATGATTAAATTTAGATATGGAATAATAGGCAAAAATTGGGGATCTAAAATTTTTAGGATTTTAAAAGATCTAAATAAAAATGTTGTTTATTTAAATATAAAAAGTCCAAAAAAATATAAAAATATTTATGAATATAAAAATATTGTTAAAAAAGAAATTACTAAGATTTCTTCAAATATTGATATATTGTGGCTGGCTATTCCATTCGAATATAAATATTTTATACTCAAAGAAGCTATTCAAAATAATTTAAATGTTATAGTTGAGAAACCTTGGCTTTCTAATTTAAAGGAAACTAATGAAATTATTAAGTTATCTAAAAAAAAAAGATTACAAATTGGTATCCACTATGAATTTCTTTATTTGAATAAATTTATAAATTTAAAGAATAAAAGTTTTTTAAATAAAAAAGAAAATTTTTTTTCAGGTTTCTTTAATACAAAGAAAAAAAGTCATTTTAAAAATCTTTCAGCATCTCATGAACTTGGTTCACATATAGTTGCTATTAAATTAATGTATTTTAACAATACAAAATTTAGAATATTTCAATCAGAATTTAATAAAAATAATTTAAGAAAAATAATTATCAATTGTAAAACAAAATCATATTCTTTTGATTTTACAAATAATAATGAAAAATTAATTCAGAAATATATAAAGGATTTTGAAACAAAGTTATTATATAAAAAGAAATATAAAATTGATTTAAACTTTGCTTGTAATGTTTATAAAAATACTAAATATTTAATGAATAATAATGGATAAATTTGTAAAAGATTTTTTGTACGAAGTTTCAGATATATCAAATTACATAGATTATAAAGTAATTTTAAATATAATTGTTTCTTTAAAAAAAATTAAAAAAAAGAGAGGAAGAGTTTTTTTTGTTGGCGTTGGAGGAAGTGCTGGCAATGCTTCTCATGCTGTAAATGATTTTAGAAAAATATGTGGAATTGAATGTTATTGTCCAACTGATAACGTTTCTGAATTAACAGCAAGAATAAATGATGATGGTTGGAAAACATCATATAAAAATTGGTTAGAAGTTAGTAATATTTCAAAAAATGATGCTTTGTTTATTTTTTCAGTAGGAGGTGGTAATCTAAAAAAAAAAGTTAGTTTAAATATAATTGAAGCAATAAAATATGCTAAACAAAAAAAAAGTAAAATTTTTGGAATTACTGGACCTGATGGAGGATATACAAATAAAAATGCGAATTTCTGTCTTAAGATTCCTGTAAATAATAAAAATAATATAACCGCTTTAACAGAATCATATCAATCAATAATATGGCATTTAATTGTCACACATCCGCTCTTAAAAGAAAATTCAATGAAATGGGAAAGTCTTCTTTAATGAAAAAAGCTATTTTTCTAGATAGAGATGGAATTATTAACGATGAAATTTTTAGAAGTGATATGAATAAATGGACTGCTCCACATAGTGTTGGAGAAGTAAGAATACAGAAAAACTTTATAAATATTTTGAAAAAATTGCAAAAAAAAGATTATCTTTTTTTTGTAATTTCTAATCAACCTGATTATGCTCTAGGTTATGTAAAATATTCTGATTTAGAATTAGTTGACTTAAAAATTAAAAAAGAATTAAAAAAAAATCAGATAAAAATAAAAAAATTTTATTATTCATTTAGACATAAAAAAAGTATTAAAAAGAATCTTGGTCCACCTTGTTTTGACAAAAAACCTAACCCATTTTTTTTAAAAAAAGCAGAAAAGGAATTTAATTTGGATTTAAAATTTTCTTGGATAATAGGCGATCGTCAAACAGATATTGATTGTGGACGTAGAGCAAATTTAAAAACTATAGGAATTTTTAACGAAAGACATAAATTCAGTAATAATAAAAATAAACCTGATTATTTAGTAAAGAATTTTAATCAAATAATAAAGATAATTGATTAATTATTTAAATTCTTCCAAGTATTTTATAATAAATTAATCCAAAATATTCATATTTAATATTATTTATTTTTGAAAAATTTTTAAATGATGGAATAAAACTTTTAGATGTAATTATTTTTTTTTTAAAAATTTCTCGTGGGAAAAAAGGGTTAATACCACTTTTTTTTAATGATTTTGACATTCTTTTGTAATGATATAAATCTGTTATAAGAATAATATCATTGCTTAATTTATTATTTTCTAAATATTTTTTTATATTTTTAGAGGTCTCAAATGTATTAATTGAGTTCTCTTCTAATATAACATTTTTATTTAAAAAATATTTTGATTTCAATTTATTAAAAATAATATTAGCTTCACTTTTATATTTTTTTTTTGTTCTACCTCCAGAAATTATTATTGGTAAATCTAATTTATTGGTATGATTAAATGTAGCTTTTATTCTATTTATAGAATTTTCTGTTGGCTGCATTTCTTTTTTATCTTCATTAAAAACGATACCTGCGGTTGGAACTAGGATTAATGAATATTCTTTTTCTGATTCATATATATTTTTTTTTGGATATAAAGGTTTTTCTAACAAAATAGATGAAATAGGAAATAAAAATAAAACCATTGCAATGCTATTAAAAATTAAAATTGTGAATAAATTTTTTTTATTTTTTATTAATAAAAAAGATAAAAGATAAATTATTATAAAAAATAAGGGAAAATTAGTTATCAATAAAATGAAAATTTTCATTTTAAAATAGATTATTCAGCATATGGATCTATAGGTTCAATTATAGATTTATTACCACAATTGCCTTTTTCACTTTTACCTTGATTTGTCGTTGCACTAAATGTTGATTTCACAACATTTATTACAAAAGTGAATTTTTCATTTTTCGAATTTGCTCCACCCATTATGAGTAAATAACCACCTTTATTAACGTCTGGGAAAACCATAACACTTAATTTTTGATTATTTTCTTCAACCCATGTAACACTTTTTTCATTTTGATCTAAAATAAAACTATATGATTTGTTTTCATCAACATGACATTTTGCTGCAACAGTATTTGCATTTAGATTTAAACAAAAAATTAGATAAATATATATAAATGTTAAAAAAAATTTCATTATTCTATAAATACAAAAAAAACAATAAAATATTAGTTATATTAATATAAGTTATAATTCTTTTTTATGAAAAAAAAAACACATATTTCTCAGATAAGATTTAAATATAAAACTGATAAATTAGATGTAAAAAATATTAGTTCTAATCCATTTAAGCAATTTGAAAAATGGTTAAAACAAGCAATTAATAATAAAGTACATGAACCTACAGCTATGGCATTATCTACAATAAAAAATAATAAATCATCTAATAGAATAGTTTTATTAAAAGATATCGAAAATAATAATTTTGTTTTTTATACAAATTTAAAAAGTCGTAAATCTAATGAATTAAAAATTAATAACAATGTTGCAGCAGTTTTTTGGTGGCCTCAAATAGGAAAACAAGTAAGGATTGAGGGTAGAGTATCATTTGTTACTTCAAAAGAGGCCTCTGAATATTTTTCTACTAGATCAAGAAAAAGCCAAATAGGAGCATGGGCTTCATCTCAAAGTAAATTACTTAAGAATAGAGAATTTTTACTTAAAAGATTTAAAATTATTGAAAAACGATTCGCTAATAAAGATATTCCAAGGCCTCCCTTTTGGTCTGGGTATAAAATAAACCCAAATTTAATTGAATTTTGGCAAGGTAGAGAAAACAGACTTCATGATAGAATAGTATATAAAAAAATTAGAAATAAAAAGTGGAAAATTTACAGATTAAATCCTTAATAATTATTTTAATAATTCCTTTTTTTTTAAGTAGTTGCGGGACAGAAATAAAAACATCTGAATATAAAAGTCCTGAGATTAAAAATAAAGACTTTGATGAAAAGAGTAATATTATAGGTGAGTTTACTGATATACCAATACCTAGTAATTCTGTAATAGATTTAGAAAAATCATTTATTTTAGGTAAAGGAAATACTTGGATGGGAAGATTATCATTAATTCATAAAAATAATATCGATGAATTATATGATTTTTTTATTAATGAAATGAAAAAATTTTCATATAAAGAAAAATCATCTATAAGATCTAATGAAAATATATTAATTTTTGAAAATAAAATAAAAACTGTTTTTATTAAAATTTCTGAACTAAAATTTAGAAAATCTTATATTGAAATAACGTCAACACCTGTAAACTAATATTATGATAAAAAAAATTACATTTTTGTTATTATTTTTTTTAATTTTTTCATATTCAAATCTTTATTCAATAGAAAAAAAAGAAAAAAATGAAACTTTTGATAAATCAGAAATGGTAGATAAAGCAAAAATATATTTTGCTGATTTATCAGAAGGTATTGGAATTGTGATCGAGAGATCCTTTGATGATTTTGGACAACCAACTGCATATATTGAAGGAGAGGAATTTAGCGGCGCTTTTTTTGGTGGCATAAGATATGGAGGTGGAAAAATTTATTTTAAAGATGGAACCAATAAAGATATTTATTGGAATGGCCCATCTTTAGGCTTTGATCTAGGAGCTAATGCATCAAAAGTGTTTACATTGATTTATAATTTAGATGTTGCAAATTTAAATAAAATTTTTATTAGATTTCCTGATGTAGAAGGATCATTTTTTTTAGCTGCTGGTTTAGCTATTAATTATCAAAAAAAAAATGATATAATTATAACACCTGTTAGATCTGGAATTGGTTTAAGAGCTGGTGTAAACTTAGGATACACTAAATATACAAAAAAAAGATCATTAATACCATTTTAATATATGAAAATGATTTCAAATCTTTTTAAGAAACTTAGTAATAATTTTTTTAAAGGTATTTTAATAAGTGCTCCTGTAATTATTACAATATACATAGCGTGGGCATTAATAAAGTTTTTTGACAACAAAGCATCACCTTTATTAGGAAAATTTCCTTATGAAATTCCAGGTTTTGGATTAATTACAGTATTTATTTTTTTTGCCGCTATTGGTTTTTTAACCACTGGTATAATTGGTAAATTTTTCTCTTCTTTTAGTGAAAAAATTCTATCAAAAATGCCTATTTTAAGAAATATTTATAGTGGTTTAAAACAATTATTTGAAGCAATCTTATCAAAAAAATCTAATTCTTTTCAAGAAGTTCTTCTAATTGAATATCCTAGAAAAGGTATTTGGGCCATGGGATTTTTAACTGGAGATACTAAGGGTGAGGTTAATAGAAGAATTAAAAACCCTATGGTAAATGTTTTTTTACCAACAACTCCTAATCCAACATCTGGTTTTTTATTATTTTTACCAAAAAATGATATTATCAGATTAAATATGTCAGTTGAAGATGGCATTAAAATGATTATTTCTGCTGGAATGTTAACTCCTAAGGAAAAGCAAAAAAAACTTCGATCATTAAAGAAATTAAAAAAATAATATTTCTTTTTAAGCTATAGAAATATATTTTAATGAACTACTTTGATTATAAATTCTTAAATAATTATTAATTTTTTCTTTTTCCATTTTATTGATAATTTTTCTTCTCAAAAAAATTGATTTTGCATTTTTTAAAGCATTTTCCATTATTTTTACATCAACAATCGGATCTAAGATTTTAAATAATTGATTTCCAGATTGTTTTGTGCCTAAAATTTCACCAAAACCTCTTAATTTTAGATCTTCTTCAGCTATTTTAAATCCATCATTATTTTTTATTAATGTTTTAATTCTTTTACTTGAAAATTCATTTAATTTTTTTTTATTATAAACTAAAACACATAATGAACTTTTGTTTGATCTTCCCACTCTTCCACGCAATTGGTGTAATTGTGATAGTCCAAATCTATTTGCTTCTTCTATTATAATTATAGTAGCATTTGGAACATCTATACCAACTTCAATTATTGTTGTAGATACTAAAATTAATATTTCTTTAGATTTAAACTTTTCTATAATATCCTTTTTTTCTTCAATTTCCATTTTCCCATGTATTAAACCAACTTTATTACCAAATTTTTTTTTTAATTTTTCAAATCTTTTTGTTGCTGCCATTAGATCTGTTTTTTCTGACTCTTCAATTAATGGACATATCCAAAATGCGTTTAGTTTTTTTTTTAAATTAATTTCTAAAGTTTTAACTATTTTTGATACTTCTGATGATTTAATTGCTACCGTTTTAATTTTTTCTCTATTAGCTGGCATTTCATTAATTTTAGATAAATTCATATTACCATACATTGTTAATGCTAATGTTCTTGGAATAGGGGTTGCAGTCATTACTAAAATATGTGGATTACAACCTTTTGCTGATAATTGAAATTTTTGATGAACACCAAATCTATGTTGTTCGTCTATTATTACATATGCAAGGTTATCATAAATTACATTTTTTTGAAAAATTGCATGCGTGCCTATAATTATATTTATTTTTCCATTCTTAATATCATTATATATTTTTTCTTTGTCCTTCTTTTTTATTTTTGATGTTAAAAGTGTAATTTTTAAATTTGTATTTATTAACAATTCCGAAAAATAATTGTAATGTTGAATTGCTAAAATTTCTGTTGGAACCATAAGTGCTCCTTGCATATTTTCTTTTAATAAATTTATTAAAGTAATAAGCGCAACAATTGTCTTTCCTGACCCTACATCACCTTGTAATAATCTAAGCATAGGATTATTTTTGTTGAGATCTTTTTCAATTTCTTCAATTACATTTAGTTGTGAATTTGTTAACGGAAAAGGTAGTTTTTTTATTATTTTATTTTTAATTTCTTCATTTTTTTTAATTCTATGGCATTTATTTTTCTTTAGTTTTTCTTTTGTTACTAATAATTTTATATAATGAGATAAAGCTTCATCATAAGCTAGTCTTTCTCTTAATTTTTCAATTTTTTCATTGTCAAGATTATTAGGATTATGAATTAGTTCTATTGTTTTTTTCCAAGAGGTCCAATTATTTTCTTTTAAAATTTTTTCATCAATCCATTCAGGTATATCTACAATTTTTTTTAATGCTTGTACTATAGATTTTCTATACATGGTCATAGATAATCCTTTTGTTAAAGCATAGATTGAAAGCATTCCATGTAAAAACGGTAATTCTTCTAAATTTCCAATATTTTCTGGATGGATAATTTGTATTTTTTTTCCATTTTTATTTATTTTTCCGCAAATTATTCTTTTTTCGCCTGTAGGCAATACTTTTTTTAAATATTTTGAATATCCTCGAAAAAATATAATTTCAATTTCATCGAATGCATTTTTACATAATATTATATACGGCATTCTAGAATTAAATTTTGGTAAATGTTTTATAATATTAACTTCAATTGCAATTTCCTTATCAAAATTTTCTGATGTTATTTTTTTTATATATTTTCTTTTTTTAAAATTCTTTGGGATAGTCAGTAATAAATCAATTATTCTATTTCCACATATTTTTTCAAATAAATTTAATGTTTTAGGACCAACTCCTTTTAATTTTTCTATTGGTTCAAATAATTGAGTTTTATAAATATCTGACATAAATATAAAATTTTTTTTATAATACTAATTAATATTAGATAATTAATTTGTTATGTTAAAAGAAAAGAAATTAGATTTAATAGTCAAAAGGAGAGAAATTCTTTTTAAATGCACTCATAGAGGAACAAAAGAGTTAGATTTGCTATTGGGTAGGTATGTAAAAAAATATATTAATTCTATGAACTTTAATGATTTAAATGATTTAAATACTATTTTAAATTTTCCAGATTCATATTTATTTAAAGTATTAACCAACAAGATATCAGTTGATAAAAAAATGAATGTAAAACTAGTAAATAAAATTATTATTTTTAATAAAAGGATTAATAAATATATCTAACTATTTGAATATACTATGTTTTTTATTTTTTATTATAAGAACTTAAGATGTCATAATAACTTATTAATATAAGTTATTGTTTTTATTCTATATTTAATATAAATGAAAATAATTAAAAAAATTTTTAAAACTAATACTAAATCTGTTAATAAAGCTGATAAAAAAATTAAAAAAAAAGATAATAATGGTTTATATCAGGATTTAATTAATGTAGTTAACACTCCATTTATTGTAATAAATTATCTTGATGACATAATATATACTAATAATGCAGCAAAAAATAAATTTAAATTATCATCAAAACATAAAATAACGAATTCTTTTAGAACTCCAGAATTTTATGAGAATTTAAAAAATTTTAAGAAAAAGAAAATAAATACTTCAGAATTTCAAATTGAATTATTTTCTTTGCCTTTTTCAATTATTTATAATATCAAATTACATAAACTGTCAGATAGAAAAATTCTTTTGTCTTTTTTAGATATAACAGAACTTAATAAATTTGAAAATTTACATTCTGATTTTATAGGTAATGTGAGTCATGAACTAAAAACTCCTTTATCTGTTTTGTTAAGTTCTATTGAATTATTAATTACAGAAAAAAAAATATCTAATAAAGAAAGAAAAGATATTTTGTCTATTCTTAATAAAGAGTCTTTAAAAATGAAATCTATAATAGAAGATTTATTAAATCTAACTAAGATTGAGTCACAATTTAAAAAAAAAATTAAGAAAAAGATTAATTTGAATGATGTTATAAAATTATCAATAAATTCTCTAATTACAAAAGCAAAAAAAAATAAGATTAAAATAAAGTTTATAAGTAATAAAAATAATATAATTACCGGAGATAAAGATCAACTGGTTCAATTAGTAGAAAATATTTTAGATAATTCAATTAAATATGCATTTAAAAATTCTTTAATACAAATTTCTTTGAGAAGTAATAATAAAAATATATTTTTAATTTTTAAAGATAAAAGCAAGGGTATACCTCAATCTTTAATACCAAGATTAACAGATAGATTTTATAGAACTCCCGAAGTAAAAACAAAAAAAATTGAGGGAACAGGGCTTGGTCTTGCAATTGTAAAATATATTGTTATTAGACATAATGCGAAATTAAAAATAACTAGCAAAATAAATGTTGGTAGTAAATTTGAAATTATTTTTAATAATAAATAATTCTTTTGTTTTATTCTTAATAATTTTACATATTCTTGCATAAATTTTGTAACAAAATTGTAATAAAAATTTTTTAAAATATCTATCTATGTACATTATCTTAGCAATATTGTTTTGCTCCGCTTATGGTTTTTATTTAGGAAAAAAAAAATCTAAGGCTTTAGTTGCTAAAGGCAATTATATGGATTTAAATTCAAAGCCTAATTATCATGGGTATTATATTTTCTTTTGGTGTATTATTCCTGCTTTTATTATTTATTCTTCACTTTATTTTTTTGGAAATATATTTATAAAAGCAAACGTTTTGACTCTTGTCCCTGGAATTGAAGACATTTCAAAGAATGATATCGAATTTATTTATGATCAAATAAAACTTATGGCATCCGGAAATGCAGATGCATTTAATACTGATGAAAAGTTAATAACTGCTTCGGAAAAATATAATTCATTAAATAAAATCATGTTTATTTCCTTATTTTTATTAATTCTATGCTTAATTTCTTTTGTATTAATTTTTGTTAAAAGAAAAATAACATTGGAATTTGGCGCAAGAGAAAAAGTTGAAAAGGTTTTTAAAACTTTATTATTTTTTTGCTCTGTAATAGCAATTTTTACAACTATAGGAATAGTATTATCATTACTATTTGAAAGTATTCGTTTTTTTAAATCAATATCATTTTTTGATTTTATTTTTGGAATACATTGGAGTCCGCAAATAGCAATTAGAGAAGACCAAGTAGGTAGTTCAGGAAATTTTGGATCTATTCCATTAATGACAGGAACTTTACTTATAACTTTAATTGCAATGATAATTTCTGTACCAACAGGTCTTTTTTCTGCTATTTATTTATCAGACTATGCTCCAAAAAAAATAAGAACCATAGGAAAACCATTACTAGAAATTCTTGCTGGAATACCAACTGTTGTTTATGGTTTTTTTGCCGCTTTAACAATAGGCCCTTTGTTAAGAAGGTATGGAGAATTATTTGGACTTGATATAGTTTCTGAAAGTGCTCTTGCTGCTGGCCTTGTTATGGGAATTATGATTATTCCATTTATATCATCTTTATCTGATGATGTTATTAATTCTGTTCCACAAAGACTTAAAGATGGCTCTTATGCTTTAGGCACAACTAAATCAGAAACAATGATTAAAGTTATTTTACCTGCTGCACTTCCCGGAAT
>CEOQ01169748.1_pt1 | contig 10321 bp, 6 predicted proteins | sample 361351 | NCBI WGS metagenome assembly CEOQ01 (sample SAMEA2619907, study PRJEB7988) | marine metagenome | biome: marine biome (ENVO:00000447); feature: deep chlorophyll maximum layer (ENVO:xxxxxxxx); material: "saline water (ENVO:00002010), including plankton (ENVO:xxxxxxxx)" | depth 60 m | reverse complement strand
TGATCTCAGCAAGCCATCAGGTGATCCGTCGCTGCGCTCGCGTGAGAACTTTGTGCACGTGCTATTGAACCACAATGATTTTGTGACCATCCGATAACAGCAAATATTCAACATGATTGTCAAAAGCCCAACGGTTCGTAGGACTCAGCCCGTCCAACCTTCGCGACGCACATTTCTTGCCGATACAGGGTTGGGGGTCACGGGGCTCGCATGTGGTGCCATGTTATTTGGCGACGGTGTGAGGCGGCTTCCGGCAGAGGAGTCTTTGGGAAGTGGACCGCAATCGGGTCCCCATCTGGTGCAGCGGGCCAAGAGCGTCATCTGGATTTTCCTCTGTGGCGGAGTGAGTCATCTCGAGAGTTTTGACATCAAGACGGAACTGAATAAATACGGAGGGAAGTCGATCGATGACACACCTTATAAAGAGCTTCACAACGAGGAACGGATCAATCGGAAGCTGGTTGGTTTGAATCCTGGTCATTACCAACGCAAACTGTTGATGCCATTGCAGACGGGTTATCAACGGTACGGTGAATGCGGTTTGGCGGTTGGAGATTGGTTCAAACATATCGGTGAATGCGCTGACGACCTGGCAGTTGTCCGATCGCTTTGGACCTGCCATAACGACCATGGCACCCAATTAACCTGGCATACGGGACGGCATCCGCGGGAAGGGTCGTTTCCAACCGTCGGGTCCTGGGCGACATATGGTCTTGGGTCAATGAACCAGAACCTGCCCGATTATGTCGTCCTGGGGGTACCGACGGGTGATTGTTGCGGTGGCGAGTGGACGTATGGTGCGGACTACCTGGGACCACAGTATGCGGGGGTACGTCTCAACGTCGCTGAGGGGCGGTCTCTTCCCTTTGTTACGCCACCCGCGGGCCAGATTCTTCCCGAGGAACAACGCGGCGAATTCAGCTTGCTGGGGAAACTGAACGCCTTGTCGGGAATTGACTATCCGGATGATCAGGAGTTGCGTGCCAGAATCCGTTCGTATGAACTCGCTTTCGGGATGCAGACCGCGGTCCCGGAAGTCGTTGGTCTCGATAACGAAACCGCAGAAACTAAGCGCCTTTACGGTTTTGACCAGGCTGCGACGCAGCCCTTTGCGCGTCTCTGTCTGTCGGCGCGCCGGCTGGTGGAGCGGGGTGTCCGTTTTGTCCAGCTTTTTCACGGAGGTGGCGGGGGAGGAGCCTGGGACGCGCACGGTGGGATCCGTAGCAACCATACAAAGTTGGCTGGCCAAGTCGACAAACCGATCGCGGGCCTGCTGAAAGACCTTAAGCGCAGAGGTTTGTTGCAAGACACGCTTGTGGTTTGGGGTACTGAATTCGGGCGCACGCCTGCGGCGCAAGGAACTGGCCGCGACCACCATCCGCAGGGATTCTGCGCCTGGTTGGCTGGCGGTGGTATTAAGGGTGGTGTGACCCACGGCACGACCGATGAGCTGGGTTTTTTTGCGGCGGAACACCCGCACTACATCACCGACATTCATGCGACGGTATTACATCAGCTTGGCTTGGATCCCTTGGCAATTGAAGTTCCCGGACGCCGTCGGCTGGAAATTGATATCGGTCGTCCGATCCACGAAATCATTGCCTGAGCCAACCTCTTGCTGCTGGCTTTCGCAGACTAAATTGCTTGAATCCCAGGTTGCCTTGGCAGGCATCTGCCCCTGTTCCGTAGCTGCTGTTTTTCCCGGTATATTCGCTAGCAACCGAGTCCCGCCTGGGCTATTTGCAGGTTCGGTCGTGTTGGTCGCCCGTTGCTAGCACGTGATGTCACGGAAATGGTTGCAACGCGCGGGTATTGGTGTGCACAACCCAGATGTTTCTGTTCTGATGATTTGTCTGGAATTTGACCAGTCTCCATGGCGACAGGTTAATTCTTTTGGGGTGCGTACGTGGTTGGAGAAGCGATGATGAATCAGTCCTTTGAGTGTTTTGACCACGAGCGTTCCGTGCAGCAAATTGCCGGATCACTGTCATGTGCCATTCGCCAGGTTGATGCTGCTGTTAGCTTATTGGAAACCGGCAACACGATTCCCTTTATCGCGCGTTATCGAAAAGAGGTAACCGGTGGCCTCGACGAAATTGCACTGCGCAAGATCGAGGATGCATTTGGCAAAGCTCGCGAGTTGGCCCAGCGCAAGACTACGATCCTAAAGACGATCGATGAGCAGGGATTGTTGACTGCCGTACTACACGAACAAATAAGATCGTGTACCGACAAGCACGTTCTGGAAAATGTGTATTCGCCCTTCAAGCCCAAGCGACGTACCCGGGCTGCGATCGCTCGTGAACGCGGTTTACAGCCACTGGCCGATATCCTGTTGCAGCAGAAAGTGCTGAATCGATCCAGGAGTGATGTGCTCAGTCCTTTTGTGTCACCGGGAAATGGAGTTCCTGATAAAGAGGCTGCGCTCCAAGGTGCTTGTGATATTGTGGCTGAGCATTGGTCAGAAGACGCAGAGACACGTCGGTGGCTTGCCGGTCAGGCAGCGGGGTTCGGGCAGATGGCCGCAAAGGTAAAACGCGGCAAGAAAGATTCAGGCCGCAAGTTTGAGATGTATTTTGATCATCAGGAGGCAGTCAAGCGTGTGCCGTCGCATCGTTTTCTGGCAATGAAACGTGGCGAAGCGGAAGGTGTGTTACGGATTGGGCTCAAGTTGGATGACGCGTTCGTGTTGCGCAAACTGACACCACAATTGGCCCACAATCGACGATTTGAATTTCACCGTGACTTGAGCGCGACGGTCAAGGATTGTTACGAGCGGTTGTTGTTGCCCGCCGTTGAATCTTCCGTGCTTCAAGGCTTGAAAGAAAAGTCGGACGAAGAGGCGATCCGCGTGTTTGCCAAGAACATGCGTGAATTGCTGCTCGCGCCGCCGGCGGGTCCGCAAGTGACGATTGGGATAGACCCAGGATTTCGGACAGGATGTAAAGTAGTCGTCGTTGATGGTACAGGGAGATTTATCGATAGTGCAACGATTTATCCGACGCCACCGCGAAATGATCTCGAACACGCAGGGAAAACGCTGAGCGACATGGTGAGCCGCTTTGATGCCAGGTTGATTGCGATCGGGAATGGCACGGCATCACGTGAGACAGATGCGTTTGTAACAGAAGTGATTCGGTCCAGGGCTTTGGATGTGACAAAGGTTGTCGTCAGCGAATCAGGGGCGTCGATTTACTCGGCCAGTCCGCTGGCGGCGAGCGAGTACCCCGATCTCGACGTCACCGTTCGAGGTGCGATTAGTATCGCGCATCGTCTCCAGGACCCGCTGGCAGAATTAGTGAAGATCGACCCTAAATCCATCGGTGTTGGACAGTATCAACACGATGTGAACCAGACCCTCTTAAAAAAAACGCTGGAAAGAGAAGTGGAATCGTGTGTCAATTCGGTTGGTGTTGACGTCAATATGGCGAGCTCTGCTTTGTTGTCTTGCGTGGCAGGAATCGGGCCCAAATTGGCGCAGCGAATTGTCGACTACCGAGATGCAAACGGTCGATTCGAGACGCGTCGGCAACTTTGCAGTATTCCGAAACTAGGTCGCAAGGCCTTCGAACAAGCCGCCGGATTCTTGCGAATTCGTGACGGCGATCAACCATTGGATAATTCTTCCGTCCACCCGGAGAGCTATTACGTTGTCAAGCAGATGGCGGCGCACATGGAGCTTGAACCTCAGCGGTTGATTGGGGATCCAACGGTGGTTGCCAGGTTAAATGCGGCTGACTTTGTTGACGACCAGTTTGGTCTGCCAACCATTGAGGATATCTTGTCGGAACTTGCCAAACCAGGTCGAGATCCTCGCAATGAATTCCGGGTGGCGAAATTTGTCGAAGGTGTGGACGAACTGACGGACCTGCGGGAAGGCATGGTGTTGGAAGGGGTGATCACCAACGTCACGAAATTCGGGGCATTTATTGATCTTGGGGTTCACCAGGACGGATTGATTCACATCTCACAACTGGCTGACCAATACGTACAAGACCCGGGCGACGTGGTTACGGTAGGAGATATCGTGCGGGTTAAGGTGCTCGAAGTCGATTTGCAGCGCCGGCGGATTGCCGTGTCGCGGAAAATGGCGATGGGTGCCTGACGGCGGATCGGCTCAGATGTGATGGCGTAACAAGCGTAAGAAAAAGTGATATCGGTGGGAGTACTATGGAACGAGTTGCGTTGTTTGTCGATGTGCAGAACGTCTTCTATACAGTCCGGGAGAGCCATGGATGCCATTTCGACTACCGTGTGTTTTGGGAGCGTGTTACACAGGGAAGAAAAGTCGTCCGCGCCATTGCCTACGCGATAGATCGCAGGGATCCCCAGCAGATTCGTTTCCAGCAAATTCTGGAATCCATCGGATTTGAGATCAAACTCAAGCCTTTTATTCAAAGACGAGACGGATCCGCCAAGGGAGATTGGGACGTGGGCATCACGCTCGATATGATCGATCTGGCCGCGGAAGTGGATGTGGCGGTGCTGGCATCCGGTGATGGTGATTTTGATCTTGTCGCCAGGAGGCTGCGTGACGTCCACGATGTGGAGGTGGAAGTATACGGAGCCAGGAAGCTGACTGCGGGATCTTTGGTACGAGCTGCCACACGGTTTGTTCCCATCGAGGGAGACCTGTTGCTGACAAAATGACTTGTATGTTGGGGCAATTGTTTTTTCGCACTGTCCTGACCAGATTAGCCGGATCGCTATCCAATGAACGATCCGGTACTTTTTGCCCGGTTGAAGGGCTCCAGCTGGACTGGCCTGAAAAAAAAGTGCTCCGGCAGAGACTAGAAAGCCAGCCCAGAATATTCCACTATGGTGTAGTACCGATCGCATTGTATGATCGAGAGGTGATGGTGACCGGTTCTGTATGGCACGCGGTCCACTTAGCCCCTCCCTGGAGACCGGGTTGATTCCTATGGCACTGAATTCTCTGACGATTTGGCAGTTGACATTGGCATTGGCAATCTTTGGTGGCCAGGTTGCGTTTGCAGCCGACCCGGAGATTGACTTCAGCCGTGATATTCTGCCGCTGCTTTCGAATAACTGTTTTAAATGTCATGGTCCCGATGAAACCAATCGAGCGAGTGAGTTACGGTTGGATCAGCAACCCAGTTCGCTGGCGCGACTCGATTCAGGCCATACGGCTGTCGTGCCGGGCGATAGCGCCAACAGCGAATTGTTCCGCCGTATTTCGTCGGCCGATCCTGACGTAAAGATGCCGCCAGTCGATTCGATGAAGACGCTAACTGACAAGCAGGTCCGTTTGATTCAAAAGTGGATCGACAGCGGAGCAAAGTGGTCAGGGCACTGGTCATTTCGCGTGCCAACCCGTGGCAAGGTGCCCGCACCGGTTGGCGAATGGAAAGCAAACAATGCGATCGACCGCTTCATTCATGCATCTTTGGCGCAGCACAATCTTGTACCCGAGCCGAGCGCGTCGAAAGAGTCCCTGATCCGGCGCGTCACTCTCGACTTGATTGGTTTACCGCCGACAGTGCAAGAGATTGATGACTTTTTGAATGACAATTCGGAGCAGGCCTATGAACGCGTCGTCGACCGGTTGCTGAAGTCGGACCGGTATGGGGAACACATGGCACGCTTCTGGCTGGATGCTGCACGTTATGGTGATACGCACGGATTGCATCTGGACAATGAACGTTCGATCTGGCCTTACCGAGATTGGGTGATTGGGGCGTTCAACCGCAATCAACCTTTTGATGAGTTCACCATGGAACAACTGGCTGGCGATCTGCTGCCCAAGCCATCCTTGGAACAAAGAGTCGCGACAGGGTTTAACCGCTGTAATGTAACGACCAGTGAAGGCGGTTCCATCGATGACGAGTATTACGTGCGTTATGCCGTCGACCGAGTGGAAACGACCGCGACGGTTTGGCTCGGGCTGACTGCGGGATGCGCTGCCTGTCACGACCACAAATTTGATCCGTTGAGTCAACGCGAGTTCTACCAGTTGTTCTCTTACTTTTTTAGTTTGACCGAGCGAGCTATGGATGGGAACGCTCTGTTGCCTCCGCCTACGGTGAAAGTGCCCGCCGCTGCCCAAGTGGCGGAGAAAACCAGGTTGACCGCTGAAATGGGTGCTGCCAATCAAACGGTGACGCAGATTCTCGAGAATGCCGAATACAAGGATGCGTTCAAGGGGAATGAGTACCCGGCTTTCCAGAAGATCGATAACGTCTGGTTCGATGATGCACTTCCAGAGGGTGCGAATCGTAACAACACGGCCTGGGAGTTTGTTGCCGCTCCTGATCACCCGGTTTTCAGTGGGAAAAATTCGACGACGCGTACGGGAGAGGGCATCACGCAGCACTTTTTCACCGGGGCCAAGGAACCCTTTGCCATCGGCAAAGGAGATGTACTCTTTGCCTATGTCTATCTTGACGCTGAAAATCCCCCGGAGGCGGTGCAATTGCAGTTTAATGATGGTAGTTGGGAACACCGAGCGACCTGGGGAGCCGACAAATGTTTTGGAGCGGGACGCGATTATGAAGGCAATCGTCGCAAGGGTGACTTGCCGGAGAAGGGGAAGTGGGTTCGCCTGGAAGTCGCTGCTGCTGAAGTGGGATTGAAACCAGGGGCCAAACTCAATGGGTGGGCATTTACTCAATTTGGTGGAACGGTTCACTGGGATAAAGCGGGTAGCGTAGGAGCCGTCCAGCTTTCACCAGAACAACAGGAATCGTTGGCGATTTGGGAGCATTATCAGAGGACGGTTGGTGGTGCATTGCCAGACAATGTCAAGAAGATTGTCGGTGTGAAGAGCGACCAACGTGACGAAACGCAGCACAAACAACTGCTGCGTTACTATCTCGAAAATGTAAATCCGCAAATTGTCGCGAAGCTGGCCGGCCCAAAGCAGAAAGCCGCGGAACTCAAGAAACAACTGGATGACTTGGAGAAAGCGATTCCCGCAACGCTTGTGATGGAAGATCGCAAGGAAGCGAGGCAGGCTCACATCCTGGAACGTGGTGAATACACACTTGCCAGAGAACCTGTCGAATCTTCTGTGCCCGAGTGGATCGCTCCAGCGGTCGAGGGGGCTCCGAAGAATCGCCTCGGCCTCGCGCAATGGCTCGTTCAACCGAATCACCCGCTGACGTCGCGTGTGACGGTGAACCGTTACTGGCAGCAGTTTTTTGGGATAGGTCTGGTCCGTACTTCCGAGGACTTTGGTGTGCAGGGTGAGCAACCGTCGCATCCAGCGTTACTCGACTGGCTGGCGGTCGATTTCGTTGAATCAGGCTGGGACATCAAACGTTTTCTTAAACAGATCGTGATGTCATCGACGTATCAACAATCGTCGCGAGTCACACGCGACAAGCTCACGGTGGATCCAGAGAATCGACTGCTCGCGCGTGGCCCAAGATTCCGTTTGGATGCCGAGGTCATTCGTGATCAGGCACTCGCTGTCAGTGGTTTGCTGATCAAAAAAATCGGTGGCAAGAGCGTGAAACCGTACCAGCCAGCTGGGCTATGGAAACCCGTAGGATTTGGTGGCAGCAATACCGCAGTATTTGTGCAAGACAAAGGTGACAAGCTCTATCGCCGTAGTATGTACACCTTCTGGAAGCGTACAGTACCTCCGCCGTCGATGGCGACTTTTGACGCGCCCGACCGCGAAACATGCCAGGTGCGCCGGGCACGCACCAACACTCCCTTGCAAGCGCTGGTGCTAATGAATGACGTTCAATTTGTCGAGGCGGCACGCAAGTTTGCGGAACGCGTCATGAAGGAAGGGGGCACGAGTGTTCCGGATCAAGTCAGGTTTGCTTTCCGGTCTGTCCTCACTCGACGTCCAAATGAATTTGAAATGCAGTCGTTGACCAGCACGTTGAATGAGTACGAGCGAGAGTTTTCCCAGGCCCCAGAAGCAGTCACAAAGCTGCTGTCCTCTGGTGAATCTCCCCGTGATGACCAGCTCGACAGCAGCCAATTAGCTGCCTGGACGATGGTCACTCACTTGCTCTTGAATTTGAGCGAAACGGTTACAAAGGAATAAAGGTAGTCACGCAATGAATCCATGTCGTGAAGCAGCGCTCGTGGAAACACGCCGTCATTTTTTTTCTCGCACTGCCACCGGTATCGGTACCGCGGCCTTGGCGTCACTCGTCAAGCCGGAGCTGTTCGCCGCGAATTCGCAGGAGCAGGGGAGGATTGGTGGTATTCCAGGGGTGCCGCACTTTGCCCCCAAAGCCAAGCGTGTGATCTATCTATTCATGTCGGGTGCGCCATCCCAGTTAGACATGTGGGATTACAAGCCCAAGATGCATGACTGGTTTGACAAGGATCTGCCCGATTCGGTTCGCAATGGCCAACGCATCACAACGATGACTTCGGGACAGGCACGATTTCCGATCGCGCCTTCCACTTTCAAGTTCAAGCAACACGGCTCGAATGGTGCCTGGGTTAGTGAGATTCTTCCCTATACTGCCAGGATGGTTGACGAGTTGGCCGTCATCAAAACGATCAACACGGAAGCGATCAACCATGATCCCGCGATCACCTACATTCAAACTGGCAGCCAATTGCCAGGTCGACCAAGCACCGGCGCATGGATGTCTTATGGTCTTGGCACTATGAATCAGAACTTGCCGGCCTTCGTTGTCCTGCATTCGACGGTGGGAGGTAGTTTCGGGGGGCAAGCTCTGTATTCAAGGTTATGGGGAGCCGGATTCTTGTCGACGCGCTACCAGGGTGTCAGTTTGCGATCGACCGGTGATCCTGTGTTGTATCTATCAAATCCGGAAGGAATGTCTGAAAAGATGCGGCGCCGTATGCTGGATCAGTTAAGTCGTTTGAACAATGATCGTTACAATGCGGTTGGCGATCCGGAGATTCAATCACGTATAGCGCAGTACGAGATGGCATATCGTATGCAAACATCGGTTCCTGAGCTGACTGATATTTCCAACGAGTCCCAGGCGACGCTCGATCTTTATGGTGAGGAAGTCAAGAAGCCCGGCACATTCGCAGCGAATTGTCTGTTGGCGCGACGTCTGGCGGAACGTGGTGTGCGTTTTACCCAGGTGTTCATCCGCCAGTGGGACCAACACGGAAATCTACCGAAAGACATTCGCCGTCAATGTGGTATTATCGACCAGCCGTGTTATGCGTTGATTCAGGACCTCAAGCAACGTGGCCTTTTGGATGATACGCTCGTTATTTGGGGTGGTGAGTTTGGCAGGACAATCTATTGCCAGGGCGGGTTGACGAAAACCAATTATGGGCGTGATCATCACCCTCGTTGCTATACCAAATGGATGGCTGGTGCTGGCATCAAAGGTGGTGTCGTTTACGGAGAAACGGATGATTTCAGTTACAACGTGACCGAGAATCCCGTCCACATCCACGATTTGAATGCGACGATTTTGCATCAGCTCGGTGTTAACCACGAACAGTTGACTTTCCGGCACCAGGGACGCGATTTCCGGCTGACGGATGTGCATGGAAACGTGGTTCACGACATTCTGGCCTGAGGTTTTCCTCCTTGCGAGGCCGGCGCCAGTCAGTCCGGCAAGAGACGGGATTGCCATGAGCCAGAAGGAGGTGCGCGATCCATCCGAGTCGCCACGCCTCGTGTGTTCATTGAGCTCGAAATAATGGGCTTCCGGAACGTGACGCATTCAATAGAGACGGGCCGTTCGGGCATCTCATTCTCTGATCATGCAAGATGCGGCCGGCTGCGCGGTTTGTTTGCCGAGCGTTTGAGGTTCTGGTTTCGCTTACGCTGATTGCAGCGTGTATTGTCCATGCTGGTAGCAGGCACGGCCTGCTGTTACCAGGAATTCAAGATGCGCTTGTGCTTCGGCGCAGCCGAGAATCACGTGGTAGTCGTGCAGCTCACCAAACAGGCATATCGCCATTTCGTAAACTGAAAGCCTGCCTTGTTGAAGACAGGCCTCAGTTTGTTTCAGTCGATCCTGATGGTGTTGGATCAGTTCCTGGCAGCGTTCGGCGAGATGATTGAAAGGGACGCCGTGGCCTGGGAATACCTGGTCAATATCCGGAGCGAGTGCCAGTGTGTGGTCAAGAGACTCCAGAAATCGGCCAAGTAGCCCCCGCTGACGCAGGTCACCGCCACCAACATTCGGAGTGATTGTCGGGAGTACGTGGTCTCCTGAAAATAGTTGACGACCGAATTTGAGACAGATCGAGCCATTTGTGTGTCCAGGTGTGTGTAGAACTTCAAGTTCACCACAATTAGTGTTGATCTTTTGGCCGTGTACCAGGCCGCGGGGCGTCGCGGATTGGATCGCCCAGGTCCGGCCCACCAGATTTGCAGGTTGCGGTCTCGCCT
>CEOQ01232933.1_pt1 | contig 10328 bp, 8 predicted proteins | sample 361351 | NCBI WGS metagenome assembly CEOQ01 (sample SAMEA2619907, study PRJEB7988) | marine metagenome | biome: marine biome (ENVO:00000447); feature: deep chlorophyll maximum layer (ENVO:xxxxxxxx); material: "saline water (ENVO:00002010), including plankton (ENVO:xxxxxxxx)" | depth 60 m | reverse complement strand
CTGGGTGATTGGGACAAGAAACTCTGGTATGCAGAGATCAACACTGGCGAAGTCGAATTGCGCTCCGCGCCGTTAAGTTCTTAAAACGTTGATTTAAGCAGAACTTCCGGACTGAAAGTTTGGCGCCTCAAAGTATCGATCAAAATGCGCTTCACATAATAGCAGTAATTCTTTTTCTATCTGCTCACAAAGTTGTTCTAATGATAGTTCTTCGTAAGCTGGCATGGTGTAGACACCATAATCCTCAAGGTTGTCTATAGCACGATGGTGTTTTTTCAACAAATTGTGCAACCAGCAATATGGGGATAGCTCATCATTAAATGGCACATTAGCTTTTTCCATTCCGAGTTTTAGATTAGGCACTGAAAAGATACGCATTTTATTTTCCAGAATCTGGCAAATAAGTTTTTCGATTCGTCTAAGCACGGCAGCCTTCCCGAGTTTGTCGTAGCCATTCCAATTAATGACTTCGAAAGAATAGCGTTTGCAACCTCGGCAAACGGAATCCCCTAGGGAAGTAGTCGAGCATATTCCTATGCAAGGAGTTTTAGGATTATTCATCGATCGAATTCAGTTTGCAGATTAAAATCTTGTCGTAACGCCGCATAAAGACTTTAACAAGTCTGGATCATTTGTAAACCGAGAAAATTTCTGTACTCGAGGCCATTCATCATGTTACCGAACACGAGCGCCAACTGGATTTTTCCTTTGATTTACAATAGAATACGAGCCTGATTTAAACGACTGCTTCGGCATTAAGCTGTGTCCAAATTTTGAACTTAAAGCAGCCTGCTTACTAAATTCCACCTGTAAGTGACTCCAGTAAAGTTTCTCTAACGTTTTGACTTAGAATTAAATCCTTTACGCTTAAAAACTCGCTTACAGGCAAATGAACGAGGAGTTTTTCGTGTTAGAAGAATATAGAAAACACGTGGCCGAAAGAGCTGAACAGGGAGTGGTTCCAAAACCCCTCTCGGCGGGGCAAGTTGCTGACCTGGTAGGATTATTAAAATCACCTCCCGCTGGCGAAGAAGAATTTATTCTCGGCCTGATTTCCGATCGTGTACCACCCGGCGTTGACGAAGCAGCCTATGTTAAAGCGTCTTTTCTTTCTGCCATTACGAAAGGCGAAGATGAATCCCCGCTTATTGATAAAAAACTAGCCATAAGCCTTTTAGGCACCATGCTTGGTGGTTATAACATTGCCACTCTAGTTGAATTACTTGATGATGAAGAGCTAGCGGCGGCAGCGGCAGATGAGCTTTGTCATACCCTGTTAATGTTCGATGCGTTCCACGACGTTGCGGAAAAAGCCAAAAATGGCAATGAAGAAGCAAAAAGAGTTTTAAATTCATGGGCAAACGCTGACTGGTTCACTAATAAGGCTGAAATCCCAGAAAAGCTCACGGTAGTTGTTTTTAAAGTGCCCGGGGAAACAAACACGGACGATCTTTCTCCTGCCCAGGACGCATGGTCAAGACCAGATATCCCCCTACATGCGAAAGCTATGTATAAAAATCCGCGGGAAGGCGTTACCAATGCTGAAGCACAAATTAATGAGCTAGAAGAAACTGGTTTTCCTGTAGCCATGGTTGGCGATGTCATGGGTACAGGCTCATCCCGCAAGTCCGCAACAAACTCCTTACTCTGGTACATAGGTGATGATATTCCTCATATTCCTAACAAGCGTGATGGCGGAGTATGTATTGGCGGAAAGATTGCCCCAATCTTTTTTAATACCATGGAAGATGCTGGAGCCCTACCCTTCGAATGTGATGTTGATGGTTTAGATACTGGCGACATTATTGATATCGACGTGTATGCCGGGGAAATTACGCGCCATGATTCCGGAGACCTGGTCACAAAGTTCGAACTAAAAACTGAAGTGTTATTGGATGAAGTGCGTGCAGGTGGAAGGATTCCACTAATTATCGGGCGCGGCCTTACGCAACGTGCTCGAGATGAACTAGATCTTGGGCCCTCAGACGTATTCCGTTCGCCGGTTCAAGGTCAGAAATCAGATAAAGGATTCACTCTCGCTCAAAAAATGGTGGGTAAGGCTTGTGGTATGGAAGGTGTACGCCCTGGAAGTTACTGCGAACCAAAAATGACTACAGTAGGTAGTCAGGATACTACCGGGCCGATGACCCGGGACGAATTAAAAGATTTAGCCTGTCTTGGTTTTTCTTCAGACCTGGTTATGCAATCTTTCTGTCATACCGCCGCTTATCCTAAGCCAGTAGATATCGAAACCCAGCATACCCTGCCCGATTTTATACATACCCGCGGTGGCGTTTCTCTGCGACCAGGTGATGGCATTATTCACTCTTGGTTAAATCGTATGTTGCTACCGGATACAGTCGGTACGGGTGGCGATTCCCATACCCGTTTTCCGATCGGCATTTCTTTCCCAGCAGGTTCAGGTCTGGTTGCCTTCGCTGCTGCTACGGGAGTTATGCCTTTAGATATGCCTGAGTCCGTTCTAGTTCGGTTTAAAGGCGAAATGCAGCCAGGAATAACACTTCGAGATTTAGTAAATGCCATTCCACATGCAGCAATTCAATCCGGCGATCTCACTCTAGATAAAAAAGGAAAGAAGAATATTTTCTCAGGGCGAATTCTCGAAATTGAAGGTCTGCCCAAACTTAAAGTTGAACAGGCATTTGAACTTTCCGACGCATCCGCGGAACGTTCAGCCGGTGGTTGCAGCATTCGACTGGACAAAGAACCCATAATCGAATATTTCAAATCGAATGTTACTTTACTCAGGTGGATGATCGATAACGGATACCAAGATGCGCGAACGCTAGAACGCAGAGCGAGAGCAATGGAAGATTGGTTAGAAAATCCTGTGTTAATGGCTCCGGATGTAGACGCAGAATATTACAAAATTATTGAGATTGACCTTAATGAAATTAAAGAACCTTTGTTAGCCTGCCCTAACGACCCAGATGACATCAAGCCCTTATCAGATGTCCAAGGCACCAAGATAGACGAAGTATTCGTCGGTTCTTGTATGCTCAATATCGGAAATTTTCGAGCAGCTGCTGAAGTCTTGAAACAAGTTGAGCCCCCTTTACCTGCGCGGTTATGGATAGCACCACCAACAAAAATGGACGAACATCAACTTAAAGAAGAAGGCATCTACAATATCTTTGGAGTTTCTGGTGCTCGACTCGAAATGCCCGGTTGTTCTCTATGTATGGGAAATCAGGCACGAGTCGCACCAAACTCCACTGTAGTTTCTACATCGACTCGTAACTTCCCAAATCGTCTGGGACAGGGAGCCGATGTATTCCTTGCTTCAGCAGAGTTGGCAGCTGTCAGCTCAGCGCTAGGGAAGATTCCCGACATGGATGAGTACATGAGCTATATGCAAACGGTCGATACGATGAAGGGAGATATTTATCGTTACCTCAATTTTAACGAAATTCAAAGCTTTCAGGAATCAGCGGAAAGAGCCAAGAATATACCTTTAACTAATGTCCAAATACTGAACTAGTCCTCAATCAATAACTAAATAAGAAGGGTGGTCAGGCACCCTTCTTGTTTGTTAACTATAATAGCTATTCAAACCGTGCTCTTCTCAGCGACTTCATAGACATCTTTTGATAGATCTGCATTCGCTTTAATACGATTCAATTGGGCTTGCATCAAGGCTTGTCTATTACTGTCATATTTCTTCCATTTAGTTAGCGGTATAAGTAAACGAGCGGCGATTTGTGAATTCAGCTTATCTAATTCTAAGATTCGATCTGCAAGGAATTCATAACCTTCTCCACTCTGCTGATGAAAACCAATATGATTCTGGCCGCAGAATGCACCGATGAGCGAGCGCACCTTGTTCGGGTTTTTTATGTCAAATGCTTCATGAGTTAGCAGAGATTCAACTTGATTTAGAGTATTGAGTGACTGGCAGGTCGCCTGGATTACAAACCACTGATCGACAACCAGAGGTTCATGTTGCCATTGTTGGTAAAAAGTATCTAATGCTTGTGCTCCTAAATTCTTTCCCTGTTCACAAGAGCTGTTTACCAGTTGCCGCAGTGCTGCTGCCCGATCAGTCATATTGCTTGCTGTATTAAATTGCTCATAGCAAGTCTCTAGGCACTCTGAATCTTTAGTTCTTACCAAGTAACCAAGCGACAAATTCTTTAATGCACGCCGAGCAATAGAAGAGGCATCAGCTTTATAAGGTTCATCTATATTTGTTTTGTTATAAATCTGAGCAAATAAATCCTTTAATTCTAAAGCCAGGTGATTTGACAACGATTCCCGCACGCGATGAATAACATCGACGTCCGCTACCTCTGCTTGCTCAATTAAGAAGCCTTCTGTAGGTAAGGCTAGCAGATGGGCCACCATAGCCTGATCTATTGTGTCATCTTGCAGTGCATTCTCGAGCACACCTTTAAAAGCGTCTTCAATAATTGCTGGAACATTCGCTGACTTTGATTCTTGTAATTCATTGATTACATCAATTGCTAGAAGTTGAGATGCATTCCAACGGTTAAACCCATCATTGTCGTGAATCATAAGGAAAAATAATTCTTCCCTGCTGTAGGGGTACTCCATTTGTACTGGCGCACTAAGACTTCTGAGCAAGGAAGGGATTGGCTTCTCCATAACATTCTCAAAAACAAATTTCTGATTTATCTCTGTTACTGACAGAACTAAATCTGTTACATCTTTACATGTTTTTTGAGAGCTTAATTGTAAATTCAGCTCATTTCCTTGTTGATCGAGAAGCCCAACCCTCAACGGAATATAAAATGGTTCTTTTTCCGGCTGCCCTGGAGTCGGGGGGCAGGTTTGCTCTACATTGAGAATGAATTTGTTTTCAGCTTCTATATAGACACTCGTAATATTGAGCTTTGGAGTACCAGCCTGACTATACCAGCGACGAAACTGATCTAAACTAATGCCACTAGCATCTTCCATTGCCTTTACGAAATCTTCTGTAGTCACTGCATGGCCGTCATGGCGATCGAAGTAAAGGTCACAGCCTTTGCGAAAATTATCTTCCCCCAGAATCTGACTGACCATACGAACAACTTCCGCGCCTTTTTCGTAAATAGTGACGGTGTAAAAATTAGAAATTTCCATATAGGAATCAGGGCGCACGGAATGAGCTAGAGGTCCCGCATCTTCCGCAAACTGCACAGTTTTAAGAAAAGCGGCGTCCTCCACTCGCTTGACTGTTCTTGAGCCCATGTCGGCGGAAAATTCTGCATCTCGAAATACGGTAAATCCTTCTTTTAAACTCAGCTGAAACCAATCACGGCAAGTGACTCGATTACCCGACCAGTTATGGAAATACTCATGAGCTACTACCGCTTCGACTCGTTGAAAGGCAATATCAGTTGTGGTTTGGGGGTTAGCCAGAACACATGAAGTATTGAAGATATTTAAACCCTTGTTTTCCATCGCTCCCATATTAAAATCGTCTACGGCGACGATCATGAAAATGTCTAGGTCATATTCACGACCATAATTTTTTTCATCCCAGCGCATTGCATTTTTTAGAGACAACATCGCGTGATCACATTTATCCAAATCTTTTACCTCGACAAAAATTTGTAATGCAATGCTGCGACCATTACAGGTGATAAAGCTGTCATCAAGGCTAACTAGATCGCCCGCTACTAATGCAAAGAGATAGCTGGGCTTTTTAAAAGGGTCCTGCCATTGCACCCAATGCCGATTCGAATCGTTTTCATCATCTCCTTTATCAATCTTATTGCCGTTGGAAAGTAGCACGGGATATCTAGACTTTTCCGCAGTAATCTTAGTGGTGAAAGAAGACATCACATCGGGACGATCTAAGTAATAGGTAATACGTCGAAAACCTTCCGCCTCACATTGCGTGCAAAACATTTTCTTGGATTTATAGAGTCCTTCTAATGCAGTATTGTTTTGTGGTTCTATCCTGGTATGGCATTCCAATTGAAAACTTACTATTGATTTTTGTAATAACTCACCTAGTCTGGGAATTGTTAGTTTTTCCTCACTGAGCAAGTAATCGCCAGCACTCAACTCATTACCTTCCAGAAGCAATTTTTCGAGTACTAAATCGCGACCGTGTAATACAAGCTTGTCTTGCTCAGTCAGATCAACTGACTCATTGAGTTTAATCTGTAATCTTGAAACAACCTTCGCGTGATCTTCATAAAGATCGAATTCAAGATCGGTTGTTTCAATTAAAAAATTTGGAGGGCGATAATCTTTAAGATAAGTCGTCCTCGCTTGCGCGTTTTTCATTAGGGCCCAGCCATATGGATGATTAGTGACTAAGTTTGATTTCGTATCCCGAGAATCGGCGCAGATTTATGACGCCGCTATCAAAAATAAGATACTGGCCTTTTATACCAAGTAACTTTGCTTCAATCTTTGGGTCTTTATCGAAGTTAAAAGATGTGACTTTATCGGGGTATTCCTCCACTGGATAGTTTATGTCTATCGGCTCAACGCCATTTAGTACACTAATAGCAAAGAAACCGAATCTATCTTCTAACTCTTTAATTTCTGACTCGCACTTTGCCAATAAGAGCTTACTCTCAGCGAGCATATCAAGACTTTCTGCATCACCTTTTAACATGTCGCGCCAATTGGTTTTGTCCGCCACATGTTGCTTAAACACGACCTCTAATGTCCCAGACTGCAGCCTGGTTCTTACTCTGATAATTGCCAAAGCCTGTGTGGCTCCTTGGTCGATCCAACGAGTGGGTATTTGAGTTGCTCTAGTAATTCCAACTTTTAAACTAGATGAGTTTGCCAGATAAACAATGTGATCCTGCATGCAGTATTTCTCACCCCAAGCAGGTTCACGACAAGTCCCCTCATCGAAATGGCATTTTTCTGGATGAATAATACAAGAGTCACACTGCGCCAGTTTTTGAAAGCAAGGATAGCAATAACCTTGATTGAAACTCTTCTTAGATTTCCTACCGCAATTCACACAAAAAATGTTACCGCTGAATTCCAGTTTAATTCTCTTTTTAATGAGCGGATTTAACGGAACCTCATTGCACCCGAGAGAAATCTTATAGCTCACAGGCTGCTCTAGACGAGACTTCATCTTACGAAGAGTTCCTTCAGCAACTGTTTTCATGATTCTTCTGGTGTATTCCTAATATCTAATACTTCTGCTTCACTAAGTTATGACTTGCAACTGTTTAATCTATTACCAGTGCGGAATTCTTCTGGCAGGGTTCGAGCCTCATAGAGTATGAGGAGTTGCATGCAATTCTCAAGTTGTTCTCGCTCTAATATACTGCCATCAGACCACTTTCCTAGCTCAATTGCTGTTTTCAGATTGCCGTAAATCTCGGGTGTCATTTGCCCTAATAGATCTTCCATTGATTCGGGCTTAGAAGCGAATAGGCGACGAGTTCTAGTATCCAAGATTATATCCCTTCATTAACTAACCGGGTTCGCCCCTACTACATCTCGCTTTAATACTGTTCGATAGAATAGGACAGTCGCTACACCAATTATGAGTCCGCTAATTAAACCACCTACATGAGCAGCGGTAGCAATCCAGGAAGAGCCGATAATTTCCATAAGCACCAATGCCGCCACGAAAAAGACAAACATATTAGTGTTTATCAACAGATAACTCCTCGGCATCAGGCTATGTATCACCCAGGTATATCCGACAAGCCCGTACACTACACCAGACATACCGCCGAAGTTATTAAACTCGATGGCCAAATATTGTGTAGTGTTGCTAATAAAGGAAGTAACTACTACTAGCAAAATGAACATCCAGAGTGGTTGTATAGCTTCAAGTTGCCGACCAAAATACCAAAGCCAGAGCATATTGAATATTAAATGCAATTCTCCAAAATGGAGAAACATGGGAGTTAAAGTACCAACAGCTATTCTTAGATTAACAATGTCAGCGAATAATGCCCCCAAACTGGAAGTTGCAATCACCGGGTAGAACAGAAAATTTAATCGATAGACCTCATTGCCCAGGGAGGTAATTACAGCAACCATGATAGAGACTAGAACCAGAGAAAGTGTTGCGGGACTATTTATAAAGGCAAGATATAAGTTGTAAGCTATTTTCTTAGCTTGATTAGAAACCTGAGGGGATTTGACGTTTTGTTGCTCAAGCGACTCTTGTTTTCGCAAAAAATCCTCTAGAGATTTCTGGATAAATGCAACATCTCGATCGTATTCTACATAAACGGATTGTTGACCAGACTCTTCGATGATTCGATGATTAAGACCATGCTGGCGCAGGAAATAACTGTAACTTAGAAGATCTATATCAAGACTAAGACTTGCTGCCTTAATCATCGGACCTCACCAGACGGCTGCCCCAACCTAACTTACTACGGCAAGTCTCGTAAAAACTGTGATTATTAGGATGTATTAACTTCAGGGGCACCGATTTTTTTGTGACAATAATTTCATCCCCCGCACTGGCGGTGTAGCGCACATCACCATCACAACTAACTTGCGGCTGAAGGGATTCTTTAGCAGCAACTACTAGTTTTATTTCGCAATCACCATCAATCACGATAGGACGACTATTAAGCGAATGGGGATACATTGGTACCAGTACTACCGCATTTAAATCTGGATGCATTATTGGCCCACCAGCAGAAAGGGAATACGCAGTAGATCCTGTCGGTGTGGCTACGATTAAACCATCTGATTCTTGGCTGTAAACAAATTTTCCATTTACAAACAATTCGAATTCAATCATTTGGGCGGCCTTACCCGGATGTAAAACAACATCATTTAAGGCCGAGCCTAGCGCCTTATTCTCTTCAGCGTCATTTAAAACCGCATCTAATAGAAACCGATTCTCAACAGTAAATTTTCCTGCCAGCACTTCATCTAATTGAGTTTCGATTTCATCAGGCAAAATGTCTGTTAAAAATCCTAAGTTACCTCGATTGACCCCAATTACTGGCACACCTTCTGATGCAACATGCTTGGCGACATTTAGCATACTGCCATCACCGCCAACTACGACAACCAAGTCACAGCTAGCACTGAGCTGCATACGAGAACCAACTTCAACAGTTGTGTTTCCCATCAGCTCAGAAGTTGCATCATCCATCATAATGGAGAGATCTTTAGATCGCAGATAAGCAATTAACCGCGACATAGAGGTAACGACGCCGCTGTGCCCTGGCCTACCAACAAGTCCTATACGTTTAAATTCTGACATTCTCTCTACTTGAAGCAAATAAACTCAGGTTTACATCAACGGGTTATTATATCACGAGAACCGACGATAGACCGCTCCTGGGCTATACCATTTCTAGAAATATGTATATTTTACAGCAGCCTACATATGGGTACTTTAAATAACATTCTAAAAGATTCCACCTGAATGAATCGCGATAACTTCACTGCCTTTTTCGATAGTCCCTTGCTCAATTAAACTTCTCAATCCCCAAAATAATTTACCGGTGTACACAGCTTCGATTGGAATTTCCGAGTCTATTTTCCAACTACTAAGAAAAAACTCCAATTCGGAATTAATCTTAGCGTAACCACCACAATGAAACCTGTCTTCGATTTTCCAATTTACATTAGTTGTAGTTTGCTTTTTAGGATGAAGATATTGCTTCACTTGTTTAGCTATAAGACCCGGAGCATTCAGCACCGATATTCCAAGTATCTCCGTCTTTTTAATTTCACGGGCAACTAATCCTGAAATAAGTCCACTTACAGTTGCACCAGTTCCGCAAGCAATAGTAATGATTCGTTTTATCTGTGTGACGGGAGGAAGTAAATCTACAATCTCAGCCGCTCCCGCGACTCCGAGCCAATTATTACCTCCTTCGGGGATAATGTATGGATCTTTATAACGGTCTTTGATATGCGCCAAGAATTCTTGCGTGGTTTTCAATCTATAGGTTTTACGGTCAATGGGGACCAACCCCATTCCGTTATCATGGGCAAACTTTAAAACGGGATTTAATGGATTTGGTATTTCTCCCCTTACTAATCCAATGGTATTAATCCCGAATATATTTCCTGCAGCGGCTAAAGATCGAAGGTGATTAGAATAAGCTCCACCAAAACTAAGAATAGTTTCTTTTTGCTGTTTGGTGGCTTCCTTTAAATTGCGCTTTAACTTAAACCATTTATTGCCGCCCAAATCAGGATGCATCATATCCAAACGCAGCACCTTTAATTGTATTCCCTTTTTGGCAAGCCATCCTGCTTGGACTTCATCAAGTCGTGCTGATTCTAAGAAATAGTCGCTGAAGGAATTCAAACTAGAAAGGTAGCAATTGAGTTAAATGGCGGACCGGACGGGACTCGAACCCGCGACCTCCGGCGTGACAGGCCGGCAT
>CEOQ01048119.1_pt1 | contig 10338 bp, 8 predicted proteins | sample 361351 | NCBI WGS metagenome assembly CEOQ01 (sample SAMEA2619907, study PRJEB7988) | marine metagenome | biome: marine biome (ENVO:00000447); feature: deep chlorophyll maximum layer (ENVO:xxxxxxxx); material: "saline water (ENVO:00002010), including plankton (ENVO:xxxxxxxx)" | depth 60 m | reverse complement strand
CAAGCTGATGACTCAACTGGCCAATGACCCAATGGGCCCGATGTTTCACCCAAAAAAAGACCTGGTCGATCACCTCACCGGACGGATCCAACTGGTGACCGATGCAACCGAACCCGAACAGGCCGGCGATCTACCCGGCCAGAGAATGCTGTTCGCATTGGGTGTAAAAAACGTCGACGGACTCAAGGCCACCATCACCAAGTTGGCCAACACCCCAGGTGCTCCAATCACCACCCGCGATTTTCGAGGAGAAACGATCTACGTGTTGCCATCGCCGACCCAGCTGGGTGGCGTCGGAAGCACCGACATCGGGATCTCGGTCGTCAAGGGCAACCTGATGATTGGCGTCCCCGAAACCTTGCTCGAACAGGCCATCCGCGGTGATGTCGAACCGCTCTCTGGAAGTGTCGACTACAAGCGAATGGCCACCTTCTTCCCGGCCCAGGCCTCCTCGATCGGCTACTCGAAAGGGAACGCACAAATCGGTTCAGTCTACCAGTTGATCCGGTCAGGCAACTTTCCGCCCACCCCTCCCGGTGCCGGGTTCCCCGGAGCCGACGCCCAGGGTCCGGTGTCCATCGACTTCAAAAAACTGCCCCCCTTCAACGTCATCGAGAAATACCTGCTCTCCTCGGGCAGCTACATCGTCCCCGACAAAAATGGAGCGGTGATGGTCACCTTCTCACCAAAGAAGACTTCCAAGTAGTCAACCGGACACTCCGTCATCACGGATGAATCACTGTTCACTCACCGGGCCGTGGAACTTTGCCGCGAGCCCGGTGTTTTATTCTCGACATCGTGCATGCGTTCATTTCGGGAGCCAACCATGCTGTTCCGACCACTGCACACTGACCGCCGACTGCTTCTTGTGCTGGTCACAGTGATGACCACACCACTGTTCCTGACAGCCCAGGACCAGAAACCCGCAGCCGGGACCACCGCCCGAACAGCCCAGCCAAAATCACGGGAACAGGCCAAACCAGCGGCGAACCCGGCCACCCTGTTCGATCAACTCGACAAGAACAACGATGGCGTCCTGGTGGCCGAGGAAATCTCCGAGGCCCAGGCCAGGGCCTTCGATCGACTGATCCGGATCGGTGACCGCAACAAGGACGGTCGATTGACCCGACAAGAATTCCTCTCATCATTGCAGCCGGAGCAGCCCGAGCAGCCCGTCACCCCCAGCCGTTCGAGAACACGACAGGGGCGATCAGCCAGCAGAACATCACCCGCGCCCAGCCAGTCTTTCGTACGACTCGACAAGAACAAGGATGGCAAGCTGTCCGTCGGTGAGTTTCCCCAGGGCGTCCGCGAGCGGATCGCGGCGTACCTCAAGCAAATCGGCAAGGACAGTCTCGACCGAGACGACTACGCCAAGATGTACCAGTCCCGACCAGTCCGCAGCCAACCGAAATCGTCCAGGAGCCGGTCCCAGCCGCCCCGGAACGATCAACCGGTCAATGACCAGGCTCGCCGAGCCCAGTTTTTCGATCGCCTCGATCGTGACAAGAACGGGATGCTGACCGAAAAGGAATTCCCCGAAAACTCCCGCGGACTGTTCACCTTCCTCGCCCGCCGGTTGAAAAAACAACCGGGCGAATCGATCAGTAGAAAGGAATATCTTGAATCGCTGTCTTCACAGCGACCGGAGCAGTCCGAACAGAGACCTCGCCCCGAAGTTTCACGCGAGGCCAGGACTGCCCCCGGTATCTTCCGGGCTCTTGATCTCAATGGCGACAGCCGTATCAGCCGTGAAGAACTCACCAGGGCCGTCTCGAAATTCGAGCAACTGGACACCAACCGCGACGGCCAGCTTGACCTCAGGGAATTCTTCGGCAGCCGGTCAGGCAGCCGGTCAGGCAGCCGGCCAGGCAGCCGGCCAGGCAGCCGGCCAGGCAGCCGGCCAGGCAACCGGTCAGGCAACCGGTCAGGCAACCAGCCCGGGACGGCAACGAGACCGGAACAGCGACAGGACACACCCCCCAGCACACGACCACAACGCCCCGCCCGACCACCTCTGCCGGCCCAGAAGAAATCCGCTCCTCAGCAGCCTGGTGGACGTCTCTTTCAACGACTCGATCGCAACGGAAATGGACAGCTCGAGTCATCCGAGGTGCCCGCGCTCTTGCGAGAGCGTCTCACGCAATTCGACACCAACAAGGACACCAAGATTTCTCCCGAGGAATTCCAGCGAGGCTTGCAAGCGGGCAACCAGCGATTGCGAGAACGTCCCCCCGAGCCCCCCCGCCTGCGGCCCGGAGCGGCGAGCAAAAAACGAGTCGGGAACGAGAATTGAACGGATTTTTGACGGTCGGTTGAAAGCGGAGTCGCTCAGGATGGGGAGGTCGTGGCGAGATCGGTTGGCGTTTTTTCGCCAGGCCCGTGAGCACTATCACACAACCGGTGCCATCGCACCTTCAAGCCGATTCCTGGCCCGGGCACAAGCCGGTCCACTAGCACGGCTCAAGCAACAACTCGACCGGCCGGTCCGTGTGCTGGAAGTGGGACCGGGAACCGGGGCGGTGACCCGTCGCATCGTGAGATTGCTCGACCCCGGTGACACGTTCGACCTGGTGGAAATCAACCAGGCGTTCGCCGACCTGCTGGTCCGTCAGTTCACAGACAACCCTGCCTTTGCGAGGTTGTCCGATTCGGCCAATGTCCACGCGGTGCCCCTGCAGGAATTCGTTTCCGAGTCACCGTACGACGTGATCATTTCCGGACTGCCGATGAACAATTTTTCATCGGAACTCGTTGAAGAACTCTTTGACGCGTATTTCCGCCTGCTCGCTCCCGAGGGGACCCTGTCATACTTCGAGTACATGTACATGCGACCGATGCGAAAAATGGTGTCCGGACGCGAGGACCGTGGCCGAGTCAACCGGATCGCCAGCATCATGACGAACCACCGCCGACAACGTCGCCTGCGGACCAGTTGGGTTTTCGTGAATCTCCCTCCCGCCTGGGTCCAGCATCTCTCCGGAACGGTGACAGGCTAGTCCTCTCCGGCGATTCGTTCACCACAACTTGTCGCCTTGTCGGCCGGGTGTTCTAATCTCGGGCCATGAACGGTTGGCACGACAACGGCTGGACCGGCGGCCAATACAGTGTGTGGCGAGTGCTGCTGGGACTGTGGGCATTGGCCCTGGCTGCCCGGCCCTTGGCTGGTGCCGCTGAAGACATCAGCCTGCTGGCGCTCACCGTCACGGCGATGGTCCTTTCGCTCCCGGTGATTGCTGGTTGGTTCGACGGCCCCGCCGCGGCACTCCTCGCGACGGTGACCGTGGGGCTGATCGTCCAGGACGCCAGCCTGCCGGACAGCCTGTGGCCCCTGGCCGCGGTGATGCTCTTGCACGCCGTGGCTCCGATGGCCCCGTTTGGATCGATCATGGCAGGGGGCCGCATCGACCCCGACGGTGGCTGGAGGCTACCGGGATGGCTGCACCTGGGAACCTGGCTGGTCCTTCTGACTGCAATCGTGCTGGTCGTATTTGCTCCACACCCCGACAACCCCACCTGGATCAACCTGGCCAATCGTGGTGGCGTCGTGGCCGCCACGGTGCTGGCATGCCTCTCCCGGACGCGTCGGATGGCCTGGTGTCTTCTCACCGCAATCGGTCTCGGGATGCTGTTCTCCGGCACGTCGGGCTGGTCCCTGGTGGGACTCGTGCCGGCGTGGCTGCTTGCCAGCGACCCGGGCTGGATTCTTCCCGGTCGTCATCGAGGCGAACCGGGTGACGCAACTGTCGCGACCTGGCTGTTTTACGACGGCAACTGTGGCCTCTGCCACCGCTGTGTCCGCCTGGCCCTGGCCGAGGACCGTCACGCCAACCCGATTCGGTTCGCCCCGCTCGGGGGCACTGCATTCCGGGAGACGATCGATGCTGCCAGCAGGGACCAATTGCCCGACAGCATCATCGTGGTCACGCCCGACGGGCAGATTCTGAGCCGGTCCAGTGCGGCTATCGAGATTGGACGGCTGCTGGGTGGCTGGTGGCGACTGGCCGTGACATTGGCACGGCCGATCCCCCGGCCACTGACCGACCTGGGATACCGGTTTCTGGCCTCGATCCGGTACCGGCTGTTCGGCCGTCGGTCTGAGTCCTGTCCGTTGTTGCCGCCGGCATTGCGAGAGCGATTCGACCTGAGGCACGACGAGTGAAATTGGCTGGGGGCTCTGCTAGACTGGCCCTTCGCGCACCGATTGGCCACCAGACATCTCCACACGGATCTCCAAACATGGCAGCACCTTCAATCGTCCCCGGCGAAACCCGCATCGGCTGGATTGGCACCGGCGTGATGGGCGCCAGCATGGTCGGACACCTGATCGACGCTGGATTCCAGGCCACCGTCTACTCACGAACCAAGGACAAGGCCCAGGGGGTGCTCGACAAGGGAGCCCAGTGGGCCGATTCCCCCCGGGCCGTCGCCGAGGCCTCTGACGTGGTCTTCGCCATCGTTGGTTTTCCGGCCGATGTCCGTGAGGTCATGCTCGGTGAAGACGGTGCACTGGCCGGGTCAAAAGACGGGAATGTGCTGGTCGACATGACCACCAGCGAACCGTCGCTGGCAGTCGAAATCTACGAAGCCGCCCGCGAACAGGGCGTTCACAGCGTCGACGCCCCGGTATCCGGTGGTGATGTCGGTGCCACCAACGGCACACTCTCGATCATGATCGGTGGAGATGACGACGTGGTGGCCGCGCTGCAACCCTGTTGGGACGCGATGGGTGGCACGATCGTGCACCAGGGAGGAGCCGGAGCCGGCCAGCACACCAAGATGGTCAACCAGATTCTGATCGCCACCAACATGATCGGCGTCTGCGAAGCCCTGTTGTACGGACAGAAAGCGGGCCTGGATCTTCCGACCGTTCTGCAATCGGTTGGAAGCGGTGCCGCCGGCAGTTGGTCACTGTCGAACCTTGGTCCCCGCATCATGGACAACAACTTCGACCCCGGTTTCTTCGTCGAGCACTTCATCAAGGACATGAGCATCGCGTTGTCAGAAGGCAAGTCCCTGGGACTCTCGCTCCCGGGACTGGCACTCTCGCACCAGTTGTACCTGGGCCTGCAGGCCCAGGGCCATGGCCGCGACGGCACACACGCTCTGGAACTGTCCCTGGCCGCGGCCAGTGGCGTCGACTGGAAGAACCGCTAGAAACCCGACGAGAGAGTGTCGGAAAGCGACCGATCGTCGACCACGTCCAACCGCCAACACTCTCCACAGATGTGGAAAAGGGAGACAATGGGAAGCAAGGGCGACCAATTTGCCGGCTTGACCGTGGCACTGGTGACTCCATTCGCCGACGGAAAAATCGATGAACCGGCCTTGAGGGCACTTGTCGATTTTCACGCCGAGAGTGGAACCGACTGCGTCAGCCCCGTGGGAACCACCGGCGAGAGTCCCACGCTGTCACATGACGAGCACGAGCAGATTATCCGGGTCGTCTGTGAGCAGGCCGCCGGCCGGGTCCGCGTCATGGCTGGCACCGGATCCAACAGCACGTCGGAGGCCATTCGCCTGACCCGGTTTGCGCAGTCCGTCGGAGCCGACGCGGCGCTGATGGTCGCCCCCTACTACAACAAGCCCACACAGGAGGGCTTTTACCAGCATTACAAGGCTGTCGCCGAGGCAGTCGACCTGCCAATCGTGCTCTACAATATCCCCGGACGAACCGCCAAGAACATGGAAGCCGAGACGATCGCCCGGATCGGCGAACTCGAAACCGTCGTCGCCGTCAAGGAGTCCACCGGGTCCATGGACCAGGCCTCACAGGTCCTGGCCATCTCGGACCTGACCGTGCTCTCTGGTGACGACAGCCTGACCCTGCCCTTACTGTCAATTGGAGGCAGCGGTGTCGTCTCGGTGGTGGGCAACATCATTCCCGATGATGTCAAGGCGATGCTCGTGGCCTTCCAGAACGGGGACATGGCCGAGGCGACTGCATGGCACGCCCGCCTGTTCCCACTGTGCCGGGACCTGCTCGGACTGGCAACCAATCCGATTCCGATCAAGGCGGCCATGAACCTGCTCGGGAGAGATTCTGGCGAAGTCCGCCTTCCGATGACTCCACTGGGCGACAGTGAACTCACCGACCTCAAGTCGACTCTAATTGGCTACGGCCTGTTGTCGACCGACGTCTGACTTGGCAAAATCGACCACTCAGCGGATCATGCGCCCCCCGGAGACTGACGGTGATCTTCAAGTTCGGCAAGAAGGGCAAGAACAAGGGCGGTGGATCCGACGAGGATCTTGAGGTCGAACTGATTCGCTTCAAGGGGGCGACCAACAGTGTTCCCTTCGATGTGGAAGCCAACCAGAAACTCGTCCGCGTCGCCTTCGAGCCCGTCAAGGAACTCTTCACCGACGCGGTGACGAGACGAGCCGAGACCGTTCGAATCGATCCCAAGGGCGATCGGGCCACCATCGGCTTCCTGATCGACGGGATCCCGGTACCCGCCGGACGAATCCCACGGCAGCGCGCACATGCCATGACCCAGATGACCAAGGTGCTCGCCGGCATCAAGTCCAGTGAGCGAAGCCAGCCACAGGTCGGTGGAGTGAAGGCGTCGCTGGGGAGCGACGAATTCGAACTGCAAGTCCACACGCAACCACTCTCCGGTGGCGTCGAGCGGTTGACTGTCCACATCCAGAACCTCGATGAACAACTCGATCGCCCCGAAGACATCGGGATGACCGCCGAGTTGAAGGCGCAGATCCGGGAATTGACCGGACAGGGTCAGAAACTCTTCATCGCCTGTGGCCCGTCGCGCACGGGTGTCACGACAACGCTCTACGCCGCGATCCGTGGCCTGGATGCCTATCTCCGTGATATCCAGACCATCGGTGACACCCAGGGACGAGAATTGATCAACATCACGGCTTTCGAAACCAATCCCGAAGACGATCTGCAGGAATCGCTGCGACGGTGTGTCCGCATCGAACCCGACGTGATCCTCGTGGACCCGATCCAGGATGCCGAAACCGCCGAGGTGATTGCCGGCTTCCTGGACAAGTGCACGATCATGACCGAATTGACAGCCAAGGACGCCGCAGCAGGCCTCTTGCAATGGTCCGAATGGCTCGGCGACCCGGCTCGGGCAGCCGCGTCAACTTGTGCAGCCATCAGCCAAAAGCTGATCCGCCGACTCTGCGAAGACTGCAAGGAAGCCTACAAGCCCAACCCAGCCCTGCTGAAAAAGATCGGACTGGACCCCGAAGACATCCCCGTGTTGTACCGCAAGGCTCGAATCACCAAGGAGATGGCCGAGCAGGGCGAAGAACTGGAGCCATGCCTCACCTGCAACGACTCCGGATACAACGGCCGCACGGCGATCTTTGAACTGATCGAGGTGAACGAGGCCATTCAGCAACTGATTGCCTCCGGTGGCGATGTCGCCGCCGTCCGCGCCCTGGCACGGCAGAGTGAAATGCTCACGCTGCAGAAGGACGCCATGCGACTTGTCGCCGATGGCACAACGTCGCTCGAGGAACTCCAGCGGGTGTTCAAGAACGCCTGACCCGGATGATTGTTGGCCGGCCTGTTAAAATTTGCCGGTTTTGCCGAAGATTCTGGTTGTAGTGGCCGATCTCTCTTAACGGCCACTCCTCATTTGTTGATCGAGTCGGACGGCTCCAACAACAGCCAGAATCGAGACACCGTATGAAGACTTCCAGCAAACGTCTCGCTAGTGGGTTTGTCCTGCTGGCCGCCATCGGATTTAGTGGATTGACCGGTTGTCAAACCACCGTGGGCGGACAAACCTTGCCCTCGGGCTACTATCTCGAGGACGACGTCCAGTATCACCCGGCCGGCCCCGAATTCCTGCTCTACAACACCGATCGTGCCTACCAGCAGAGGCAAGAACAACAAGACACCGGTGACGCACAACCGTAACCCCACGACTCGCCCCTGATTCCACAGACACATTCTCCTTCCCCCCACCTTTGGTCACGCTCCGGCTTCAGGCGATGACCCGGGCGACCTTCGTCAAACGGCCTTCCGGCCGGCCAGCGAAGTTCGTCGGGGGGGACGGGCCCTTCGCAGACGACAGGTGATGGCACATCGGCGTCCCGAACAGCCGATTTGAGCCCGCCTGCCGGTCTGCGAGGGGGTCTCACTTTCTTCAGACAGTGCCCCGCTTGCAGCCACCCGCTTCGAGTGACCACAATCACTCCGCGGTCGCGACTCCTTGACGTCGCACCGGAGATATGGACTCACACTGCGAGGTGGTCTCGATGTACCTGTTGCGTCTCACCCTGGCGGCCCTCTTCATCGCCCTGCTCCAGGTTTCAGCGTCATACGCCGGCGTCAAGCAACTGCTGCAAATCAAGATACTTGGGCCCGGCACACCACTGCAGGAAGTGATTTCGTTCACGGGGAGCCGGGTGCCTCCGATGCCGGTCATCGAATCGAAGGCCGACTGGGAAGCCCGGGCCAGCCTGATCCGACAACGAATGCTCGACGAGGTCGTGTTCCGCGGCGAAGCGTCCCGGTGGCGGAAGAGCAAGTCGAGCGTGCAGTGGATGGAAACGATCCCCGGCGGTCCGGGATACCGGATCCGCAAGGTCCGCTTCGAGGCCCTGCCCGGGCTCTGGATCCCGGCGTTGCTCTACGAACCCGAAGGACTCACCAAGACATCCGGTCGCATCCCGGTGGTACTCAACGTCAACGGTCACGACCGTCCCAATGGCAAGGCGGCCGATTACAAGCAGATTCGCTGCATCAACCAGGCCCGTCGCGGCATGCTCGCACTCAATGTCGAATGGCTCGGCATGGGACAGTTGCACAAGCCCGAATATGGCCACTACCTGATGAACCAACTCGACCTCTGCGGCACCAGTGGGCTGGCCCCGTTCTACCTATCGATGTCCCGCGGGATCGACCTGTTGCTGGCGCACCCCAATGCTGATCCCCGGCGAGTCGCCGTCGCCGGCCTCTCTGGTGGTGGCTGGCAAACGATCACCATCAGCGCACTCGACACCCGGGTCACTCTCTCGGATCCCGTCGCCGGTTACTCCAGTTTCCTGACCCGCAACCACAATTTCTCGGATCTCGGTGATTCCGAACAAACCCCCTGCGATATGGCCACGGTGGCCGATTACTCGCACCTGACGGCGATGATGGCCCCACGGGCCACGTTGTTGACTTTCAACGCCACCGACAACTGCTGTTTTGCTGCCGGACACGCTCTGCCACCACTACTCGCCGCCGCCCGGCCCATCTTCAAACTCTACGGGAAACGCAAGAACCTCTGGGCCCACGTCAACTTCTCACCGGGAAACCACAATTTCGGTCGAGACAATCGCGAGGCACTCTATCGCATGTTCGGGGCCCATTTCTTCGCCGATCGGACCGACTACGATGCCAGGGAAATCGATGTCACCGACGAGTTGAAGACCAAGGAACAGTTGTTCGTCACGATTCCTGACGACAACGCCACCTTCGTCTCACTGGCACGAGACATCTCAACCAGGCTGCCCCGCGGCCCCCGGGTCCCCTCGGCCGATGACGGACCCGAAGCACGAAAACAATGGCAAGTCGAAGCCCGGCAACGACTGGCCCAGGTGATTCGATCACAGCCCATGACACTGGGGGCCTCGCTGGTTGATGAAAAGGTTGACGGTGACGGAGCAGGCCAGACCCGGGCCCTGCTCTGGAAACTGAAACTGGGGGGGGAATGGACCGTTCCCGCCGTGGAACTGGTCCGGGGCAAGCCGAAGACGACAGCGATCCTGCTCGCCGACAAGGGACGCACCTCGGCGGCCAGCGTGGCCGAAGAACTCCTTGCACAGGGACACCGGGTCATCGCCATCGACCCGTTTTATCTCGGTGAATCGTCCATTGGACGGCACGACTTCCTGTTTGCCCTGACTGTCGCGACGGTTGGCGAACGGGCACTGGGCCTGCAGTCCCGACAACTTCAGGCCGTCGCCCGGTGGATCCACAGGCAGCACGAACACCCGACGCGACTGATCGCAGTGGGCCCCCGCACGTCACTCGCCGCGCTGGTCGCCGGAGGACTGGAACCTGGTGCGATCGCCGACGTGCAATTGCACGGCTGCTACAAGAGTCTCAAGCAGGTGATCGACTCAAAACTGGGAGTCAACCGGGCCCCGGAACTGTTTTGCTTTGGGCTGCTCGAACAGTTCGACATCCCGCACCTCGAGGCACTGATCGCACCCCGAGTGGTGACCCGTCGCTAGCCACTAGGCGATCAACGGCCAGATCGGCTCACCGATCACAACGTGGTGCGGTCGGCCGGTGGCATCATTGATCGTCGTCTCCGGCGACACTCCCAGCAGGTGGTACAGCGTCGCCACGAAGTCCTTGGGGTC
>CEOQ01105078.1_pt1 | contig 10339 bp, 13 predicted proteins | sample 361351 | NCBI WGS metagenome assembly CEOQ01 (sample SAMEA2619907, study PRJEB7988) | marine metagenome | biome: marine biome (ENVO:00000447); feature: deep chlorophyll maximum layer (ENVO:xxxxxxxx); material: "saline water (ENVO:00002010), including plankton (ENVO:xxxxxxxx)" | depth 60 m | reverse complement strand
ACTGATCGATTGATTAAAGTTGCAACAGTGCTATGTTTACAGCATGAAAATTACAGAATTTTAACGCCTCTTCCGGCAATTATTCATGATACCAACGACCAATTTTTCAATTCGTTCTCTTTTAGGCGGATATGACAAGAATTTCACTTATGTGGTCACCTGCAGCAGAACAGGCGCTCAGTTGATCGTGGATGCTGCCGTGGAATTCAGTCGTTTATCCCCCTTTCTACATAACAAACCTCTGGTCGTTCTTTTGACCCACACTCACGGGGACCACATTGCCTATCTGGAACAATATGTAAAAGCTCTTCCCGAAATAATTGTGTTAGGCCATCCGAAAACAACCCAAAATCCCGGCGGGAAAAATTTTAAAACTTTAGCCCATAACCAAGCTTTCAAAATCGGGGAAATGCATCTGATCGCTCTACACACACCGGGACATTATTATGATTCCATTTGCTACCAGTTAGATTCGGTCATTTACACCGGTGATACGCTATTCGTGGGTAGAACCGGGCGGGTCATTTCCGCGAAAAGTGATATTGCTGATCTTTATGATTCCGTGTATAATAAACTGTTGACCCTTCCGGGAAATACAAGGATTTATCCCGGGCATGATTACGGAGAATCTCCAACGATTACCTTGACAGAAAACATTAAAATAAGCCCCTTGCTGCAGGCAAAAAATTTGAAAGATTTTAAACAAAAAATGGATGAATATGAGCGCAACCGAACCCCGGGCTCATGAACCCAAATAAGGAATCAAAATGAGAGAAATATTTGTTTCCCTGACCCTGTCAGTTTTTTTAGCAAGCTGCGGTGGCAGTTCCAATTCCAGTTGCACAGAATGTGGCGGTGGATTGGTGGATGGATTTCTTTACAAAGAGGTTACAGTGGAAGATATCGCCGGGTTGGCAGAAATAAATGTGACTACTGATGTGGGTAAATGCATTCGATTTAAATTGGACGAAGCTGATTTCTCTGAAGCAACAATCGTGGATGATTGTTGCTGTATTGAATACCAATAAATGATCCTAAACACTTTTTCAACATCTGAAAATCCAAAAAGAGCTATTATCGCCATTCATGGGTGGACGGGCAATGTTACATCCATGGAACCGGTGGCAAAATCACTTCGGCTACCGGACACAAAATGGGTGATTCCCCAAGCACCTTATGTCTCAGAAAAAAAAGGGTTCACTTGGTTCCAAGGAAATGATGAAATCGGCTGGCAATATAAAGAATCTTTCGCATTACTCTCCGGACTTATTACCGATCTGATAAAAGCAGGATTTACCTATGATCAAATTTTTTTGTTGGGATTTTCTCAAGGAGCTTGTTTCATCATGGAATTCATGATCCGCCAGCCTTTTTCCATGGGTGGGATTATTCCCATCGCTGGGTTCATCCGGGATAAAGACCGGTTTAAAAAGGAAGCTACCTCTGGAAGTAAACAAACCCGTGTTTTACTATTGCATGGGGACCGGGACGATATTATCCTGCCGGAAGGAAGTGAGAAAGCAAAAAATCTTTTTGATGAATTAGGTTACACCGTGGAATATCATCTTCTATCCGCTGGGCATAAGATACCATTGAAAGCGATCCCCGTGATAGAGGACTTTATATTATCCGTTTAACTTTTTGATCTTCTTATGGTCACATGTGGGCAATCAGTCTTAAGTTTTGACCAATGTCCGGTTTACCCCTATCCAGAAGAGAATTTTTAAAAGGTGGCCAAGCATCCCGCCCCGACCTTGACCGGCTCAACCCAAATTGGCCCACCAAACGTGCCGCCAAACGCATCCGCACCTATTTAGAAAAAAAACCACCCATTTACCATCCACCCAAAGTGGATGAAATTCCACCGATTCTCCCCGTTACTCACAGCACACAATCCTTGCGGAATATTGATTGGAACATGGGCGCAGCGAAGCACCTGTTATGCCGGACCATGTTCGGCCCTAAATACCCTGAAATCAAGGCCGCCAGTGAAAATCCGGTCCAGATTGCCGTCAGTTCATTATTCAATACAATTGACATGCCGGAGCCTCCCGGAGAATGGGTGAATGAACCGGCACCGCAATGGGATGCTCTAACAGAAGAAGAAATTGATGCGCTAATAGAACAATACAATGAATGGATGTGGGATTTGGGTTATTGGTGGATGAAAAACATGATGCGGAACTCAGTGAACATTTGGGAAATGATAACACTATTTTGGCATAATTTTTTTGCTACGGCCCAATCTAAAGTTTTTTTCCCTCAAGCCATGTATCAGCAAAATAATGTTTTCCGCCAATATGGATTAGGCAATTTCAAAGAATTGTTACGGCAAGTCACTTTTGGCCCTGCCATGATGATTTGGCTGGATATTCATGCCAGTAAACATGAAGAACCCAATGAAAATTTTGCCAGAGAATTGTTAGAATTATTTACCATGGGTGTCGATAATTATACACAGGACGATATTGTGGAAGCATCTCGTGCCTTTACCGGGTATGTTACCAATGGCGTGGATACAAATTACAATTTTGAAGAAGGCACAGGATTCGGTTGGTGGTGGAATGAATGGCATGATTTTGGTCCCAAGACATTTTTAGGTCAAACCGGCAATTTCAATGGAGATGATATCATTGACATCATCATGGAGCAAGACGCCACTGCTGTTCATATTTGCACGCGGCTCTACAAATGGTTTGTGTATGAGAATGTTGACGAAACTGTGGTAAATGAAATGGCAGATGTCCTTCGCAACAACGATTATAATATTTCCAATGCTTTGTATTTTCTTTTTAATTCGGAACATTTTTATGATGAGAATTTCCGTGGCGCTGATATTCAGAACCCGGTCACACTGATGCAGGGACTCATCCGCAAGTGCGGCATGGAAGATTTTGATTTTTCATTACAATATTTTATTCATTCCCAGGAATTTTTAGGCATGCTGCCTTTAGAACCGCCTGATGTGAGCGGTTGGCCCGGTTACCGTTCATGGATCAATTCCATTACCCTGCCGGTCCGAAAACTGCAGGCATCTTCTGTTATTTCCGGAGATAGTCCATGGGGCCAATTTGATATTGGCGCAGATGTGCGGGAATTAGCCCAATCCATGTATGACCCGGATGAAGAAGGATATGCGTCAGAACAAATTGTAAAAAAATTAGGATTCCTCTTTTTTGGAAATCCATTGTCGGAAAACCTTGAGGGCAGGATGTTGTCTGTACTTCTCGATGGCGCAGAACCTTATGACTGGTCTATCAATGCACCGGAAAATGACCCTCAGTGGAACCGCATGCGGGATCTCATGATTTATATTATGCGTGTACCGGAGTTTCAATTAGCATGAAGAGGCGAGATTTCATTAAATCGGCTTTTGCCCTTTCTGCCTTCGGGACTCAAATCCCGGTCATGGCTTTGGGACGAAAAAATAGGGCAGGACGCAGGGTTCAATGGGAAACAGACCGCATTGTGATTTTGATAAAACTCAATGGCGGCAATGACGGTTTGAACACCGTTATTCCCATCCAAGATAATATTTATTATAACAACCGGCCGACGCTGGCTATTCCCCAAAATCAGGCTCTAACTATCGACGATGAAAATGCGTTCCACCCCAGTTTGTCTGCATTTCAAGCTTTGTATCAAAGCGGAAATATGAGTTTGATCCATGGAATTGGGTATCCCCAAGGGAATTTGTCTCACTTTCGCTCTTCAGATATTTGGGTCACCGGTTCTGATGCGAATGAATATTTGCAAACGGGTTGGATCGGTCGGCTTTTGGAACAGGAATATCCTGATTTCCCCTCCAATGCACCGGATCATCCACTGGCGATTCAATTCAACAGTGCCAATTTATTAGAGTTCAAAACATCTGAGTCCAATACAGGCATGATGGTGTTTGACCCGGAAACCATGTATTATCTCATCAATGGTCAATATGTTGCAGGGGAAAATGATCCCGCACCGGACACATATGGTGGAGAAGAATTGGATTTTGTACGAGAGGTAGATTTGCTCTCTTTTGAATATGCGGAAGTCATCAATGAAACAGCAGGGCATGGTTCCAATTCTGTGGAATACCCCAATTCCAACTTGGGTTATCAATTGGCTCTAACTGCCCAAATGATCTCCGGCGGACTGGAAACGCCGATTTACCGGATTTACCAGCACGGCTATGATACACATGCTGATCAGGAAAATTATCATGCACAATTATTGATGGACTTAAATAATTCGATTTTAGCATTTATGGAAGATTTGGCAAATCAAGGATTGATGGATAAAGTGATGATCGTGACCACCAGTGAATTTGGTCGGCGTTATTTTGAGAATGGATCTTTTGGTACGGATCATGGCACCAGCGCGCCCTGCATGGTTTTTGGGAATAATGTTGTACCGGAAATGTTCGGAGAACAACCATCATTAACGAATTTAGACCAATTTGAGAATCTTCATATCCAATATGATTTCCGCCAGCTTTATTCCTCCATTATTACAGATTGGTTTGGCTTGGACCAAAGTATTGCTACAACTGTTTTTAATCAGGGATTCGAAACAATTCCCTTTGTCCAAACGCCACTTTCAGTAAAAAATCCACCTTTACCGGCAAAATTCAAAATGCATTCAGCTTATCCGAATCCATTCAACCCAACAACCACTCTTTCTTATACTTTACCATCAAATGAATCTGTAACCATTCGGCTGCTGAACCTTCGCGGGCGTGTATTAAAAACGCACCGTTTGGGGGTACAAAAAGCCGGAAAACATTTATTTAAATTGGATGGTAGGAGTCTTTCTTCCGGCACTTATATCGCCCAAATGGAAGCTGCCGGTTCGATCCTGCATCAGAAAATTACTTTATTGAAATAAAGCCCAACATGTATCCTTCCTTGTTGGGCATGAGATTGACTTTTGAGAGACTGGATGCTTTAATTAGGGAATAAAGGACTTTCAGCCCAACCGAACGTTGATCGCTTTATCCCCTCGCATACCGAAATCTACATCAAAGGAAACTTTTTGTCCGGTTCGGAGACCTCGTGATTGCAAATGTTCTCGTAGCCCGCTCACGTGTACAAAATAATCTTCCCTGTCTTCGCCGGTGATGAAACCAAATCCTTTCGAAGCATCATATTCCTTAACCACACCCTTTTTCATTCCGATTTTTCCTGGGGCTTAAAATCCATAGAAATGGAATTAATGCAATACCTCAATCCAGTAGGATCCGGTCCATCATTGAACACGTGGCCTAAGTGACTTTCACATTTACTGCAGGTTATTTCAATCCGATCCATACCATAACTAGAATCTTCCGTTTCTACCACAGATTCCGGAACAACATCATAAAATGCGGGCCAACCGCAACCGGATTTATATTTCGTTTCAGAGGCAAATATTGGATTTCCACAGCCGGCACAATTGTATGTCCCATCTTCAAAAAAACCGTCATATTTCCCGGTAAAAGCACGTTCTGTACCTTTTTCCCGAAGGACATGATATTCGCTTTTAGTGAGGATGCGTTTCCATTCTGAATCTGTTCTTTTCATTGGATCTGTTGATTTCTGTTGATTTGAATTTACATCTTTTTTGAGTAGAGTTTGATCTTGAGACGCAATTTTTGAATTCCAAATAATCCCAAACAAAAGGAGGGTTAAAAATCCGGATAAAATTCGAAGGGATTTCATGAAGATGCCAACACACCGGAGACCACCAAAGTTCCGGGGAATTCACCATTCATATTCGACCGAAATTTTTTAACATTAGTAAACCCATTATCTATAAATATGACCTCCCAATCCGTTTCGCTCAAAAGTGTCATGTGTGTATTTAAATCCGTTGGCCAGGAATGACTTTTTTCATGTTCCTTGTAAAAATCCACGCCCATAATCATTTTCCCCCCGGGCTTTAACCAGTTGGATTTCATATGATGAATTATTTCAGCGGGATTTTCAAAATAATACAGGACTTCCATGCTGTGAATGAAATCTACTTTTTCTTCAGGATTCCATGTCATTAAATCAGCAAAAATGTATTCGCCCTGTGGATCAATGGCACCTGCTTTTCGAATCATATCCTCAGCCCCATCTACGCCGATTGCTTTTTGGCATAAAGGATGATTTTTCATTTTTCTCACCGCCCAACCATTGCCACATCCTGCATCAATGAAGGAAAAAGGATCAGATTGATCTTGTGTTAAACAGGAAAGCATTTCTGATACGGCTGAAGCATGGTTTTTCTCCATCCCTTCATCTTTGCCGCCTAACGCCCATTCATTAAATATATCAGTTGCATGTCTCATATCAATTCCAGTTCATTTTTCCCCCAAGAAAACTAATTTTTCACAGGAGATATTACCTTATAAACAAATGAAAAAAAGTGATTTAATTCACACCTTAGATTTAACGATAATAATTCAAAACGCCGGAAGCTGCTACACCAATGGCAATAAAATAAAGGACACCTGCTACCTCATCAGGAATATTGAAATAGGAATATATCAACAACACAAAGGACGCAGCAATGCCCATCCAAAGAAACATCAATGTAAATTTTTTCAGTGGTGAAACCATTATAAATGTGTGGACCAAATCAGGAAATAATTAAACAGTAAATACCCAAGGCAAATAATGATAAACAGCCTAATTGCAATTTTTTTCATGTTGAAAATTACAAAGTCAATTCATTGAATGTGGCAGTGAATATGTCTTCGGTGGGCAAGAATTACGGATGATTTCGCCTTTGGTTGCCCCTTTGGATAAAAGGTAAATTTTATTCATTCTCGTTATAGGAACACTTCGGTGCCCAATTCATCTTTAAATCATTAAATCCTCTTTTCCAAGTCCCTTATTTTTTCATGGCACATAATGTCACTCCAAATTTATAGGGCAAAAAGAACCAGGCCCCACCGAAACCACAAGGCAACTAAAATAAAATAGGCCAATCCAAATACCAATAATCGATGAGGCACATAATTGGTGAATTCTCGGATCAAACTATGAACCACTCTGGCCATGACATAGCTCCAAGCCAAATAGTAATCCACAGAACTGTGCCCAGTTAAGGCGAAGCCGATTAAAATGAAGTAAAATAGAATTGGTTGTTGGTGGAGATTTTTATAATGCTCCCGGGATTGACGCAAATAATCCGGTGCTTCCCCTTTATATGTTCGAAAATATCGGTATTCCACATCTCTTTCTTTGGCGGCTTTCTTTTGGGTCAAATAATGCCGGACGGTGAATAAAATCGTCCATCCAACCAGCATAAAACCGGGTATTAAAATTTGAGGACTCAACTCATTCATCAATCATATCAGAAGCACGGAGCAAATCGAAAATTGAATGGGAATTATCATAATCCACATCGCCGGCCCACCATTGAAAATCGGTTATTTCCGGTTCATATAAGATGGATTCCATCAGAAAAAACACATCAACTATAGAAATATCTCCATCGCTATTCAAATCTCCTTTCGGACAGATGGCCTGATATCCTAAAATCACTTCATAGCCGGCAAATAAACAGGTGGGTGCTACCCCAGAATGACCGCCTAAAGCTTCTGAAAATAAAGTTATGGAAACGTCCGATGCACCATTCTCAACAAATGTGTCATAGGCGATCTGAGCATTTTCATAAGGAATAATATCGTCCCCCAATCCATGAAAAAAATGGGTGGGGCTTTCTGGAACCCAATCTAATAATGTATTTTCTATCAAGGACTGCCGGAAAAAATGATCTTCATTATTCGTAAAATCTTCCAATACTTCCGGAATCAAAATATCCAATGGATTGTCGGGCATCAAGGCATCAATCTCACTTCCGGAATGTGTGCCATCAAACAGTGATGGTAACGTATCCGCCCAAAAAGGCTCAAAATATTCTCCAAAATCAATTTCTAATCCCTGATAATACCAAAGATGACTGGTGAGGACGAAGGGCACATAATATGGCCGTGGATAGGTTGGGATAGATAAAAAATAATCCACCATGGTTCCCTCTAAATCATAAGGCCCTGCCATAGGACAAGAGGCTGTTATTGTGAATTCATCTGAATGATTTAATTGAAATCCACGCTGAGCTGCCAGGGTCGCATAACCGCCCTCAGAATATCCAAATAAAAAAAGTTGGTCATTAAATTGAACTGATTCGGAATTTTCAATGTCGTATGCTAGTTGCTTTGCCGCCCGGACCATATTCACATCTGCGTGAACATAAGAATTTGCAACAATGTAGGGATGAAATTTATCCGGATCGCCTAACCCTTCATAATCAGGGAATAAAGTAATAAAACCGGCTGGAGATGTGATGAGGCTGATCAAGGATATTTCCGGATTATCCATGGAAAGACCGGTGATAGAAGGCGCTTCATTATCCAAGGCTGTTGTTCCATGGTGGTAAATAAGAAACGGAAATGCCTTTGTGTTGGAATGGGGCAAAACAACCAATCCGGTCAAGGTATCAATATAACCTCCTTCACCTTCAGTTTCGTATTTGATATCATAAATTGAGATGGTATAAGCAACATCTGCCTCCGTGCCCATTAACATTAATAACCAGTTAATATCATCCACCGTCATACTGGCTTGTAGATTATAATCAATCAAATCTCCCGGATCTGCTTTGACAGAAATGACGAAACAAATTCCAATTAGAATTTTGGAAATAAGTTTTTTTAATATCATAGTTTATTGAACTTTGATAATGGTTTGAATCAAGGTCTCATCATTCGGAAGTAAACCGGAATTCACAAGTCTTGGTGTCAATTTTCGCAGGCGGGGTTCTTTCTGGAAAACCTGTTTGAAAATCGGTAATGCTTTATCCAGTTGTCCTTTGCTTGCCAATGTGACCGCAGACCAATAGGGCAATTCGGGATTTTCCGGATAATAGTCTGCGGCCATTTCATATTCAGCTAATGCTTTTTCAATTTCCTCCAACTCAAGGTAATGGTCACCTTTATTGGCATGACGGTATGCCCGCTGAACCCGGATCAATCGTTTCAATTCTTTTAACGGTTCCGGATGGTCCTCCACACGAATATCCATGACTACATCTTTCCACTGAAGGCCGGTGGGCTCACCGGTGACAATCAACATAGCAGCAGATTGTTTTCCACGAATATCGCCGCCTTCCGCTTCTGCCGCTTCCAAGGCTGCCATCATTTTATCCGCTAAATCACCTTCCGTGTTTTCATATGCTTTAGCCATGGCGGGCCAAACGGTTTCATGTTCCATGAGATTTGCCTGAACGGAATAATTTTCGCCGACCTGGTGCCCCGCAGCATAAATACATTTCGATCCTGTGTGGGCAGCGACATTTCCTTTTATATCAATCATGGCAACTTGGCGGACCGCTTCACCCTCATCTTCAGAAACCAATTTGGTGAGTGCCTCTTCTGCGGTAAAACCCTCCTCCATGAGTTTGAGTCCATCAGGGCCATAATCCACTTTCACAAAAGATTGGGTCGCCACAGCGCCCACACCGGCTTTAGCCCATGGAACAAGAAATCCCACAGAAAACCAGTGACTTTGTACAGCAACACCTAACTCACCTGTTTCCCCATCCAAGGCAACGATAGAATAGGTATGGACCGGAATGGAGGTAGAGACAGATTGGGAAAACAAAACACCCAGAAGAATTCCGGGTGTTATGATTAGATTTTTTATGGATAGCGTACGAATACGCATGAGAATCAAACGCCTTTTTTGCCAGCGCAGCAGGGTTTGGTGCAGTTTGTTCCGCAGGCTGATTGTTTGGCAGTACAGCAAGATTTGGTACAATCAGACTCGCAAGCGGTTTTGACCTTTTTACAGCAATTGGGTTTCGCACAAGCAACTGCTTGACTTCCACAACAGGATTTTTGGCTGCAAGCAGATTTGTATGCTTTCGATCCACACCCGGATTTCTGGGCACAACCTGATTTATATGCTTTTGAACTGCAAGCTGTTTTTTGACCACAACCGGATTTGTATGCTTTACTTCCACAACTGGATTTCTGAGCACAACCTGATGAATATGATTTTGAACTGCAAGCTGTTTTTTGACCACAGCCGGATTTGTATGCTTTGTCTCCACAACTTGACTTTTGTCCACAGGCACTCGTTCCTTTTTGGCAACCGGAAACTAATTGACATTGACTTTCGGAAATTGGTTCCGGTGAATATTTTACAGCAGTGACTGAAAATACAAAAATGAATGATGCAATAATTCCTATCGTAATACGGTTCATAAGTGTCTCCTTAAGTTAAAGATCGGGCGCAAAATGTAAGCAGGGATTTTCAATCAATCAACGACGATAAATTCCTTATTTCAGGTAAAGAGTTTTTACAGATTTGGATTGACCTTCGCC
>CEOQ01286443.1_pt1 | contig 10341 bp, 4 predicted proteins | sample 361351 | NCBI WGS metagenome assembly CEOQ01 (sample SAMEA2619907, study PRJEB7988) | marine metagenome | biome: marine biome (ENVO:00000447); feature: deep chlorophyll maximum layer (ENVO:xxxxxxxx); material: "saline water (ENVO:00002010), including plankton (ENVO:xxxxxxxx)" | depth 60 m | reverse complement strand
CACTAACTCCGACGAAAACATTGTTGTTGAGTTAGAGCGTGCCCCAAATCCTCTTGGGGAATGCCCTGTAGTGTGCGCCGGAAGAATTAGTCTTGACGACGCTCAAGGCCAGTTCGACGGCATCCTTGGCATGTACCAAATGCAAGCTCGTTTGATGGCGCTTGAAGTTATCGCAGTTCAGAAAGGCGTGTTCCCAGACACATGGCTGATTGGTCGCCCCGGCGAAACCCCCCAGATCGTAAACCCTGCCGATGGTTTAACCGGCGAAGTTGGTTTGGTGCGTGGTGGGGATCTCCGCGACATGCAGATGCAACCTGGGTACATGACGAACCCAGCGATTGACCGTTTGGAACGGGCGCAACGTTTAACCGCAGGTATCCCACCAGAGTTCGGTGGCGAATCAACAACGAACATTCGTACCGGTCGTCGAGGCGACGCCGTACTTTCCGCAGTTGTTGACTTCCCTGTGCAAGAAGCGCAACGAATCATGGCTCGTTCTCTGCAAGAAGAAAACGAGTTAGCCGTAACGATGTCTAAAAAGTATGCCGGGAACAAAGGCAAATCTTTTTATGTCACCAGCAAAAACGCTAAAGGCCGAGTTGACTACACACCCAACGACAACTTCGATTCCACTGACAACGTAGTGATCTACTCCCAAGCGGGAGCTGACATCAACAACCTTGTCATAGGGGGAGGACAACGAGTCGGCATGGGCACCATGTCAAAACGCTCATTCATGGCTATTGACCCACTGGTCGAAGACCCAGAATTTGAACACGACGCCGTAGTCGCAGAACAACTTGAACAAGCGCTACTTGTTTCAATTCAGCAGCAAGCCTCGGAAGGATCTATCCCCCCAGCGGATCTTGCTCGCATTATGGAACTTGTTTCCACAAACCAACTCGAATTAGCTGAAGCGGTAGAGAAAGCAAACAAGGAAGCACAGGAACGGCAAGCGAGCACAGTTGACGCTGCTGCGCCTGAAGCGCAACCCGGTTTAGCTATGCCAGGTATGGGGGCTGAAGCTAAAGCAATGCCCGCACCTCCTGGCGGCGGCGGTGGTTTAGGTGAACTACTTGGAGCGTTGTAATGCCACGCAAAGGCAAAGGAAGTAAAGTCACATCCTTCAAACCTTCTTCATCTTCTGAGGATTGTGCGGTGTGTGGCTACCCGAAGAAATGGAAGGTTCACAATCATGGCTGATGCAGGTTACCGGGGGCAGGCTTACGGTAAAGCTAAGGAGCAGGAAGAAGCTCTTTCGGCTGTGCCAATGGAAGAAGGAATGGGAGTTGCTCCTCCAGCGCCAGTTATTCCTGGCGGGGAAGGCGACATGACTCGCCCTACCCAATATCCGCAACAGTCGATTATGGCCCCTGCACCTCCTGTGCCTAGATCAGAGCAGCCACAAACAAGTCAGAACGTGGCGAGGCTTTTGCCGTCACTTTTGCCGTTGGCTTCTTCTCCTTACGCTTCTCCTTCTACTCGACGTATTGTTCGCGCTATGCAGGCAATGGTTCCTAGACAGGACCAGTAACCGTGGGTCTGTGGAACTTTATTTCCAAAATTGGTAAGGGTGCTTTTAACACCGGCGTTCAAAGCATTGATTTTGTTACTGACATAGCCCAAGAAGCTTTACCTGGTCGTGACGAATATGAAGGCAGCGGGATAGCGGACACAATTTGGGGGTCGTTCAACGACAACATTTTAGGCGAAGGTGGGGTGATGCAATCTGCCATTGGGCCTGAAGGTGTGGGGGGCACCATCATTGGAGCGATTCCTGAATCTGCACGCAAGCCAATGAAAAGCGTCATTGACCCTACATTCAAAGCTGTTCAAGTTGCCTATAAACAAACAATAGATCGTGGTTTCGGCACAGCGATGACGATGGCGTCCATTGCCGATAGTTCTGGTGAGGGTTACCACAACGACCAGTATTTTGAAGGCGGGTTTTCCAACTGGTTTAACGCTGACACTTGGAGCAAAGCCTACGAAATTTCTAACACGCAGTCCCTTGGTCAAGCCATGTCATTGGCTATGGGTACCGAGGATATTCTTGACGACGAAGAAGTAGAAAAGTATGAGGGAACTTCAATACATCGACTCGCATCGGGAACAATAGACGCAACATACAACATTGTTTTCGACCCTCTTTACCAAGTCGGGGTACCTGTTGTCGCTGCGGGTAAGCGTGTCAATAGAGCACGCACGTTTGGCAACCCAGAAAAGTTTGTAAACAGCGCGGGTTTTAATCGTTGGAACGACGAACTTAACAAACTTGATGATGCTTTAGAAGGCAGTTTCTCTGAAGGTTTCAAACACGGCGTCAGAACAGGTGAAGACGGCGCAAGAATAGATACGCTAGCTGGGCAAATCTTTAGAAAGTTTGAGTCTAAGGGGTTAACCCCTGAGCTTGCTTACGCTTTAGCCGCTGCACCTACGTTAGAAGCGCGCCAGTTGTTTGTGCGTTTAGCGATGGGCGACGGCAAAGCTTTGCAAACAGTTATTAACGCTGCTGATGAGTGGGCTGGCCTAATGCAACAAGGGGGCACCTTAGACAATCTTGCGAAAGCCCAAGCGCGAGTCGGGCGTATGCAAGAAAGACTAGCTCGTTCAACACCTGATGCTAAACAAGCTCGGCTAGATCGAGACATTGTTGGTCGAGCGAAAGAACAGCTAAAACTTTTAGAAGATGACGCTATGCGGGCGCTTGAAAGAGTAGAGATGAGTCCAGCAACGTCAAATGTGTTTGACATCGCATATTCGATGAAACAAGAACGACTACGAAGTGTGCTTCCCCAATTTGCTGACGAAATCAGTTATGACGCAAATAAAGCGGTGTTTGAAACAATAAACGATTCACCTAATTTAGTGACGGCTGTAACGGATGAAATGCTTGGCCCGTTGCTAATAGAAACACCAACAGTTAATCGAATGATATATGGCTCTCTCAGAGAAGCCCCCAAAATCGGGGTTGTGGGAAACCTGGGGTATGGCGCTACTTCGTACTTAAAAGAAGTCCCTTTGCTCGGCCCAACTGCGGTCAGGGTAGTCAATGTTTTTCGCGAGAAAACTCCTCAACAAATGATGATTTGGGATGATGTTGACCAAACTTTTAATCAGTTTGAACGCATGTTGCGTGATGCAGGTCGGGTAACTCACAAAGGTAAATCTCTAGTTGACGAAGCCGGAGTCAACATTGATGAAGCGTTAGGGACGTGGGTTCGTTCAAGTCTTAGTGAGCGTCAACTTATGTTTAACACAATCGTTGACAAGTTGAATCAAGGAGTCGTAGATATATTTGGGGACGATCTTCTCGAATCAGTGACAAAAGAAAGTTTAACCAGACGCCCTCTGAACAAAGACCGGATGAGGGCCGCTTTGGACGATGCAGAATCTACGTTGCGCGGGTATGCCGAATCAGCGAGGATTTACGATAATCGGGGTTTGCGGTTTGATGTGGCAGACACCGACTTCAACATCACCGCTCGATTTATTGAAAACTTGACACCCCAACAATTACGCCAAGCTTCTATCGTTCCCCGCTATGACGCTATAGCGACAGTGATGAAGCAAAACACCCTTCGTCGTTATTTGGGCAGAACAGCTCAAGCAGGTGACGAAATAATGATGGCATGGAAAAAGTCTGTGCTGCTGCGTCCAGCGTGGCCTATTCGTGTTCTTTCCGACGAATTGTTGCGTTCCGCCGCTGCTTTGGGGGCAATGCACACAATGAGAGGTGCCTTTGAAGGCTTCGGGAATTTGCGTACTGCGTGGTTCAAAAAGAGCGGGCAAGACGTGATGCCCGATGTCATTAACAAAATGCGTGATGACTTGGGTGCGAGTAAAGAAGTTTCGCTCGGGGATTTATTTATTAGGTTTGAAGAAAAAAATGGGGCTAAAGCGTTACAGAAACTTACAGAAAAAACTTTAGGTGATGCTTACGGCAATAGGCGTATCGCCACAAGAAGCATCGCTGGTTCTTCCTTAGCGCTGTGGGCATTAGGGCCAGCAGGAGCTTTGACTTCTGCTTCTCTGTATACGCTTTACGCCAGAAAAACAATGGCTTCTCTAGCCCGTCGAGAAATTGCAACTACCTTTTATAACGATTTGCGTGTGTCGGCTAGAACGCGATTAAGAACTGCAAAAGCAGAAATTGAGAACTCAGTAAAGTTGGGCACAAGAACACAAGACGAAGCAAAAAAATTAATTGATGATTTGCAACGGCAATCAGATCTTCTTGAAACCCAAGGACGATTACTGGAATCGCAATTAGATAACGCCGTTCTCAAAAGCCCTCGGAGAAAAGACAAAGACTTTACTTCAAAGTATGACCTTCGAGAAGAATACACAGATGTTCTAATGAACTTTGACCGTGTGGGTCAATTAATGCACGAAGCTCGTGTCGGTGGTTTTTACATGGGAGGGTACAAATTCGCTAACGAGTTTGGCGACGCCCCGGATGTTGTAGAAATGAATCGAAAAGCGTTGTCGGCTGGGAAATCAACTCGGGGCGCTTATGAAAGTGTGGCTACTTCTGGCAAGCGGGCAGACAGAGCGGCGGGTTACGACGATTACAACATCCATCATTATGATGGGCCAGCTAAAACTTTTAATGATGCGTATAACCATGCGTTAAATAAACAGTTCAAGCCTCATCTTCTTGATGAGACAATGCCATCAGAGTTCCAAACTTATACACAAATGTTTTGGCAAGGAAAGTCTGACGCTCAAATCATTGCTTGGTTGCAAGCACAAAAAGGTGCGGGGTCGCGCTTGTCTAAAGCAATGCCAAGGCATTTTAGGGACACCAACATAGCAAAGTGGGTTGAACATACCCGCAGGTACATGGACGAACTTGTGCCCAATCGCCCTGAGTTCGCACACTTGCGCGCCCGTTTAGCAAAAGGGCAAGACGTTTACTGGGATGACATTGTAAAAGTCTTAAAAGATGATTTTGGTGGGGTGAAACAAGGCGTAGAAACTTTACGAAATTCAGGGCTAGAACAATTTGGGGTGGTGCATGGGTCAGGGCAACTCATCGGGGAAGCTGTCCAAACCGCAAAACTGACTCGACAAATAACTTCAAAGATTGATAGCTGGATGGATTCTCTTGGAACGATGACTGTTGACAATTTGTCACGCAGCACAGTGTTTTCAGGAACATACCGAAATGAAGTAGCTCGTTTAGTTCAGCAGCGGCGATTACCAGATGGATCTTACAAAATCAGTGATGCTCAACTTAGAAGTATAGAAACGGCGGCACGAAGAACAGCTCTTAAAGATACCCGCAACCTTCTTTATGACCTAGCAGAACGCACTCGCTTTGGTGACATGGTAGGGGTAATGATGCCGTTCTATAACGCATGGCAAGAAGTTATTACTCGCTGGTCTGGGCTAGCTGTGCAAAATCCTGTGTTCGTGGCAAGAGGGCTACGTTATTTCCAGGCAATTAAAGGCGAAGATGACAATGGGGATTCACAGTTTGTGATTCGTATGCCGGAAGGTTTACTTGGATCTGAAATAGCTGGACAGAAAGTGTTTGGGAAACTTGGCTCGCTCGGATTTACTTCCCTGAAACTGCACCCCGATTCTATTTCAATGCTTTCGGCTGGTCTGCCGGGATTCGGCCCTATCGTCACGATAGCGGCAAGTGAATCTGTCATAGCGCAACCATCGCTGCAAGAAACTATGGAATGGCTGCTCCCATATGGGGCATCTGAAGGCACAAATGTTTACCATCGCATGTGGCAACAAGTTGAGCCAACGTTTGTGCGTCGCATGGAAGGCGCATACTTTGACACAGCGGAACGCCAAAAAATGTTGGCCCAAGTAGCTATTGATTTATCTGCTCAATATGAAGGTAACGGCGTAGAGATCAACACCCCAGAATTAGAAAAACAGTTTGTTGATGAAGCGATCCGCCGCACCGAAGACATCTTAAAGATTCGGGCAATCGCCGGGTTAGGCGTTCCGTTTGCTTTCCAAGTCCAGTCTCCGTATCACGGAGTCATAGAGGACTACCGGAAAGTAACTGAAGAAAAGGGATTTGATGCCGCGACTGCTTGGCTGTTAGAAAACCACCCAGAGTTGTGGGCGATTACGGCTCGACGGACAATGGTGCAAGGTGTCGCGTCCGCCACATTGAAAGGTGACGCAAAGTATCGGCAACACAAAGATTTCGCTGATGCTCACCCAGAAATAGGTGACTTCATTATCGGCAAGATCGGTGCCGACGATGTGCAGTTTGAGTTTAACTATGCGGTTTACAAATCTGAGATAGCTGAAGGTCGTAGAGTTCGCGCTACACCAGAAGAAATCCTAAGAAAGCCAGAAGAAAACAAAGGCTGGGCTGAGTGGCGTGAAGCGAAAAACCTTGTGTATGAGGAACTTGCTCGGCGTGAAGAAGCGGGTGGTTCAGCCAGTTTGACGGCAAAAACCAATAACGATTTACAGATGCTTCTGGATCGAGTGAAACTGCAAGTAGCTCAGGATAATCCTGGGTGGTGGGAAGCGTACAACGAAAGCTACGATCAGCTTCGTCAGGCCAAAGTTATGGACGGTTTCCGTGCTTTGATTAAGTCTGAAGATTTCCAGTATCGCCCCGAGATTCCGTTACTTGACGAGTATTTTGAGGCTCGTGAAGCCATCGAAAAAGAATTAGAACGTCGAGGTAATGCTAGCGGCGAAGCAGATGCGTATTCTTTAGGGTATCGCACTAACGCAGACCTCAAACAGTTGTGGGATGCTGTAAGGGTGAAGTTGCGTAACAACAATGACTTTATAGAAATCTTTGACCGGTATTTTGAGAATGACACGATTGACAAAAAGACATGGGTAAGCAGGTAAAGCAACGATGGATATAGCTCAACTATTTGCTTCTATGGGAATGGTCCCAAACACGGACATTGTTAATGGTCAAGTTGTTGTCTTGGGTCAAGAGGAAAGCACTTACCAGACAGGGATGCAGGAATCTGAGTATGGGCAAGGCCCAGCCAGATTTGAAACTGAAATAGAAATAGCAGGCGACAAGTTCACCGAAGACGATTTACGGGAATATGTTGTCGGGTTGCAGCCTGACGAGTTGCTTACGTTGCAACAAGCACTATTTTCTGAAGGTTATTACGGCACTATAGAAGACATCACTGAGATTGAAGACCCGATTAATACGGGTAAAGCTTTACGGAGCGCAGCTCGTGATGCGGCTATGACGTTTGAGCAAGGTGTAACTCCAGGCATGGAGGGTGTCCCTACGTTAGAAGACCGGTTCGCTGAGTTCACTATCGAAGATCTAAATACGGCTAAAGACGAGTACCTCCAAACTAAAGACCCGACTATTCGTGTGATGCCTGCTTCGGCGGTTGATCGAATGGTTGAGGATACTTGGAAGAAACTTCTTGGCCGTAAACCTACAGCGGAAGAACGTCGAGCTGCGTTTGGTGCGGTTCGTGCAGCCCAGGTTGCTGGTGGTAACGCTATGCAGGATGGCGGGATTGTTGAGTCGGTTGATGTGACTGGCATTGTGGAGGGTCAGGCGGAAGCGGCTGATCCGGCTAGGTTCGGGGCGATGTCGTTGTCGGGTAGCGCTTCGGCGTTGAAGCGAGTGTTGGGGTTGGTGTAATGGCAGAAGAAGAAAATAATACGGGTTCATCTTTCGGGGAGTCTTTGGCCCCTGTAGTTAATGCTTTAGAAAGCGCATACAACGCTTGGATGAGGGCAGATGAGCAATATACCGATTATGTAAATGAACAATTTAGTGAAGCTTTTGATCTAGTTACTGACGCTGGTTTAACGGTTGCCGATGTTGTTAAGGGAAGAACGGCAGCAGTTCTAGGGATTGGTCAAGGGGTATTTAACTGGATTAAAAACGAAGCGTCTGATTTATTAGAAGGCGAGGATACTTCTGGTAGTGGCAGCGCCAAAAACTTAAGACGACTTGAAGCTCTTTACGAAGAAGCTAAAGAAGATTTAGAGAAACGCAAAACAACTGATGAGCGCCTTGGAGCGGTAGAGCTTCGGGAACGCCAAACTCCGTTTTTGCGGGAACTAGATCTTTTAGATGGGGAACTTTTAGATCACCAACAAGCGTTACAAGACGCCCAAGATCGGGTTGATGATTCAGTAAGACAAGTTCGTTCTTTAACAAACCAGAAAAAACAGGCTGAGGCTTGGCAACGAGAAGCTCTCCCTTCGTTCTTTATCCCTGCTTCTGATAGCGCTAAAGCAGAACTGGTTAAGGAATGGAATGATGCGGCGAGAGATCTGTTCGGGTTCTGGCTGGTTGACGAAGCTGAATACCTCACTTCGGAGCGTTCTTTAGGCTCTGAAATTGAAAACATTAGAGATCTTTTCGCAGAAGAACTCGCCAGACTTGACGACGAAATATCCTCGCAAGAAACTTTTACTGCTGATGTCAGGGATGAGCTTACTGAAATTCAAAGGGATATCAGGTCAACTGAACGTGACATAAATTCAACTAATCTTGAATTAGAGAATCTTTCCGAAACTGACACGCAAGCTCTTGAAGATCGTTTAGATCAAGCCCCTGATCTTGAAGGGTTGTCTTCGCAAGAAAAACAAGAAGCAATCGTTTCTTGGATGATGGACGGAGGAGATAGCGGTCTTTCTTACGAAAGCGAGTTAGAAGATCTCCTTGAAGATGAAACAGTTTTTAAGGCACCGTTACGCAAACTAGTAGATGACAACAGAGATCGTTTAACTAGGGAACGCATTTCTGCGGGAGATCGGCAGGCTCAGTTAAGCCGGGACACTACAGGTTCCCCTGAGGCTTTGCGTCGAGCAGCGGTAACAGACCCAGAACGCCAAGACACAGACGAACCTTTCTCGCCTGAAGAAGTAAGGCGACAGGCAGCCCAAGATCGTCGTGATCGAGCGGCGCAACGTTCAGACCGTTTTGTTAATGATCCCAGCCAAAGAGCAAGAACAAGGGAAACTGATCCGAATAGATCAGGCCAGTTTGGTGGGGGACGTGCAGATGTGTTCGCTGAAGACACCGAACCGTTTTCCCCTGAAGCGATGCGGTCAAGGCGTCCCGCTGCGGATGAGCCTATTTCTCGACGCATGGTTGGCGCTGTTGGTGGCCCACTGGAAGCGGGGGAGCGTGACAGGTTCCGCGGCCCATTTGAAGAAGAAGAAGAAGACGCTCAGATCGTTGAAGACGATGGAGATGGCGACACCTTCGTTGATCCTGATGCCGAAATTGAGGAAGACGCTGACGCTACACAACTTGTGGAAGACCCCGAAGATGGGGTTGAACTCACTGAAAATGCGGCGACGTTTATTCTCGAAAACTTTGGGCTGACTAGTTTCTTCCTTGATCGCGATGACATGCTTATTGACGATCCACGTAATCCTGGCGTCCAAATCAATGTTCTTACATACATTGACGAGGCAGGCATAAGTAACGACGAAGAACTTTTGGGGCTGGTTTCTCAAACTGACTGGTATCAGGACACTGGGCCTACAGCTCGTGCGTTTGAAAAGAAATGGGCGCAGGCTGGTAGAGCAGGTCGCGAGGAACTCCTTGATGAGACTGCGGACATAATCAACCGTGAAGCCAAAAAGATTGGGTTGACGTTAAGCGAAGAAGACCTCTTTGCTTTGTCATTCAACGCCAAGATGATGGGGATGGATAGTTACGAGATTCGCCAAGAGTTCGTAAACAACTGGGAACTGTCGTTTGATTCAGAAGCGGTACAGGCGGGGAACATTGCTTCGTTGCGTAACAAAGTGAACCAGACGGCAGGGAAATACATGCTTCTTCTCGATGATGCGGCTTTAGCTGATGCGGCTGAATCCCTGTATCTAGGGGAAGCTACGTTAGAAGGACTTGAAGCAGGGTTCCGTAACCAAGCGATTGAGCAGATGCCTGAGCTTGGTGGCCTTATCAAGCAGGGGTACACCCCTCAAATGTATTTCTCGTCGTATAAGAGTCAGGCGGAACGGTTGCTTGAACGCAAGATTGATTTCATGGGTGATGACCGCGATATGTTTATCAACCTTATGGGCGGCCAGCAGGACGATACCTATATTCAGAAGCCTTTGACGTTGACTCAGGCGAACCGGTATTTCCGTGGTTTGGATGAGTGGAAGTATACGAGGAACGCTAACCAGGAGGCGCGTGGTATGGCGGATCAGATTGGCCGGATGTTTGGGGCGGTGGCGTAATGCGGTGGACTATTGATTTGAACAAGATTTCCGTAGATGCGGAAAGACAAAGAAAAGTTTACGAGAGCGCTCGCCAAGCAGTTCTTGATATGGGGGGACGACTTACTCCGAAAGAAGAAGAAGAAGAAGAAGTAGTAGTAGAGGGGGGAGGAGAAG
>CEOQ01027930.1_pt1 | contig 10344 bp, 8 predicted proteins | sample 361351 | NCBI WGS metagenome assembly CEOQ01 (sample SAMEA2619907, study PRJEB7988) | marine metagenome | biome: marine biome (ENVO:00000447); feature: deep chlorophyll maximum layer (ENVO:xxxxxxxx); material: "saline water (ENVO:00002010), including plankton (ENVO:xxxxxxxx)" | depth 60 m | reverse complement strand
AGTAGCTGTCACCAAAAAGTGGTCTCAGTTTGAGGCGACGGAAGTGGTCGCGGAGGTAATTGGCCGATTCCCGGGCCGATTCTCCCGAGCGACCACGGCGTGCCGGATCGGCGAGCCATTCGACATGAGGTTTGACTCCCGAGACTGAAATCGGCGTGGGCGTCGTCGTCTTGTCGGCTGCGTGTGCGGTGGCGAAACCAGAGAGCAGCAACACCACGCACCCGAACGAGCAGGGATTCGGGACGTTTGCAAACCAGGATGTCCGGCGACGAGATTGCATTCTTGGTGCCTTTTTTCCAACGGCGGAAGCCTATCCGGACCTGTTGGAACCGGCAACCCCCCCTGGAGGGTCATGGTCCGGTTTCGACGATTGTGACGAAGTTTCCTGTTGTATCGGTCTTTGGGCTGACGATATAGCAAGTGAACGCCTCGGTGAGGCGCGCACCTGCGTCACTTGGAGAGTGAGACAATGCGTCAAGGATCAATCCTGACAGCCGTGCTTGTTGCCACAGTCGTGGCGGTGGCCACTTCGCTGAGTTCCACACCTGCCGAAGCCGCGGGCGGTGGGCAACCGACCGACTGGAAACGTTTCTACTACTATCCCTACGTCTACTATCCGCACAACTTCCAGCGGCCCCAGGGCAGCTTCAATCACCTGTACTACCGGTATTCGCCGACCTGGCGGATCCCGGTCATGCGTGACGGCTGGCACAACTTTTACCAGATGAAGCGGCCTTACCATCGGGGCAACCACTTCAAGCTGGATGTCTTCTAGGCCGAATCACGCGACCCAGGTTACTCGACCGGATCGGCTCGACCGAGTTGATCCGGAGCCGGAGCGTCTCAGGACCCGTTCGATTCGTCGGATGGGTTCTGTGCGTTAACGAGGAATCCACCGAACGGTTCCCCGGCCTTTCACCCGGACAGGAACACGTCGTCTCGAGCGTTCTCGTCAAGGTCGTAGATCGCCAGGACGCAGTCATCGATGCGCTGTTCGAGGCGGTCGATCCGAAGGGATTCCTCCGCCCCAGAGGGCCGGGCCTCCTCGGGCACGGCGCACACATCGAGCAATGTTTTCACAGTGGAAACTATCACCTCGTAGGCCTCCCACTGCACCGGGTTGTCTCGAGCCGGCCAGATGACTGGCAGATCACGGAGTGAGCGGACCTTGACCTGGGGAAACGACGACTGGGACGATTCCCGGACCGCGGTGGTGTAAAGGAATCGGAACAGTCGCGAATTGAGGAGTCCGACGACGTAACGGATGTCGTAACCGTTGTCGGGTTCGTAGAGAGCCAGCAGCGAGTTGCGGAAGTACTCGGCGGTGTTTTTTGGTCCGACGATCGGATGTCGTGCCGTCTGACGGATCACGAATGGTGCCCGCTGGTAAGTCTCCAGTGGACGGATCGAAAAGTACTCGTCGCCATTCGCCTGGTAGTCCAATCGCAATTTCTTGATTGGCGGATCGCACCGCCAGGGATGCACTTGTCTGCCCTCGAGCACGTCGACGTAGCGACCCGGCTGATCGGAATTTTCGACGATCAGTTGTCGCGCACAGTTGCCAGTGTGGACACCCGGATCGCCGACCATCCGGCCCAGGCTCTCACCCTGTTCTTGCACCCGGTCGATCCAGTCGGGACGGCGTGTCGTGATCCAACTGGCACGGCCATCGCTGTCTCGACGGGCAATCATGGTCACCACCGGTGTCACGGCTTCGCCCTCGAACACCGATTCACCATGGTCATTGATCTCGTGCAACGACATTGTCTTGTTGATCGATGTTCTCAGGCCAGCGTAACCTTCCAGGTGAGTGACCTGGGTGGGGAGAACCAGCGCGAGGGTGTGCCCGGCCAGTTCCAGGCCGCGTTGGACGAACATTCCATGGAGCGTGTCCCAGCCGCCTCCGCCCCACTTTTGGAGATAACGGGTTTTGAGGTCGCGGTCGATCGACAACGCCTGGCGGCCGGAAAACGATCCGAAGGGGGGGTTGCCGATGACCAGGTCAAATTGGCCGGTGTTTCCGGGCGTGGGGTCGAGCAGGCCATCGGCTGTGACCAGGTGGGACGTCAATGTCGCGGGTGGCTCTCCCGGAAGTGCGGCGGCCTGCCAGAGCGCGGTCCGGGCCTGGCACACGGCCAGCGGGTCGATGTCGGTCCCGAACAGGCAGTTGCCGATCACCTCGCGACGGAGAGCCGGGTCGGGGTGTCCGGGAGGTTCGAGTTCCAGCCAAACCTGGCGAGCCACCTCGACCAGGAATCGGCCGTCACCACAGGAGGGGTCAAGAATCTTGAGTTGCCGGAGTTGGTCGGGGCTGTTTTTCCAGGGTGCCAGTGCCGCGGTGGCCAGGGTTGTGACCAGTGGACGGGGGGTGAAATAGGCACCACGGTTGCGGCGAGCCGTGGATGCTCGAGCCAAAACCAGAGGAAGTCCGGTCTCGGTGAGAGGGATTTCGTGATCACCCGAGGATGCGTCGCGGACCTCCCATTCCAGCAGGCCCTGGGCCAGCAGTCCCGTTTCGGTCTCGCCGTAGCAGCGGTTGAGTGTACTGGCGATGTCGTGGGGGAGCCGTGCGGTTCCGACGAATTCGGGATGCAAGAGTCCGGGGCACCGGGCTTCCAGCAGGGCCAGGATGACGGCCTGGCGAATCGTCTCTGCCATGACGTCGACGGCCACCCCCTGCTGGACTGTCCAGCTGGCCACCCGCGCCAGGACCCGGTCTCGTTTTGACACGGACAGCGACGCGGCAGAACGGGTGGTGGTCGGGTTGGTCATCAACGGGAGTCCGGCGAGTGCTGCGGTCCGGTGGAAGTGTAGCACGGATTCCCGCGGACAGCGGATTGTGCTAGATCTGTCCCCGGAGTCGTTCATGGAAAAGACCGAAGCGATGATCATCCGCGTGGCGGACTTCAGTGAAACCAGTCGGGTGGTGACGCTGTTTTCTCGCGATTTCGGAAAAATTGCGGCGTTGGCCAAGGGCGGACGCCGGCTCAAGGGGCCCTTCGAGGCTGCTCTTGACCTGCTCGCGACGTGTCAGATAGTGTTCCTCCGCAAGTCGACCAACGCCCTCGATCTCCTCACAGAAGCCAAGCTGATCTCCCGATTCCGGCCGCCTGGCCGCAATATTCACACACTCTATGCCGGTTACTACATTGCCGAATTACTTTCGGGGCTGACAGAAGACTACGACCCTCATCCGGAGTTGTACGACCAGGCCACGTTCGCTTTGCAGCAGCTTGCCGAGGACGTCGATGTGCGTCCGGTGCTGTTGCGATTCGAGATGATCCTGCTGCGAGAAATCGGCCAGATGCCGGCCCTGGATCGCTGCGTGTCGTGCGACACCCTGGTGAATTCTGATCCACAATCTCAGCGACATTTTGCCTTTTGGGTCTCCTCGGGAGGCCTGATTTGTTCACACTGCCAGAGACCGGAGTTCAATTCCCCCACCATCAGTATCGAGGCCGCGGCAGTGTTGACGCGGTTGGCCGATCCCGGTGACGAGTTTTCCGAGTTGCCGATGGAACGGTACCAGGAGATGCGTCGCGTGGTGACGCCGGCGATCTGTCACGTCCTGGAGCGACGCCCCAAGATGCTCCGTTTTCTACCCCTCTGAGCCCGATTCGAGTCACTTCAACCGGCCGCCCCGCAACGGTCTGCCATCTTGTCAGGGATGACCATGAAATCCATAGTCGGCCGCGCTGCGGTTCTGGTTGCGGCTTGCCTGCTGGGAGTATCCGTGGGATGTCGTTCGATCCAGGTCGGCGGCCTCGACTCACTCAAGTCGTCGTTGAGTGGTTCCCTTGCGACACTCAAAGACGCCACGACGGTCGACACGGATCGTCATCCGGATGCCGACAACGGCCCGACGATTACCGAGCGGTTGAGATTTGAACAAGCCAAGAAGCTGTCCGAGGCCGGCCGACACGTGGAGGCCGAGGCGTTGCTGAGCGATTTGAAAGGCCAGGGGCCGGCCAGGTACATCGATTTTTCGAAACACACCCGCAAGACGTTCCTGAAGAAACTCGACAAGGATCGTCGTCTCGGAGATGAACTCAACCCGAACCTGATTGATCCCCGGGCGGCGTTTCGAGAGGACGCCCTATTTCTCCTTGCTGAGACCCAGTTCCAACTGAAGAAATACGCGCCGGCACAGGACAGTTACACCGAACTGCTGACCGATTTTCCATCGACCCGACACATCGATCGCTGCAGTGAACGACTCTTTGAAATTGCTCGCTACTGGTTGGACACGCAGAGCTTCAAGGCGGCCGCTAAGATTCGACCGGCCGGGGCCACCGTTCCAGCACCCAAGCCAACTCGGGGAACTCCCCAGGGCTGGTTGGCCCGGTTGCCGGTGGTGCCCAATCTCACCGACAACACCCAGCCGGTCTTCGACACCCGGGGTCGTGCCCTGCAGGCACTGAAGACAGTCTGGCTGAATGATCCCACCGGGCATCTGGCAGATGACGCATTGATGCTGGCGGCGGCGAGCCACCTGGAGCAGGGGAACTCGCGCGAGGCCGATCGCATCCTGACCAACCTCCGCAAGCTCTACCCCAACAGTCCTTATCTAGAATCGGCGTTCCTGATTGGATCTCATGTTCGATTGATGGGTTACCAGGGTTCGCATTATGACGAGACCCCGCTTGACGAGGCGGCCCAGTTGAAGAAAAGCACTCTGGGGTTGTTTCCCGACATTGCCGAGAAGCAGCGACTGCAGTCTGAATTGGCCGATATCGAGACGGCCCGGGCTGATCGCGAATGGCAGCGGGTCGAATTCTACCGGAAGAAGAATCTGCCCAAGGCGATGGCCGTACACCTGAACAGGATCCTGGCCCGGTTTGCCGGGACCGCGCACGCACAGCGTGCACGGAAAGAGTTGATTGCCCTGGGGCCGCAATACGCCAATGGCCGTTGGATGGCCACGGAAGTGCGTGCAGCGGGCAATCCCCTGCCTGTTGCTGAGTCCAGCTCCGCGACTGTCGAATCCACCGATCTGTCTGCCGAATTTCCCGACCGGTCCGCCTCCGGATCACCCGATTCAAACAAACCGACGTCAGCACCTGATCCCCTGCCCTCCCAACCAGATCCGGAATCACCATCGCAGCCAACACGGCGTGTGATTCCTTCGAATTGAGCTCTTCTTGCGAGTGGGCAAGAGGGCTGTTGGGGCGTACCGGGGATCAACGGGGATCAACGGGATCACATGTTTTATCACCGGCTTCTTTCGACTCGCTCAACGTCGCCGACGCTGGTCGCCGTGGTTGTCTTTCGGCCGCGGTTGCTGACGGCGTTACTGGCTGTTGTCGTGGGTGGTTGCGGTTACGTGGTCGGACCATTGCATCGCGAGCAGGTTCGTTCCATTGCCGTGCCAGTGTTCGCCTGCGAGGACGATCGCCGCGGGCTGGGCTTGCGGTTGACCGAGGCGGTGCACAAGGAGATCCAGAGGCGGTTGCCGTACCAGATCGTTCCCGGAGCGACGGCTGATTCGCGGCTCACGGGACGCGTGCTGGCCTCATACAAGGACGTGACGGGTGAGACGCGAGACGATGATCCTCGGACGCTGCAACTGCAGTTGGCCGTGGAAGTGACATGGACCGACACACGGACCCAGCAGGTGCTGGCGCGGCAGGTTGTGGCTGATGACAGTCCAGCGGTCACGCTGTTGACCGATGCGAGGTTCTCTCCCGAGACAGGGCAGTCAATGGCCACTGCATCGCAGGAGTTGGTCGATCGCATGGCCCGACGCATCGTGGACCTGCTCGAGGCTCCCTGGTAGTGACACACGGGTTTTCGCGGTGACCTCGTCCCCCAATATTCTCTGGTACTGCACCGACCAGCAGCGGTTCGACACGATCGCGGCACTGGGCAATCCGCACGTGGTCACGCCGACGATGGATTCGTTGGTCGCCGAGGGCACCACCCTGACCTGTTGCTACTGCCAGAGCCCGATCTGTACACCGAGCCGGGCGAGTTTTCTGACCGGGTTGTATCCCAGCCGTGCCCGCAATTGTCGAAACGGAAACGAGAACTATCCGGGTCATCCTCGCCTGGTCTCGAAACGGTTGGCAGACGCGGGCTACGACTGTGGGTTGATCGGAAAATTTCACCTGCAGAGTGCCGGTCACCGGACCGAGCCTCGCTTGGAGGAGGACGGGTACCGGTACTGGCGATTCTCTCACGCTCCACGCGACGATTGGCCCCAGGGGCATGATTACGCCGATTGGGTTCGTGGACAGGGCGAGGACCTGGATGAACTGCGTCATCGTGACGAGCGAGTTCCTCCGGGGTTGCACCAGACGGCCTGGGCGACCGATCGGGCGATCGAGTTTGTCACGCAGGATCGATCGGGACCCTGGATGCTCAGTGTCAATGTCTACGATCCCCATCCCCCGTTCATCCCGCCTCGATCTTACGCCGATCGATTTGATCGTGACCGGATGCCCGGTCCGTATTTTCGTGACAGCGACCTGGCCGCACAGGCCCGGTTGGCCGAGATCGACTTCCAGACCCTGGCGGCTCACCCGGACACCTTCGACGGTCGACGTGTCCAGGCGTTGTACTACGCGATGATTGCCCAGGTCGATGATCAACTGGGCCGGCTGCTGGACTGCCTGGATGCGACCGGTCAACGTGACGACACGCTGGTGATATTCACCAGCGACCATGGTGAGTCACTGGGTGACCACGGGTTGTTGTACAAGGGGTGCCGGTTCTACGAGGGGTTGGTGCGAGTTCCACTCATCTTTCGCTGGCCCGGCCACGTGCAGGCCGGCGTCCAGAGTGATGCCCTGGTTGAACTGCTCGACAAGTCGGCGACGATCGTCGATGTCGCCGCCGCCGGGGGTTTGAACGAACTCCAGGGCCGCAGCCTGTGGCCGTTGTTGTCCGGGCGGGTCTCACCCGATCACCACCGCGATTTTGTTCGCAGTGAATACTACGACGCGCTCGACCCGGCTTTCATCGGAACGGGGTCTCCGGACACGCCCAAGCCGGCCGATGTGTCACAAGGCCATTCCGACGACGAGCCCGCAGCGGGAACCTACGGCACGATGTACAGGGACCGCCGGCACAAGTTGTCGGTCTACCACGGTCACGAGATCGGCGAACTGTTTGACCTCGAGACCGATCCGTGGGAGTTCGACAACCTGTGGGACGACCCGGCCTCCGCGGCGATCAAGGCGGAACTCATCAAGGCGAGTTTCGACGCGTCCATCCAATCCGGGGTCGACGTTGGCACCAGGCGGATCGCTCCGATGTGATCACCGGCCGACGTGGACCTGTTCGGGTTACTCTCCGGCCTCGAACAGTGCCTCGACAAACCAGTCGGCATCGAATGGTTCGAGATCCTCGACCCCCTCGCCAACCCCGACGTACTTGACCGGCAGATCCATTTGCTGCCGGATGGGCACAACGATTCCACCGCGTGCCGTGCCGTCGAGCTTGGCCAGTACGATCCCGGAACAGTCGACGATTTCGGTGAAGTTCCTGGCCTGGCTGATGCCGTTTTGTCCCGTGGTGGCGTCGAGAACCAGCAGGCTCTCGTGGGGGGCCCCGGGCACCTTGCTGGCGATCACCCGGTGAATTTTTTCCAGTTCCTGCATCAGGTTGCGATCGGTCTGCAGTCGTCCGGCGGTGTCGACCACCAGGCAGTCTGCTCCGGTTTCGATGGCGCGTTCGCAACCGTTGTAGGCGACACTCGCCGGGTCACTGCCGGGTGCCCCGGTGACGATCTCGCATCCCAGCCTCTCGCTCCACATCGTCAGTTGTTCCACCGCGGCGGCGCGGAAGGTGTCTCCAGCGACCAGGACCAGCCGGCGTCCCGATGCAATCAACAGGTGAGCGAGCTTGGCAATCGAGGTGGTCTTGCCGACGCCGTTGACCCCGGCAACGAGGATCACGCTGAGTCCCTCGTCTGCGAGCGAGAGTGGGGCGATGGGGTCGTCGTTGTCCCAGTCGGGCTGCTCTTCGCCCGCTCCGGCCAACTGCTCCTTGAGCGCGTCCTTGACCGTTTCGAAGATGGCCTCGACGTCGACCGTGCGACCACCATGTTCCTCCCGGAGTTGGTCAATGACGGCCGTGGAGGCGACGACTCCCATGTCGGTCTTCAACAGTTTCCCCTCGAGTTGCCGGAGTTGTTCGTCGTCCAGGATCTGTCCGTCGCGGAACAGGTCGCGGATGTCCGAGCGGAGCAGGTCCTTGGTTTTTTGGAGTCCCTGCTTGAGGCGATCGAAGAGTCCCATCGTGGTGTCTTGCTTTCTGGTGATAAAAGTGGGATGCGGGAGGTTGGGTCAATCGGTGAGACCGGCGAAGCGTTCACGGGCCCTGTCCCACGCGGACGGGTTGCTGGGAGTGAACGTGTCGGGTTGGGTGGAATTGGCGACGACCTCGCGGATGTCACCCAGTGAATCCAGGGCGCCGTCGGCACGAGCCTGAACCAGCACGTTGCCCAGCACGGTGGCCTCGACTGGCCCGGCAATCACCGGCCGACCACAGGCGTCGGCGGTGAACTGGTTGAGCAGCCCATTTTGCGATCCTCCGCCCACGACGTGGATCACCTCGCTCGTCTCGCCAGTCAGTGATTCGATTTGTTCGAGTACGTCGCGGTATTTCAGCGCCAGGCTCTCCAGTGCACAGCGAATCATCGCGCCGTCGCTGGCCGGTTCGGGTTGTCCGGTGCGACGGCAAAAGTCACGAATCGCCGTCGGCATGCAGGGAGGTTTGAGGAAGGAGGGGTCGTCGGGATTGACCAGCGAGACAAATGCCGGCGCGTCGGTCGCCTGGCGGGTCAATGTGTCGTAATCGACGTCACGACCATCGCGGGCGAACGCGCGGCGACATTCCTGGACAAGCCACAGTCCCATGATGTTCTTGAGCAACCGGAAGGTCCCGTCGATGCCGCCCTCATTGGTGGCGTTGACGGCCAGTGTGCCGGGACCGGTTACCGCACCGTTCACCTCGGCGCCCATCAACGACCAGGTGCCGGAACTGATGTATGTCCACGAGGCGGTTCCGGTGCGATCGGTTGGGACGGCAGCGACAGCCGAGCCCGTGTCGTGAGTGGCCGGAGCGATCACGTTGACCCGGCCGAGTCCGGCAGCGGCGGCGACATCGGCTCGCAATCGACCCAGCGAGGTTCCCGGTGGCACCACCTCGGGGAAGATCTCGCCGGGCAACTCAAATCGGCCCAGCAATTCCGTGGCCCAGTCGTTTCTTGCGGGGTCAAAGCACTGGGTGGTGGTGGCGTTGGTGAATTCGACCACACGGCTGCCACACAATAGCCAGTGGAAGTAGTCGGGGATCAACAGCAGCCGCCGGGCTTCGTCAAGAAGTTCGGGGTGATCACGTTTCATAGCCAGCAACTGGTAGAGCGTGTTCAGTTCCATGAACTGCAGGCCGGTTGCGGCAAAAATCTCGTCTCGCGGAACCCGCTCGCAGGCGGTCGCCAGCATCCCCGTGGTGCGTCCATCGCGGTAGTGCCAGGGGAGGCCAAGCAACTCGTCTCGGGCCGACAGCAGGACGTAATCGACTCCCCAGGTGTCGACCCCGATGCTCCGCACCTCGTCGCCAAACCTGGCGGCGGCTGCGGCCAGGCCGTGCTGGATTCCCTGCCAGAGTCCCAGCACGTTCCATCTCAGCGTGCCGCCGACATTGACCGGACCGTTGGGGAAACGGTGGAGTTCTTCGAGACGGACCGAGTGGCCGTCGAAGAGTCCGGCCACAACGCGGCCGCTCTCGGCTCCGAGATCCACGCCCAGGTAACACTGTTCGGACATGGTGCCCATGATAGTGGTTCGACGTGCTGGAGGAAAAAGAACTACAGCAACGTCACGGTGGTGTCGTCGCCGGTGATCTGTTCGACAAAACGTCGCGGGATGCGGTAGATCAGCCGCATCGTGTGCTCGTTGTACTCGCTGTCGGTCATCCGGCCGTGCTCGTTGAGAAATGCCAGCAGGCGACCGTTTCCAATTCCGGTGGTGATCTCCGCCTCCACTTCTCCTTCACCGAGCATGTCGCAGACGGCTGCGGTGAGCCGGTCCAGTCCCAGGTCGTCGGTGGCACTGATCACCACGCAGTGCTCGGTCTTGGCACGCAGGATGTCGATGTCGGTCCGGTCCTCGACAGTGTCGACCTTGTTGAGCACCAGCAACTGGGGCAATTGGTCGGCTCCGACGTCGGACAGGACGCTGTTGACAGTCTCGATCTGGTCGGTCACCCGTGGGTGGCCAGAATCGGCGACATGCAGCAACAAGTCGGCGTGGCGGGTTTCTTCGAGTGTCGAGCGGAATGAGGCGACCAGGTGGTGGGGCAAGTCTCGCACGAAACCCACCGTGTCGCTCAAAAGCA
>CEOQ01116161.1_pt1 | contig 10357 bp, 4 predicted proteins | sample 361351 | NCBI WGS metagenome assembly CEOQ01 (sample SAMEA2619907, study PRJEB7988) | marine metagenome | biome: marine biome (ENVO:00000447); feature: deep chlorophyll maximum layer (ENVO:xxxxxxxx); material: "saline water (ENVO:00002010), including plankton (ENVO:xxxxxxxx)" | depth 60 m | reverse complement strand
GGAGTCCATCGCCCCCTCGGCCATCCGCTTCAGATCACCATTAGCCAGGATCCAGGTGATGGGGCTAAGGATGCCGCACACCAGCCATCCACAAATGCTGAGGGCCAGGAGCATCGTGCCACGATGAGGAGCTAGATACGGCAACGGAGTTCTCCAGGACTAGTCCCAGGTGATGTTGAGGAGTGCGGGAGACCGCGTGAACGTTTGAAGAGGTCTCGCCTGGCGAGAAACAGAGAAAACAACCGGGGTTGTTTGGTTCTTCACCTTCAATCGCAATTGATCCGGAATGAAACTCTAGGAGGAACAGGATGTGTTATTGGCCAATGCCTCGGGCCGCGCGGGGCCGATGATTTAGTTTGATTGCTTCTGGCCCAGCCAGCAAAAACTGGCACGCCTCGTAACCACGTTGTTTTTCACCAACTTGCCGGACAGTTGCCTTGGCAATCAGGAGCCATTCGCGGGCCGAGACGGACTGGGGATCCCCATCAAGATCGAAGTAACGAGCCATCACAAACAATGGAGAATCTTTGAAGGCTTCCCCTGGAACAAGTTCACGGTTCCGGTCCTTGTCGACGGCGGAGAAGGTCTTGAGTAGAGCCTGGTCTGATTCAGCGGTTGTCTCACCAGTGCCACGACGGGACACGCGAGGAATTGCGGGGAACAGTGAAGCCTTGTCAGGGGGCACATTGTTTTCCGTTGTGGCACTTTGAGGTCGGCCCGCTCGTGCTTTGATTTGACTCATCGCCGTCGCTGCAAACTGGCCCCATCCATTCGCATTTTGCTTTCTGGTCGATAAGTGATCTTCGAGCGTCAGGAGTCGGTTTGCGTGGGCCTGGTGTTGCTTCCGAATCGTGTTCCGCCACGTTTCACGGTTCCGCGAGAATTCGGCCCACTGCGGATTGCCGTTGTAGCCTTGGTTGTCACATTTCGAGCAGTGGAGCTTTAGTGCCGCGGCATATTCTCGGGAAGTCCTTTCCACGAATTGTTGCCAGGCTTCCAATGCGTCCCCACCAGCTGGCGGCGGAACAAGTTCCGGAAGCGGTGGGCCGAGTGGAAGTGCAGGAGGAAGCGAGATCTGGGGGGAAAGGCCCTTGACTTGAGTTGAGACATCGGAGAAGGCAGGTGTTTGGGTCTTGAATCCTGCAGTCTGCAAAACACGGTCCAGGATCTCCATGGCTTCTTTGACCGTCACGAGCCAGGTTCCGTTCCGCGTGAGCAACACGATCGGTGTACGGTCCAACAGGAAGTCGGAGAAAAAGCGTTTGCCCTTGGACGAGATCGTGCTGTCCAACCGCTCGATGTTGAATCGGTAGAGAGCTCCGTCGGAGAACACATCGCCCGAGCCTTGCGAAAACCGGTTGATTCCCTGGATGGCTCGCAATCCGGCCCCAGCGATAATCCGGGCATCAATGCGTGACTGTTTGGCTCCGACCAGCGGTTGCAGTTGTTTTTCCAGTGTTGCCATCGTGATCTTGGAGATGGTGTCACGACTATTGGAGATGATGGCTCGCAAGTGATCGGTGATGGCCTTGTTGACGTTGTCAATCCGGGGCTGGTCGGCTTCGCACAGCAACTGGAGATACTGGCTTGCACCATCCAGGCCGGTGACTGTCGTTTGGAATGGGGAAAATCCACCCGGGACAATGTCTCCGAAACGAACCGATCCTCTGGGCCAATGCAGTGTGGTTGGAAACGACTTGCCTTCTCGAATTGCACGCGCGGACAAACCCAGTTGTTGACGATTGTGCACCAGTGTCTTTTTGTTCGGTGGCACCGCTGCCACGATCGATTTCGACAGCAAAGTTGATGTGGATCCGGCCAAGGCCGTCTCGCGGACCAATTCACCTTGCACCACGATCGTTGGGGCACGTTCCCAGTTCCCCGTTGTCAGAAAACGCTGGCAGTCTCCAAGCGTTACAACAAAAAGGGGTTTGGTTGGCAGTGGATGCAGACTGCCTTTCTCTCCCACGATGCTTCGCTGTGCTTTCAACCATCCGGCCAACGCCGTCAACACGGAGTCTGGAACCCGAATCCGTAAAGAGAATTCCGTTTGCGGTCCAAAACGCAGACCAAACGACCGGAGTGTTTCGATCACCTTGGGATCGATTCTCGAACTGGCTTCCCAGTAGGCGTCGTGTCGCGGAGACCAGGTCATCACGGTGTGCGTTCCGGCCCGTTCCTGGATGTTACGGGCCACTGACGCCATTGTGTTGGGGGCGTCAATCAGCAGTGGTTTGTCTTTGGTTGCAGCGCGATTCGTTGCAACAATCGATTTCAATTTGTCGTTGGTTTTCTGCAAACGGATCTCTTGCGCAGCTTTCTGGTTACGGACATTGGCATGAAAGTGTGCCAGCTTCGCCAGTCCCATGTCGGTCGTGTTTGACATCAGCGGTGAGACGCGGGTGGCTTTGAAAAATTCACGCGAGGACAGGGGGACCAGCCGCTGCAGGGCCGAGTTGTCGTCCTGTGCAATTTCAAGGATGTCGGCAAATTTCTTTCCCGTGTCTGCCAATCTCGCGACGCCCAGTTGTTGGCATTGTCCGACCGTATCCAGGAATGCGACGTAATTGGCCGACTCAGGGTCGAGAGCTGCAAAATCTTTCTTGGCTGCGTTGAGTTGATCATTCAGTGCCGTGAACTTGTGGAACAGGGCGCTGAACCTCTGGCATTCCTTGGTGAGTTCCGGCTCTTTGCTCAGTTGCTCTTGGATTGTTGCCAAGATGGTCCGTTGCTCGTTGGCGGTTCCGGAAGCTGCATTGCCGACAGCATCACGCCATTCCGACATTTTCCGGAATGACGAAGACGCTTCCACGATCAACGAGGCCCGTTCCAGGGCCTCTCGGGCGCCCGGAGCCACGGGCATTGCCGGTGGTTTTTCACCGTTGGTGGAACTACTGCCGCACCCCGAGAGCACCAACAGTGCCAGCGTGCTGGCAAGCCTCGGAAACGCGAGGCGTGAAACGGTCGGTGAACTTTGGTGATCGCCGGTTCGCCAGTGCATGATCCGTCTCCACAGGCGCCATGAGAGTTAGATGGTGGGACACAAAGTGACTCGGTTAGAATTCTCGAGATCCTCTGCCAGATGTCAATAAAACCGCTTGGCACGAATTCATAACAACGTTCGCTGGTGTGTCTCTATGGATTTCGCACGGCTTTGGCACAGTGGCAATCTGTGGGCTCTGAAAGCGGTTCCTCGCTCCGTTCGGGAGCAAAAACGGAACAGCGGCCTGTTACACTGTGTGAGCCTTCGTTTTCCGTAACGCCACGACGAGTGCTGGAATGTTGTCGCTTGACCAATTGAATCGCCGCCAAGCCGTCCGGGTTGGTACCGGTAGCCTTCTCGGTCTTTCCCTGGGTGACCTGCTGCGTGCCGATGCCGATGCCAAGCAGGCACCGCAGGCCAGGAGCGTTATCCATCTCTACCTGACCGGTGGATTCTCGGTCCAGGAATCCTGGGATCCCAAGCCGGAGGCGCCAACGGACTTCCGGGGATCGTTTGACGTTGTCAGGACGAATCGCGGTGATCATTTCAGCGAGAATTTTCCACGGATGGCCGCTGTGGCTGACAAGATGACCGTCATCCGCTCGATGCATTGCAAGATCCCGGACCACGGCCAGGCCGCGTACCACCTGTTCACCGGATATCTGCCGACCACCGTGATGGACTTTCCGCAAATGGGGGCGGTTGTTTCCCAGCAGTTCGGCTCGCGGAAGAACATGCCCCCGTATGTTGCGATTCCCAACAAGGTGTCGGGCACCGGAGGCACCGGGCACCTGAGCAGCAAGTTCGGCGCCTTTGAATTGAATGCCGATCCGGGGGGACGCGGAGAATTCAAGGTCAAGGATTTCTCGTTGCCCGATGGAGTTTCGGAGCGGCAGTTCGAGCGGCGTCGACGTGCCCGGGCCATCCTGGAATCGCGGCTGCGAAGCCAGGGCGTTGATGACACGCAACTCGGAACGATGAACGAATTCTATCAGCGAGCCTACACGCTGCTGAATTCTCCCGCCGCCAGGGCCGCGTTTTCATTGGAGGCGGAGCCACAGAAGATCCGTGATCTCTACGGACACGGTTACATTCTCAATTATCGTCGCCAACCGGCGGCGATAGGTGGTCGGTTGATGATGGCCAGGCGATTGGTGGAAGCCGGGGTCCGGTTCGTGACGGTCCGCTACGACGGCTGGGACAGTCATGTCGACATTCGAAACGCCTTCACCGACAAGGCGCCCGCTCTGGATCATGCGATTGCCGGGCTTTTGGCAGACCTCGATCAACGGGGCATGTTGGACGACACGCTGGTGATGGTCACGACCGAATTTGGCAGGACACCACGTGTGAACTCCAGCAACGGTCGCGATCACTGGGCGCGGAGCTACTCGATGTTGCTCGCCGGCGGTGGTGTGACCCGTGGACAAATTTATGGTGCGTCGGATGCCACGGCTTCCGAGCCAGCCAAGAATCCCGTGGCTCTCGAAGACTTTTTGTACACCGTCTATCACCAACTCGGGATCGACGCCAACAACGAACTGTTGGCCTTCGGCACGCGGCCGATCGAGATCGTCAAGGGCGGAAAACTGGTCAAGGGTTTACTGGCATAACGTAGAACGGCTTCCCTGTTGGCCGGCGTGATACTTTTTCCTGTTGGCGTTGGTTGAACGAGTGGAATTGAATCAGACATGCAGCCCACTCTGACCAGCACGCTCGTCTCCGCCTTGCTCGTGTGGGTGTCGTGTCTGGGCGGTCGTGGATTCGCTGCGCAACAACGTGACATCGAATTGCTGCGGCCACGCAGTGGCCAACGGGGCACTACCGTCGAGGTGATTCTGGAAGGACGGGACATCAGGAATCCGAAAGAGGTCCTGTTTTACCGGCCGGGCATCAAGGCCATCGACTTTGAAGACATGCCGCGCCGAAAACGAAACGTCAGCCTGCATCATGGCGGCATCGTTCGCGACCGGGTCAAGTGCCGGTTTGTGATCGCGGCGGACTGTCCGTTGGGCGAGCACGCTCTGCGGCTTCGCACCGCCGAGACACTCTCGACAGTCGCAACATTCTGGGTCGGTCCGTTCCCCATTGTCCCGGAACTGGAACGAGGTGGATTCGAGGTGACCTACCGGGGAGGAGAGACCGTTGTGACGGCCAACGACAAGGCCATCGTCCAGCCGAACAACTCGTTGAAGACCGCCCAGGAGATCCCGCTGAATTGCACGATTGCCGGCCAGATCAAGGTCACCCGCGAACTCGACGACGATTACTTTTGTGTCCGATTGAAAAAGGGCCAAAGGCTGTCCGTCGAAATCGATTCGGTTCGATTGTGCGACAAGGCGTATGCAGAGTCGGAATACGATTTGATGGTGCGGATCCTGGACCAGGACGGGAAAGTCCTGGTGGAACAGGATGACAGCGATCTGCACGTCCAGGACCCGATTGCTTCGCTGATTGCACCGCACGAGGGCAAGTACTTCATTCACATTCGCCAACAGCTCTTCAAGGCTGGCCGCTGGATCTATTACCGGGCCCACGTCGGTGGGTTCCGGAGACCGCTGATTGCCTATCCCCTGGGTGGTCGGGCGGGGGCGGCGACCAGGTTGCGTTTGCTGGGCGACCCCGGTGGCACGACACAGCAGGTTGTCACGCTGCCGGAAAAACCGGGCGACTTCACGCTGTTTCCTGGCCCAAAGCGGGAACAGCCGCCGTCCGGATTGCCGTTGCGAGTTTCGCCGTATCCCAATGTCCTCGAAAAACCCGACCAGGTGACACCCGTCCAGGCGTTGCCGGCAGCTCTCAACGGGGTCATCGCCCGTAAAGGCCAGGAGGACGTCTTTCGGTTTTCCGTCGACAAAAAGAAACGCTATCGGGTTCGCGTGTTTGCTCGTGGGCTGGGAAGTCCGCTGGACACCCGGATCTGGTTTCGTCATGTGGGCGACGAGAAAAATGAAATGGAAGCCGATGACGCAACATGGGCTGACCGTGGCAAGCCTGTTGTTCCAAACAGTTTGCAGCGGCCGGAGTTGTTGGACCCCAGCGTCATCTTCGCTCCACGACAGGAGGGCGAGTACCTTCTCGGGATCGCCGACATGAGAGGCCTGGGAGGCGAACGATTTGTGTATCGGGTCGAGATTGAACCGGCGAAGGACGTGATTCACACGCACACGGTGAGTTGGGCGAACGATCGTTTCGAGATCAATCGCACAGCCGGTTTCATCGTTCCCCGTAACAATCGCTGGACCACGAATGTCTACATTGCGCCGGAACGCGGAAATGCCTACGAGGGCCCGCTGCGGCTGGTCCCCCGCGGGCTGCCCGACGGCGTCACGATGACGGCTCCCCTCTTTCAACCCGGCATGAACGGCGTGCCCGTTCAATTTGTGGCTGCCCCCGGGACCAGGCCGCAGTCTTGCCTGTTCTCCATTGACCTTGTTCGAACCGAGGGCGAGGGCAAGATCCACGCGACGTCGCAGGCCTACATCCCCTTTATCAATCATTCGGGGGGACGCTCGTGGCACCACGCCCACCTGATGCAGTTTGCCCTGGGAGTGATCGACAGTTCGCCTTTCACAGTCGAGTTGGAACAGCCGAGCATCCCGATTTCTCAGTCGGGAGAACTCAAGTTGAAGGTGTCGGTCCGTCGTCAGAATGGATTCCAGGGAGCCATCGATATTCAGCCGGATTGGTATCCCAATGGTGTCTCCGGGGGCGGTGCCGTGACGATTCCTCCCGAAAAGTCCGAGGTGGAGTACTCGTTGAGCGCTTCCCCGCGAGCCACCCCGGGCACGTGGAAGATGACCATGAATGCCACCACGACCGGTGGCGATGCCTACTCGGGCGTGGGGCGGGTGCGGGTCTCCTCCAACGTGATCGAACTGGCCGTGGGCTCGCCCTATGTCGCATTGAAGTTCAAGCCCAGTGCCGTGCGGCGTGGACAGGTCACCGAGATTCATTGCGAGGTCAAACACTTGCAGCCGTTCAAGCAGCCGGCCCGTGCCAGGCTGGTTGGAATCCCCAGGGGGGTTTCCCTGGTTGGTGACCAGTACCGACTCGGCCCCAACGACAAGAAGATTGTCTTCAAGCTCCGGGCCAGTCCGGAAGCATTGCTGGGCAGGTATCCGCAAATGCGTTGCGAGTTGACCTTCCAGGAAGCTGGCCAGTCAATTCGTCAACTCACCGAAAACGGCGTCTTGCGAGTGGACCCGGCGGTCAAGGACTGAGTGGAACAATGGTGCGTAAGTTGATCCTGCTGTTGTTGCTGGCCACCGCGCAAGGGGTGGCTGCCGACGGACCGAGTTTTCGGCGGGACGTGATGCCGATCCTGTTCCGTGCCGGTTGCAACCAGGGCACATGCCATGGCTCCTCACGCGGCAAAGACGGATTCTCGTTGTCGCTGTTCGGGTACGATCCCAGGGGGGATTACTTTCGTCTGACCAGGGAGATCATTGGTCGCCGGGTCAACGTCGCCTCGCCACGGGAGAGCCTGCTGTTGCTCAAGGCAACCGGCGCCGTGCCCCACACGGGAGGCTCTCGCTTCTCCCGGGACAGCGTCTACTACAGGACGCTTCTGGAATGGATTGCCCAGGGGGCGCCCGACGATGCGGGGGCGGTTGCCGAGCCGGTCGAGATCACGTTGTCTCCCGCCAACCTTCTCTTCACTGGCCAGGCCAACCCTGTCCAGACGACCGTGACGGCTCGTTATTCCGATGGCACAAAGCGGGATGTCACTTCGTTGGCCCTGTTTTATTCGAACAATCCCGACACCGCCGGGATCGACAAGAACGGCCTGGTCCAACCGGTCGGCCAGGGAGATGGCTACGTCTTCGCTCGTTTCAACCGTTTCACGATCGGTTCGGAGGTGATCGTTCTGCCCAAATCAGCCGATTTCAAGTGGTCCGATCCGCCGGTCCACAATTACATCGACAAGCTGATCCACGATCGATTGCAGAAACTGAAATTGTTGCCTTCGGCACTGGCCGATGACAACACGTTCCTCCGTCGCGTGTATCTGGATTTGACCGGAGCCCCACCCAGCAGCGAGCAATACCGGCGTTTCGTCAACGATCCTCGTGCCGGAAAACGCGCTCGCCTGATCGACGAACTGTTGCAGTCGCCGGAATTCACCGACCTGTCGACCGGCCTGTGGGCCGAATCAGTCCGGCTCATGGGAGGTGGGTACACGCCGACGGCCACGGACTTGAAGGCTGCCGAAGCGTACTACCAGTGGATCCGGAAACAGATCAAGCAGAATCGGCCGTTCGACGAGTTTGTTTACGATCAAATCACGGCCAGTGGCAGCAACCTGCGCGACGGACCGACGAACCTGTACACGATGCTGGTGCATGACGTCCGCTTCAAACCGAAGGCTTTCGCGGCCGACTTCTCGCAGTTGTTTCTGGGTATCCAGATTCAATGTGCCGAGTGCCACAATCATCCGTTCGATCGTTGGACGATGGATGATTATTACGGGTTCGTGAGTTTCTTCACCGGTATCACTCGAAAGCCCGGAGCCGAGCCCCGCGAGTTCTACATCTTCAACAAACGCAGTGCCGCTCCATCTCGCCACAAGGTGGATGGTCGTCCGATGATCGCGACTGTTCTTGGTGGGGAAGGTCCCGCTTCGGCGAAACTCGACTCACGAGTTGCCCTGGCCAGGTGGCTGACCTCGCCACAGAACGCACTCTTCGCACGGAACATCGCGAATCGCACCTGGGCACGCTTTTTCCACCGTGGGTTGGTCGAACCCGTCGATGATTTGCGAATCTCGAACCCGCCAACCAATGGTCCGTTGCTGGAGGAACTGGCCAGGAGATTCGTGAAATATGATTTTGATCAACGGGCACTCATCCGCGACATCTGCAACTCGCGGACGTACCAGCTTGCCTCGCAACCCAACGCAACCAACAAGCTGGATGATCGACAGTTCTCGCGTGCCCGACTGCGGCGATTGCGTGCGGACGTGTTGCTGGACTCGATCATCAAGGTGACCGAGTGGGACCGGCCTTTCAGGAATTTCCCGAAAGGAACCAAGGCCATCCAGTTCTATCCTCGGACACCAGGCGACACGTCGCAGCCACTCTGGTTTGACGATTTTCTGAAAACCTTTGGCCGGTCCAGTCGCAACAGCATCTGTTCGTGCGAGACAAGGGGCGAGCCAACATTGTCACAGACACTGCACATGGTCGTCGGAAAGAACATCAGTAACGCCATCAACGCCGGACTCGTGACCAGGCTCCTGCAGCGTGGTGATGGACCCAGTGAATTGATCGAAGAATTGTTCATCCGGTGCCTCAGCAGAAAGCCGACGGCTGAAGAACTGGCCGCGATGTTGGAACTGGTCGCTGAAGACGTGAAGGAGAAAGCTCCGTATGAAGACATCCTGTGGAGCCTGTTGAACTCGACCGAATTCAGTTTCAACCATTGAGCGTCATGAACCCATTGCCGTTTCGACAGTTTGTCTCAACCCCGGAGCCGAGGACTCTCTGGAGCGGGCGTGGCCTCGCGTGGATCGCCTTGGCAACGATCCTGCTGACGGCACCAGCCCAAGTCGTGGCGGCTGACAAGCCAAAAGTTGAAGCGATCACGTTCAATGACCACGTCAAGCCGATCCTGCGCCAGTATTGCCTGAAGTGTCATGGCAATGATGAACAGAATGCTGACCTGAATCTTCAGACGTATGCGACGTTGCTGAAGGGAGGCAGTGGTGGCGCGGTCGTGAAACCTGGCCGGCCCGAGGCCAGCGTGCTCTTCCAGGCAATCACCGCAACCGATGATGCCGCCAGAATGCCTCCCAAGAGTCCTCCGCTTCCCGCCAAACACATTCAACTGATTCGGAGATGGATCGCGACGGGGCTTCGGGAGACGCGTGTCAGCAAGTCGCTGGCTCCGGCGGCAACGATCACTTTCAATCCCAGCGGAAACGCGGCGATGAAACCGACCGGTCCACCGGCGATGCCCGCTGGTCTTCCGGTCATCAAGCGAGTGCCGAACTCACGTCGGCTGCCGGTGCTGGCGATGGCCGCCAGCCCATGGGCTCCGTTGCTCGCGGTGTCGGCCTACCAGCATGTTCGGTTGTTTGACATCACGACTCGCAAGGAAATCGGTTCACTGCCGTTCCCCGAGGGAGTTCCACAGGTGTTGCGTTTCAGCCGCAACGGCGGAGTGCTTTTGGTCGCCGGTGGCAAGCCAGTCCAGGTCGGAACCGTGGTGTTGTTCGATGTGCGAACCGGGAAACGGCTGGCGCAACTGGGTGACGAACTGGATGCGGTGATGTCGGCCGATATCACTCCCGATCAACGGCTGGTCGGGCTCGGCGGTTCCGGACGGACGGTCAAGGTCTACTCGACCGCCGACGGCGGCCTGAAATACAAG
>CEOQ01295239.1_pt1 | contig 10367 bp, 9 predicted proteins | sample 361351 | NCBI WGS metagenome assembly CEOQ01 (sample SAMEA2619907, study PRJEB7988) | marine metagenome | biome: marine biome (ENVO:00000447); feature: deep chlorophyll maximum layer (ENVO:xxxxxxxx); material: "saline water (ENVO:00002010), including plankton (ENVO:xxxxxxxx)" | depth 60 m | reverse complement strand
TCTAATCATGAAAATGAATTCAAAATAAAACACATGGAAAATTCAGATGATTTATCAACTCTAAGATTTGCAGTTGATTGGCCTGAAGATTTAGAATTAGTAAAAATAATAATCTCAAAAATTCAGAAAAGACCAATTTTGGTACCAGATATTGTGAAACTAATGAATCTAGAACCCAAATTAATTTCAATAAACCAAAATGTTGATAGAAATTACGGTCATAAAAAATCGTTAAATGAAGATAATGAATTTTTAGAAAATTAATATATTTTAACTTTCTAATACCGTAGCTCTAAGTGATTCCTCCACGCAATTTACAACATAATCAATATCATCATATGAATGACGATAACAAAAATAACTATGATGATAGGGTTGCCAAAATACTTTCCTTCTAATCATTTCGGTAAAAAATTTAGTTCTATTCTTTTTGTAAACTTTCTTGGCATCATGAATAAATGTCATGTAAGGCATCCATGGTGAACCGGAAAACTCACACACATTGTCATATTCTTTTATAATTTTATCAATTTTATCTTTAAAGTAATTACCTTTTTTAGATAAATCATCAATTACATTATTTTGTTCAATAAACTCTATAGTCTTTAGTGCTGCAACCATTGGTAAACTATTTTCAAAATATGTACTACTTATGAAAGATTTATCAGAATAAACTTGCATTATTTCTTTTTTACCTACTAATGCTGAAATTGAATATCCATTTGCCATTGCTTTACCAAATGTTGCAAGATCTGGTATTACATTAAATTTTTTTTGAGCACCACCCAGATCAACTCTAAAACCAGTTCTTATTTCATCAAAAATCAACACTATATTTTTTTTATTTGTAATTTCTCTAACTTTTTCAAGAAAATCATCTCTCGGCATCTCAATTTTATCACCTAATGGTGTATGAATTGGCCATATAATTACTGCAGCAATTTGATTCTCATTATTTTCTATAATATTTTTCAAAGAGTCATAATCATTATAATGAAAATCTAAAACATCATTAGACACATTTTCTGGAATTCCTCCTTTTACTTCTGCACACCAATCATGCCATCCATGATAACCACATCTTAGAATTTTATTTCTACCTGTATATGCTCGTGCTGCTCTAATAGCTGCAGATGTAGCATCTGAACCAGTTTTAACAAATATTGATTGCTCAGCACAAGGAATTAATTCATTCATTTTTTTTGCTAAAACATTATGGATTGGTTGTGTTAGAGAAAAATTAAATCCTTTATTCCGTATTTGGTTAATAACTGCATCATCGATTTCTTTTTCTCTATGACCGATTATAATTGGTCCATACGAACAAAGCATATCAATATACTCGTTGCCATCTACGTCGATAACTTTTCCTCCCTTTCCACTTTCAAAAAATATAGGATATTCATCTTCCACAAAATTATATGGACGCCTAATCCCTAACACGCCACCTGGATGATATTTTTTTGCTTCCTCAAAAGTATCAAATGATTTATCTAACTTTATAGTCAATTTTCTATTCACCTAAATTTCTAATTTATCTCTATCATTATTTTGAAAAACATCATTCAAAAAATTTGTAAAGTCTACTGCTTCGCCTAGAGCATTACGAATATCTGTAGGCGTTTCAATTGGTTCACTAGTTCCTAATCTGACACTAATATACGTCATCTCCGCTGTGAAAATTTTCTGATTGTTACATATCCCCACATAACCTAATTTCCAAGACGTATGACCCCAATGTGTTACAATAGCAAAAATATCAAGCATGTCTCCACTTTTGATTGAATTATACCACTCAATATTGCACTTTTTGTTCATCATATCCCAACTGAATGTCTGACGAAGATTTGAAAATTGTCTTATCCATGTATCCATTGTGTCGTCTATGTATGCCAGATAATGAGAATTGAAAACAACACTTTGTTGATCTACCTCGCTATAACGTGCAGTTATCGAATGATGATAAGGTTTAATGCTGTTAGACATTTTTTCTCAAAAGTTTAGCAGGTGAACCAATCATGATTGAATTTTTTTCCACATTTGTTTTTACAAAACTAGATGTTCCGATTAACGAATTTTCTCCTATACTGATACCAGTATCAATCACTACGTGTGGTGAAATCCAACATTCTTGACCGATTATTACTCTACCTCCAATTATACTTCCTACTGTAATTTGAGAAAATTTTTTAATATGTGAATTATGACCCACATGTACAAGATCATCAATTTTAACATGATCTTCAATAACCGTTTCATCAATTTGGGATTTTTCAACTGTACAATTTGACCCAATCCATACATACTCGCCAATTCTTATTGAACCCACATGACGAAAATGAAAAAGTTCTTTTTCTGTAAAACTAAAATTAAATCCTTCGCTTCCTATGGTTGTATTAGATTTTATAATGGTACCTTTTCCAATCTTTGTTTTTCCATACACACATGTATTTTGAAGAATTTTTGTTTCATCCCCGATCTCTACGCCATTTCCTATATAACAATTTGAACCAATAAATACATCTTTTCCAATAACTACGTCGTCCTCAATAATTGCAGTTTTATGTATACCACTTTTGAATTCCTCTTCTGAAAAAAATTCCATTATAACTTTTTGAAAATCTAATCTAGGATTATTTGAAATAATTATTGGAACATTTATTTTATTTTTAATTTCCTCTGAAGCTATTAAAATAATATTCCTATAATTTTCTAATTGATTCAAATCGTATTCTGCAGTATCTTTCATTTTAAATTTAAAATTTATTGTATTGGTGTAGAAAAGTATTGAATTATCTTTTACATTGTTTAATGAACTGATAGAATTTATTTCAAAATCTTTTCCTTCATAATTAGTTTTTAAAAAACTAGCTATTTTCTTTACTGACACATTATTTTTTCTTAATTTATACATCTTTCCTATGAATAAAAAAACATTTGTTAATACTTATCTGTTAAGATAAAGTTCTATTACACTAAATAGGATTTTTTAGTTAATTTAATATTCTTAACTTTAATTTTATTAATATGAACTCATTAAATGATGTTTTTGAGAAACTGGGTTATGAAATAACAGAAGAAGATAAAAAACTAGCAGAATTTTATCGCAAGAATGGATATTGTATCATTAAAAAATCAGCAATTGTTAGCAAATATTTAGATGAATTTAAGAAGATTATTGATGATTTAATAGCTAAGGAATCATGGCGTGGAGGTTGGGAAGGAAAAGAGGAGTATATGAAATACAAAAAAGTTTTCCAACCTGGTGCACATAGATTAGGAAATCTGTTTAACAAAAATAAATTATTTTTAAAATTATTAACCGAAGAAAACATCCTCAAAATTGCTTCCATATTGATGGAAAATGATATCAAAATTGGAGGATTAGATATGCGAGAACCTCTAAAAGGAAAAGGATTACAAGAATTTCACATTGATTGGATTCCAAAGAAAAAAAATAATAAAAAAATTCAAAATATTCTTGCTATGATATACTTGGATGATTCAACAAAAGATAATGGTGCATTACGTTTAGTTCCTGAATCTCATAAAATTTCTGGATGGATCCAAGAAAATTTTGATGTTAGCAGTTCACACCCAAATGAGAAAATAGTTGAAGTAAAAGAATCTACAATTATTTTATTTGATGGAAATTTGTGGCATAGTGGAACTACTAATACTAATGGACATCGTAGAAGAGCATTGTATATTGACATCAGACGTAGCGAAATTCCGCCATTACTAAATCAGAAAATCTACTTAGATGAGAATACACAAAATAATCTAGATGAAGTGGAAAAATTTCTTTTAGGAATAGATGATAATCAAGTTTTTCTAGATCGAGTTCATACAGCAGGTGATGTTTTCAGAAAAGAATTCAAAACAGAAACTTTTATGAAACAACAACAATAATTTTTTCATTTTAGTTTGAATTATTCATATGGCAATTGTAGAATTATGAATTATTAATCATTAGAAAAATCTTCTAATTGAATTAGTTCTCCTTTTTTGATTTTTCTAGTTGCTCTTTTTTGTAAAATTTTTTCATACCACTCTGGAGATAAACCATCACCTGGTCTTCTAATTCCAATATTATTTCTATCAAAACTTTGTTTTTCATTTATATTTTCTAATGCAACTACACTTCTCCTAGAAATTTTTCTCATTTCTTCTTCTTTTTTTGTTGGTTCCAATTTTTTAGTTCCTAACATATCGTATGAATTTCTAATAGACTCTGTCCAATTTTTCAATCCTACTGGATTCTCAGAAAACCAATGATCAGGTCCAGGAAGATCATGAGAAAGTGTAAAATGCTTCTCAAAACAAACTGCCCCTAAAACACATGCAAGTGATGATGCCAATGGACCTTCAGTGTGATCTGAAAAACCTAATGGAATATCTGGGAATATTTTCTCCAAGGTTTCAAATTTCCTTAGATTTACATCATTAATTGGAGTAGGATATTGAGAAGTTGCAACCAATAAAATTGTAGGATATCCATTGAATGTTCCTATGGTTTCTAATGCATCATGAATTTCCTTTTGGTTTGCCATTCCGGTTGACAGTAAAATTGGTAATCCTGTTGTTGCAAAATCTTTTAGAATTGGCAGATTTATGATTTCATCAGAACCAACTTTAATTGCAGGAATTCCTAATTCCAATAAAAGCTTCAAATCACTACGGTTTTCAGGAGTAGATAAAAACATAATTTTTTCATCATCACATTTTTGTTTAATTTTAAACCATTCATCACGAGAAAACTCACATCTTTCAAAAAGTTCAATCTGAGATTCAGTTATTTTTTTTCCTTGAGAAATATAGGTATAAGTTAGCGTTTCATCGATAATGAATTCTTTGGCTTTAAAAGTTTGAAATTTTATTGCATCCACACCTGAATTTTTGGCAACTTTAATCATTTCAAATGCTTTTTCTATATCGCCATTATGGTTAATACCTGCTTCAGCTATAACAAATGGTGGAAAACTTTTTCCTATTGTATGTTCGTAGAGTTTTATTTCATTCATGATCATTTCATTCAATTTCAATATATATGAACTATCATATCTTATAATAAAATAATTCTATCAAATGAATTTTAGATATTTTTATCTACTGACATCATTTTTCTACAAATGATTTTTTCTATAATATAATTTTAGAAATTTTTCTTCTAAACTAATTAATATCAGAAAAAGTTTGAACTCATATGAAAATCTTAATTGTTGTTGCACATCCTGATGACGAAGTACTTGGAATGGGTGGTACAATTAGAAAACATACTAAAAAAGGTGATAATGTTGTTGTTGCTTATTTGACAACGGGTATTAGTGCAAGACGAAGCTTAGATTATACCAATTCATCATCTTATGATTTTTCAGAACATGATCTACAAAAAAATAAAAAACAAATATTAGAACTTCAACACGATGCAAAGAAATCTTCTAAAGTACTTGGTATCAAAAAAACAATTTTCTTTGATTTTCCAGATAATGAGTTGGATACAATTCCATTACTAAAAATTGTAAAAACAATTGAAAAGATTATTTTAAAAGAAAAACCAGATATTGTTTATACTTCTCACTCAAAAGATCTAAACATAGATCATAGAATTACATGTAATGCAACATTAACCGCATGTAGGCCCAGTTCAATTTTTATTAAAGAAATACTCTCTTTTGAGATATTCTCTTCTACAGAATGGACTTTTTCATATGATTTTAAACCTGACTACTTTGTGAATATTGAAAAAGAATTGAGTTTCAAAATTAATGCAATGAAAAAATACAAAAATGAATTAAAAAAATTTCCTCATCCGCGTTCACTAGAAAATATTGAAAACTCTGCAAAACGTTGGGGCACTGTTTGTGGTTTTAATGCTGCTGAAGCTTTTCAAATTATACGAAAATTACAAATGTAATTTGATATTATCCTTTATTAGATAATACATTAAGTTTTTTCTATGAAACCAAAATTATTATTTTGGATTGATCAGTCATTATTTCATTATGGATTAGCAAAGTCTATCCAAGAAAATCTAGATTGTCAAATGTATTCGATATTTGAAGTCACTGATAACACAAAAAAATTTTTTGAGAATCAAAAAATTGTAAATTTTGAAAAAAAATGGTTTCTTCATGATAATATTCTAAAGAAAAACTCAAACTTTAATCTAAAGTATCTAAAAGAAATTGAACAAAAATACAATCTAAATTTACAGTTAATAGCGTTCAACGATAGAATTTTTTATCACTTTAATTCCTATTACAAATTTTCACGTAATGAAATTTTATCTATTTTAGAAAATGAAATAAGATTTTTTGAATCAGTTTTGGATGAAATAAAACCTGACTTTTTATTCATTTGGGAAACACATCAACAGCACAATCATATTTTTTATGAGATTTGTAAAGCACGAGGAATAAAAGTTATAATTCCTGTAGCAAGTAGAATTGGAATTAATCCTGAAAGTTCCTTTAAACATGGAAATAGATGGTATTTATCCAACGATATTGATCAGTGGTTACCATTACCTGATAAAATTGAAAATAGTAATTCTGCTGAGATAAACCCATTAGAAAATAATTCATTTACAGATGAAAAATTTTCACATGAATTCCAAAAATCAAATAAAAAATTTCTTAAATCTGGGTTAAAATATTTATTAACAAATGACAGTAACATCAATACTCATTATTCATACTTCGGACGCAGAAAACTCAAAGTAATTTTAAAAATGATACATAATGAATTAAGAAAAAAATACAGGAAAAACTTCATGAATAATAATCTTAACTATAAAATTAACGAAAAATTAAATCTTGTATATTTCCCACTTCATCAAGAACAAGAGAGAATTTTGTTAATAGGCTCACCATTTTATACAAATCAATTTGAAGTTGTTAGAAATATCTCTAACTCACTTCCCGTTGGTTACGTTTTAGCAGTTAAAGAACATAGTGTTATGGATGTACGTGGATGGAGAGGAGTTAAAGAAATGAAACAATTGATGGAATTACCTAATGTTATCCTGTTTCACCCTTCTGTGGATTCAACTGAATTAATTAAAAAAAGTAAATTAGTAATTACCATTCGAGGAACTACCGCAATTGAAGCAGGATTTTATAAAAAACCATCCATAACATTTGAAAAAGTTGGAATGTATAAAATTTCTACTATGACCATTGTAAATTCATTAAAAGATTTACCTGTAATGATAAGAAACTCATTAAATCAACATGTTAATGATGATGAGATTGAAAGATATGAAAAAACTGTATATGCTAATACATTTGAATTTCCAATGTTTCAAATAGTAAGTGCTTTTGAAGATGAATTTAAAATTGGAGGATATTATGCTAATGTAGAAATTGAATCTAAAAAAATGTTAAAATTTCTTGAAAAATACAAGAAAGAATTGACATTCCTAGCTCTAAAACATATTGAAAAAATTAAAATCCCAAACAAGTTTGAAGAAACCAATGATAAATAGTATTTACTATTTCATAAATTAATAATCGTTAAGTATCTAAATGAGAAATTTCACATTATAACATGAAAAAAGACATAGTTGTTGGACTTGGAGAAATTGGATTGCCAATCTATAAACTTCTAACAAAGCATTATCCTACAGAAGGACTTGATATAAATCCCATCTTGAATAAACAAAAACCCTCATTGAAAAACTATGATGTTGCTTTTGTTCATTTTTGTATTCCATTTTCAAAAAACTTCTTTAAAATTATTTCCACATATGAGAAAAAAATTAAACCAGAATCAATTGTGATTCATAGTACTATTAGCCCCAAAACTACTGAAAAATTACAAAAACTAACTAGTTGTCCTATTATTTACAGTGCAACCCGTGGTGTTCACAAACGTATGCTTAGTGATCTAAAAAGATATACAAAATTTTATTCTGTTTATAATTATGCACCAAAATCTAGTTCTATCTCAAAAATGTTTGAACAAAGAATGAAAAAATGTGGAATTAAAACAAAAAAATTATCTGATCCATTAACATTAGAATTAGCAAAAATTGTTGTAGACACTTCGTATTATGGTTGGTTAATTAACTATGCTCAAATTAGTAAGATTATTTCTGATAAATTTGGTGTAGATTATGATGAAATGTGGTCGTTCTCAGATGAAATCCATAAATTTCTAAAAAATAGACCAAAAATGTTTCCTGGATTTATTGGTGGTCATTGTGTAATCCCAAACTTAGAATTAATTGATAATGAATTATTAAATCAAATAGATAAAATAAATAAAAATTTTGCAAAAAAGAAAAAAAAATAAAATTAGAGTTTTTTCTTCACAAAATCAATTGATGAAACTGGAGATGGATCAATTTTTGATAAAATTGCTCGATAAATACTAACGTAATCCAAATAATATATCAAGCAAACAAGCTTTGAAAGAATACTTCCTTCATTTGAAAAAACTTCTCTATAGTCAATATTTTTTTCTTTTAAAAATTCTTTTAGAATGGACCATCTTTCTTTAGTCTTTTTGTAATCATTCTTTCCTTGAATTAAAATTGGTTGTATGTTACTTTTTTCTTCCCATGCAACAATTCCATTATGACATGCTTCGATAACATCTTCTGTTATTACATGAGTTTTCGCATTTTCTTGTAAAGAATTTTTAAATCTTATTGATGCAGCTTGTAATCCTGCTGGATAATAGATTATTGGAATATCATTCATCCATGTTGCTAATTCTAATGCGTTATTTTGTCTATTCAAATTTGATGATGATATTTTACCCTGAAGGTTCTTCAACTCAGATAGTGATTCTTCAACATCCGTCTTATTTATTGGAATTAAATCTTGTAAAATATTCAATGTAGAATACAAAAATCCAAAAAGTGAAGCACGTGGAGAATGAATTTGATTAATTTTAAAATACCTAATTTCATCATGATGACTATTTGAAAATTCTTCCATTTTTCCACCAGAGGATAATGCAATAATTTTTGCATTTGTCTTCAATGACTCATTCAGAACCGTAAGAGTTTCTTTAGTATCTCCTGATATGCTCGTAGTCACAACTAATGTATTTTCATCAACAGTTTTTGGTAATAGGTATCCTTTGATTACTGTTGTATGAATATCATTTTTTGAAAGTATAGATGAAATAACGTCACCTATTGTTCCTGAACCGCCCATTCCTGCAAACACAACATGATCAATATTTTTAAAATCAGGGATTGAAAAATTTTGTTCAAAATTTCTCTTTGCACTCTCAAAACAATTATCATATATCTGATACATCCTTCGTGAATCAATCTTTTGTAATTCCTCTATATTCATAATACAGTTTTTGATAACTATTATTGTTATAAAATACTTGAGATGAATTTCTATCAAACTGAAGAAATATTATGGTCTATTTATCAAATTTTTTATGAGTCTTAAAACTGTAGAATGGAAAGATAATTCAGTCATAATGATAGATCAAACCAAATTACCTAACGTTCTTGAATATGTAACTTATAATGACTTTAACCAAGTTGCTGATGCAATACGAACTTTAGTGGTTAGAGGGGCTCCGGCGATTGGTGTATCTGGCGCATTTGGTCTTGCTTTAGCTGCATTACAATGTACATCTACAGAAAAAAATGAACTAATTTCATATCTAGAAAATGCAAAAAAAATCCTATTTGAAACAAGACCTACCGCAGTTAATCTTGCATGGGGATTAGAAAAAATTATGCAAGTTGCAAATCAAGCAAATTCTGTAGATGATATTAGAACTAATGTTGTTGAAACTGCTAAAAAAATGGCTGAAGAAGATGTACAAATCAATATGGAAATGGGAAAAAATGGATCAGAGTTATTCAATGATAATGATACAATAATGACACATTGTAATGCTGGCGCATTGGCAACTGTTGGATATGGAACTGCGTTAGGTGTTATACGTGCTACAAAAGATAGTGGAAAGAATATCAAAGTTATTGCTACTGAAACAAGACCTGTTCAACAAGGATCTAGATTGACTGCATTCGAATTAAAACATGATGGAATTGATGTTAGTTTGATACCTGATACTGCAGTTGGTTACACAATGGCGAACAGTCTTGTAAATAAAATAGTTGTTGGTGCAGATCGAATTCTCAGAACCGGCCATGTCTACAACAAAATTGGTACTTATCAAGTTGCAACAATGGCAAAACAACACAACATTCCATTTTATGTTGCGGCTCCTTTATCTACATTTGATATGAAAAGTAATCCTGAAGATGTGACAATTGAACAAAGAAAAGCCTCTGAAGTAACCGGGATAGGAGATAAAAAAACTGCACCAGATGATATCAATGTAATTAATCCTGCATTTGATATGACTCCTCCTGAATTAATTGC
>CEOQ01032540.1_pt1 | contig 10372 bp, 5 predicted proteins | sample 361351 | NCBI WGS metagenome assembly CEOQ01 (sample SAMEA2619907, study PRJEB7988) | marine metagenome | biome: marine biome (ENVO:00000447); feature: deep chlorophyll maximum layer (ENVO:xxxxxxxx); material: "saline water (ENVO:00002010), including plankton (ENVO:xxxxxxxx)" | depth 60 m | reverse complement strand
GATGAAGGAGGATCTCGACCTAAACGTCTCTCTCGCCGATCTTGGAGCTCATCACATTGACACCCATCTGGATTACTCTGGGTTTGTACAGTCCCGAGAAGGCGCTTTGGCAATACTCTCGCTCGAGGAGGAACGCTATCATGAGATGCTGCGCAAGGGCGAGGCTGCCGTGAGAACTGCTCTCAGGGAACTGCCCCAAGATGCCACGGAAGCCCCTGATGACACTCTGTTCCGGCTCGCCGAGGAGAGAGGTCTGAATCCAGATATGGTCGCATCGATAGCAAACGCAGCAGGATGGAGCCAGTTGGGTGTACGCGTCGGATTCGCAGCCGATATGGCGGCCAGGAATGCCGAGAGAACCAAGGCCGCTGCATCTTCAAGAGGACACAGTGAGGTTTTCGATTCTGATTTCCCAGCAACTGCTCTAGACTTCTACCAAGACACTAGGCTAACTTCCTTCGATGCTTCGGTTCTGGGCTGCAACCAGCTCACTGAGGCCCAGATAGAAGCACTCGACTTATCGCCCGAGGTCAGCATCGCACCTACGCATTCAGTGGTTCTGGACCGCACTTTGTTCTATCCAGAGGGGGGTGGGCAACTTGGAGACCAAGGTAACTTGGGCGGCGCTCGAGTTGCCGACACCAGAATGGAGAATGGAGTGGTTCACCACTTAACGGACGGACCACTAGATGAGGGCTCCACCTCAGGCGAGGTAGATTGGGAGAGGCGCCGGCAGCTAATGGATCACCATACTGCCGTGCACATAGTAGGCGGCAGCGCCAGAGTACTGCTCGGCCCGCATGTCTGGCAGGCTGGCTCAAATAAGGGCGAGCGCTATGCTAGAATCGACCTGACACATTACAAGCGCCTGTCACGTGACGAACTCGACAGCATCGAGGATTACGCCAATGGCATCATAGCTACAGACCCTACTGTGGACAAGCTGGTACTAGAGAGGGCCGAGGCGGATGCCCGCTTCGGCTTTGAGTTGTATCAGGGCGGACCCCCCAAGCACAGTGAAATCAGAGTCATCAGAATAGGTGATCACGATGTACAGGCATGCGGAGGAACGCATCACGACAAAGCCGGCGAAGTAGGGGAGCTTCGCATCATCAGGTCGAGTCAAGTCCAAGACGGGGTCGAGCGTCTGCAAATCGTGGCGGGGGAGACGGCACGAGAGCACGCCCGGGCGCAAGAGCGCCTTTTGGCCCAGTCTAGCGAGGTTCTCGGAGTATCTCCTCAAGACTTACCTGGGGCTGTGAGCAGATTCTTTGAGGAGTGGAAGTCACAGCAGAAGAAGATAGAGACTCTTGAGGCTGAAATCGTTAGACTGCGAACCAGCGGCGGCGGTGACGGAGCGGTTGAGAAAGAAGGGATCCGATATGCAGTTATGGAGGTAGGAGGGGACATCAAAGCTCTAATGACCATGCTCGGCCAGTTGACTCGAGACTCCCAGAAACCTACTCTCGCAGTCCTTGGAACAAGGGACGGGGGCGGCAAACTAATCGTCGCCAGTACCGAGGGCACCATAGCCGCCGAGAAGTACGATGCCACTGAGATTCTCACAGCGATAGCCGGCCATATCGACGGCGGCGGCGGAGGGGGCCCCACTATGGCTCAAGGAGGGGGCTCCAATCCCGATGGAATCCCAGCGGCCCTAGATGCAGCCCGCGAGTTGCTCGGGTTGTGAGCATATGTCCGAACGCATTGACGTCTCTAAACGCGCCGCGGCCATCGATTATGCAATCAGAGATGTTGTGGTGCCAGCGCTGGAGTTGGAGAAGCAGGGGCACGACATAATCCGACTAAATATCGGAGATCCACTGGCCTTCGAGGGACTTCCCACACCAAATCACATGGTGTCCGCATACAAGCGAGCCCTCGACTCCCAAGACAATGGCTACGGCCCCTCGTACGGCCTGCCTGCTCTGCGACAAGAAATAGCTGAAGCGGAGACCGGCAAAGGCTGGCCTTGCTCCGAGGACGATGTATACGTCACCCATGGGGTGACCGAGGCTCTGCAGATTATCTTCGCCGCCTTCTTGGAAGAGGGCTCCACGGTCCTAGCCCCCGGTCCTCATTATCCTCCATACATGGCTTATCCTCAGATGTACGGAGCGACCACCGTCGAGTATCGACTCGACCCGAATGACAGTTGGCGAATTGACTTTGAGGACATCAGGGCCAAGATGGATGATAGCGTCCGACTACTCGTACTGATTAATCCCAACAACCCGACCGGAAACGTAGCCACTCCTGTAGAAATCGATACACTGCTCGACATAGCACGTGATTATCCCAAGTGCACTATCATCGCCGACGAGATCTACGACGGTCTCGACTTCACCGGCGATATGTGCTCGGCAGCATCTCGCTCCGACGATGTTCCTGTAATCGTCCTCAACGGCGCCTCAAAGGTCTACTTCGCACCCGGATGGCGCATCGGCTACATGGCTTGGCATGACCCTGAGGGCAGACTGTCTCTGGTCAGGGACGGAGTGGAGCGACTGTTGCGCAGCAGGCTATGCGCTTCGACTCCTGCACAACACGGCTACCTCGCCGGTCTGAGGGACGAGCACGGATGGCTGGAAGGGCATCGCACTCTAATCAAGGAAAGACTCGACTATTGTATTAGCCGAATAGCCGAGATCGATGGCCTCGAATGCGAATCACCCGGTGGCGCATTCTACCTCTTCGTCCGCATCGCTGACGATACCGCCAGTTCCGACAAGCAGTGGGTGCTCGACCTGCTTCACCAGCACCACGTACTCGTGGTCCACGGCTCTGGGTTCTCTCCAGAATACGGCTCAGGACACTTCAGGATGGTCTGCCTTGCCCCTGTCGAGATGCTTGCAGAGGCTTTCGATAGGATTGAGTTGTTTTTGGGTGATTGACCCATGGGACTTTTCGACTCGCTCAGAAGACTCCTGAATAGACCAGTAACTGCCGACCCGGCATGCAGATGGACGTTCACAAGCGAAGGAACCTGTAGGGATTCTATGCGTGGGGGCGAGCCAACTTGGCGGGTCGGCACCAGTCGATTCGAGTCTTGGTTACAGGGCTTGGAGAAGAGGGCCGAGAACAGCCTTGGACGAAGACTCGCCCATGCTGCTCTCGAGCACGAGGAGCGCTTAGCCGACATAGGTAAAATCACCAAGCCATCAGGACGCGACCCATCATCATGGCGGGACTACATCTCCGATTGGGATTCTAGGGGCTTGGGAAGGTTCCGGCTGCTAGATGACGAGGGAGATGCTAGAATACTAATTGAGGCCCCTGCCTGTGGCCCGATTTGCGCTGGCATGGTCGCAGCCGCTTGGGAGTGTGCGACTGGCAAACGCCACCGATTCACTTGGTCTGATAGCTCTAGTGAAGGACTTGTGGTATCTTTGATAGAACAACATGCAGAAGTCCCTGGGCCAAAGCCCGTGAATCCTCTCTGGAAACCTTCTACCATATACACGACAGCCGAACAAGACGCCGATTATTGGGCCGACATACGCTCAGATGGAGGAGGGACTTGGTCGATTATGGGTGAGCGCAGGATGATGCTACATCTCGACTTACTGAGCCGCTTCGAGGAGTACTGCGCCCCTCATGTAGAGGACAGCAACTTCTCTAGGTCGGAGGACTACGAATGGATCGGACTCGATGAGAAACATTCGGCTTGGTGGGACTCCGCGGCGGATTCGGCCAGAGAAGGCTTCGTTTCAGAAGGTCATCACGTCTTAGTCCGGAATCACTCTGACTGGTTATCCATTGCTCACAGGCACCTCTCGTCGCACGGACTCGGAGGCCTGTCATCCAGCAAGCAGATCGATGCCCATGGAGGAGTCTCGTTGAGCTTCTCGGAAGTGTTTCATCCTGCAATCGCGAGTGGCATACTGCTAGGCTGCTGGGAGAGGGCCTACGGTAGAAACGGACGCGTCCAATTGTCTTTGGAAGGAGGGAAAATCACTCTGCAATTACTCTCCTCCAGAGCAATAGCAGATTGAGGCTCCACACTCAGCATCCGTGAAACATTATATCCGGACCCAATGTCAACAGGGCGGCCCCACAGGGGCCGGGTGTACTCAGATGGCTCTGAATCACAACCAATACGCTGTCCTCGCAATCACTGCAACGCTGTGTCTGGCAGGGTTCTACACCATCATCGATGCAGGCCTCTCCACCACTACTTCTGGTGGTTTTGAGGAGGCCTCTGGGGACATCGATTCGTCATCTGATGGGCTTCATTCCGAAGGCAAGGACGAAGATGGCGATGGGCTGCCAGATAGGATGGAGCAGACTTTGTACGGAACAGATTGGAGAGTTGCCGACACCGATAGCGACGGTCTTGATGACGGTTGGGAGATTTCCAACGGTCTGGACCCATTAGACAACGGTGAGCCTAGCTCGAGCGAGATTCCATTCGATGAGCCGGACAATGAGGATGAAACAGGGGATCAGAACGAAACCTTCCCGAATCCTGACAACGGCCCCTTCGGAGACCCCGACAGAGATGGACTAACAAATACCGAGGAAATGCTTCTGGGGACCAACCCCAATCTGAGAGATACCGATGGCGATGGACTGAATGATCGCTGGGAGTCCGAATACACCTTCATAGTGGAGACTCCATCCGGGGAGATCAAACTACTTGACCCACTGGATGGCAACTGGGATTGCTACTTACTAACTCCTGAACGCAAAGCCCAGATTGAGAACGACATCGGACCAGCCGAGTGGAATTCCATGGAAAACAGCCAGTTCGGACATTCCTGTGATGCCGTACTTGATCTCGAGCAGCCAGAGCCGGACAGCCTACGGAACTATGTTGAGGAGAGGTACAACACCAATCCTCTCGACGAAGACAGCGATGGTGACCTGATTCCGGACCGTTATGAAGTGGCATATGGCCAGATTCAGGTCGGAAATCACTGCGGAGTACCACTGTTTGAGACTATCACTCTTCAGTCCCCGTACTCCGAGTTGATGAGTGGGCATGGCGATATGACTTGGTTTGAGGAGGATATGGACGGTGACGGCAAGCTGAATGGTCCCGGTGACTGGGACACCGATGGCGACGGAATGCCTGATGGATTCGAGTTCTGTTACGCTTACGACAGATTCGAAGGAGGAGCTTGGAAGGCAGGAGACAGATTCCTCAATCCCGCCAACGCAACCGATGCCTACGGAGACAGGGATGAGGATGGTCTGAACAATCTCGACGAGTACGAGGTGGCATACACGTGGGGCCCAGAGAATTTCACCAACCCTCTCGATGAGGATACCGACAACGACGAAATGCCAGATGGCTGGGAGCATATGAGCGGAATACACCCCAACCTAGGGAACGCAGAAGACGACCCCGATTTCGACGGCTATGACGCTGATGGAGACGGAGGTGTGAGATATTCCGAGCTGCTTGGAGTTACTACCGTCCACACTATATCCGTGGAGATTGGCGACAAGGTCCAAGTCAACAGCACGATACTCTGGGTCACAACCGTGCAGAATAGCCAGTATGTCAACATCCCGATTAAGTCCCCTATCGCTGGAACGGTTTACTCGATCAACATCGAGGTAGGAGAAGAGGTGGTGAGCCGAATCCAAGATCTCGCAGTGGTGCTCGAAGATAGCGAGCGCTTCACTAATCTTGACGAGTACAATGCGAGAGATCGCGACTCAGACGGCTTTGCCGACGGTCGCTCTACTGATCCTCTGGTGGCAGACACTGACGGCGACGGTTTAATCGACGGCATCGAGGTGATGGGTTGGACAATCAAGGTTGTAGACCAAGGAGTCCGACAGGTCAAGGTCCGCAGCGATCCTGGTGCCTTTGACACAGACAGGGACGGCCTTTCAGACGCTGCCGAGTACTACGACTACTTCACGAACGCCACCGACCGCGACACCGACAGTGACGGACTTGAGGATTTCACCGAGGTCTTAGACGGATTCATTTGGAACGGAAGTCGATATTTCACCAATGCATCTTCACATGATACCGACCTAGACGGCCTAGCTGACGGAGAGGAGGTAATCGACGGCCTCGATCAATACATCACTCATGCAAATAACGCCGACAGTGACGGCGACGGACTGTTTGATGGCAATGAGGTTCTGAATATACCCCGCCCATGGCAGGGTGCCACCAACCCACTCAACAATGATACTGACGGTGACGGACAACCTGATGGATGGGAGATGCAAGTCTTCTCCGTTCAGCACAATACGAGAAGCCACAGCCTATGGATTTCAGTCACCAATTGGCTGCCTCCTGGTTGCGATTCCATGTTCGAGTGCGGACTCGGGCCCGGAGGATGGGTATGGAGCAACTATCTCGGAGGATTCTCGACCTCTGGCGACAGGGACGGCGATGGCGAAATGGATCCCAAGTACTTCCTGCATGAGATGAATCTCTCAGGGTTCACAGTGCCGACGAGCGGCCGCTGGGCTCTAGATCCGGCTTGGGGCTCATTGCCAGATTCCGTCTTCGACATCGACAATGATACACTTCTCAACTCCTTGGAAGCACCGGACAGATGGGACACTAATCCAGTCGATGACGACACAGACGGAGACAAGCTTCCGGATGGCTGGGAGGTGCAATATTCCGAACTCGCTCTGAGCCTAGGTTTGGTCGACAACAACACTCTCGGAGCAGTAGGGGCTAGAGGGCCCATGGACCCCAAGATGGATGACTCCGACGTCGATGGCATTAATGACGGCCAAGAGGACTTCGATGATGATGGACTCAATCGAACCCACTTGCTAAATCGCTATTGCCCTGGATGGAATGACCCCCAGCAGTCCGAATGCCACATCGACCCGGCAACTCAGAACGGCAACAGATTCTACGATGACCTTGAGAACTACACCAACTTTGAGGAATTCCAGAACGGAACCAATCCAGTCGACCCCGATTCTGACGGCGATCTTTGGCTCGATGGCTCAGAGGTATATCATCAAGATCAGGACAATGATGGTATGTGGGCAGGTTGGGAGTATTACTTTGGCTTCGACCCGTTCGATCCGGCTGATGCAAATATCGACTCCGACGGAGATGGCTACATCAACAAGTGCGAGAACAAATGGAACTCCAATCCGAAGGACCCGACTAGCTTCCCGAGTCAGGGCGAGCTTTGTAGCGAATTCGACTAACCCTCTATTTTTTCCCCAATACCCCTTCGTTTCATTGAGTATTATGTCTAGGTGGATTCTGCCCACTACCGCTGACATAGGCCTGCGTGCCTTCGGCGACGATGCCGTTGCAGCCATGAGGGAGGCAGCCCTAGGGATGCAGGATATCCAGATCGCTGAAGGCTTCACCACCTCAGGACTGCCTCGCAACGAATCTGTGTGGACTATCGAGAGGCCTCTGCAGGACTACGACAGGGCCCTTGTCAGATGGCTTGAGGAGACTCTTTACCGCGCTCAGGCAGAAGGAGAGTGGTTGTGTGATGTTGAATTGCAGATTCAAGATGAGAGCATTGAGGCCAGAGTAATTTGGGTGGATGTTGATCTTGTGGAGCGCGAAGTGGAAATCAAGGCAGTGACAATGCATGAGGTTGCATTAATTCAGGTCGGACCGGGGGAAGTTGTAGCCGGTGTTGAGCCCGACATCCCATCTTTTGAGGGCCCTGGATGGATGGCCCAAGTCGTATTCGATATCTAGCTCAGGGCCTACCAATGTAGAAGGCACGCTATGACTATGCTCTTGCTGCCCTCAGTCCTCAACATCGAAGCGCTGGTAGACCTCGTTAGTAGTCTGGGTAACGCGGATGAAAGTAGTACACTTCGGAAGATCCTTGATTCTCCTAGCACCCACATACGAGCATGCAGACCTGACGCCTCCTAGTATCGATTGGATAGTCCCTTCTAGAGGTCCTCTGTAGGGGACTCTGACCTCCTTGCCCTCAGGAGCCCTATGCTTGGCGACCTCGCCATAGTGAGATTCCATCGCCTTTGATGAGGACATTCCGTAGAACGACTTGTACATCCTGCCGTCGCCATTCTCGATTAACTCCCCCCCTGACTCATCATGACCTGCCAGCATACCGCCCAGCATAACGAAATCAGCTCCAGCTGCGAATGCCTTGGCAACATCCCCAGGGGACGAGCAGCCACCATCTGCCATCACATGACCCAGCAGCCCATGCGCAGCATCAGCACATTCTGAGATGGCTGAGAGTTGAGGGTACCCGACTCCAGCGACCTTCCTAGTAGTGCATACTGAGCCCGGACCAATGCCCACCTTGACTATGTCCGCTCCTGCTAGTATCAGAGCCTCAGTCATCTCTCTGGTGGCGACATTACCTGCAATCAGAATTTTGTCAGGGAATTCAGAACGAACTCGCTTGACGAAATCCAAGAAGACCTCCCTGTAGCCATTCGCCACATCTATGCAAATCATCTGGATTCCTTCATCTGTAGCCATCTTTCGTAGTAGCAGCTCGAAACTCTCCTCAGTCGAGCCACAAGTCACCGCAACATATCCAGAATCAACTCCACTTTCCCATGCCTCAGCACAGGCACTGGTGGAGTAGAACTTCTGTAGACAGGTCAGCATGCCGTGATCCTGTAGAACTCTGGCCACATCAAATAGACCAGTAGTGTCCATGTTGGCAGCCACAATCGGTACACCTTTCCAAGTGGCGTCGGAATGGCGGAAACTGAACTCTCTCTCCAAGGTCACATCAGACCTAGAAACAAGGGTACTGCGCTTCGGTCTAATCAATACATCATCAAATGTAAGCTTCACATCGTGCTCTACACGCATCAGAACCTTACTACTCCAACGAAGGTGCACTTAAGACCGTTCTGACCGACTCAGGAAGACTCTGTAGAGGAGACAACGGGTCCGGGATTGTCCCAATAGAACATCAATTGACGTCCTCTTTCTTGGCTCCAGGCTGTGAAGTACAACTTTTCGCCCACACTAATGAACCGATTTGGCCAACTGCTGTTATTCCCGGGATTGATGTCGACAACTATCTCTGTACCGAGATCAGTTCCATCGGTCCTCCATAATTCGGCCCCGAATTCCCCCCCGTCATCCGCGATGAAGTAAAGCTCCCCATTGTGCACCAGAAGCAATTCCTGATGGAAGAAGTCGGGCGTCCAAACGAAACTACTGTTGTTCCCCGGATTGATATCTCTAACCATGTAGGTGCCTGCAGTAGTGCCGTCACTCCTCCATAACTCAGTCCCGTGTTCTTCGGTGTATGCCATGAAGTATAGTGTATCATCCATTACTGTGAACCAGCTAGGATCGCTTGATCCATTGGTATTGATGTCTTTGACCATAAATGTTCCAGATTCGGTGTTATCTGAAATCCATAACTCTCTGCCATGCTGCCCGTCATCAGCGGTGAAAATAAGATTCTGACCCAGTTTGGTTAGCATACTCGGAGAGCTGCTGTTATTGGCACCCGGCCAGATGTCCTTCACTAGTCTAGTTGAGAAAGCATCGCCTTGAGAGTAATGTAATTCCTGACCTACGGAACCATCATCGGCAGACAAGAACAGACCCCCCGAAGCTGATGTTAGGTAGAGAGGATTACTGCTTTCAATCCCTGTTCTGATATCTTTGACTAGGTACAGCCCCCCGCCCAAACCGGATAGGCTGTATCGGTACAATTCTCTACCATAGTCTTCTGTCTGTGCTGTAAACCAAATATCACTCCCCCTCAGTACCAAATCTCTTGGAATTCCTCCTTTGTCATCCTGACAACAATAGTCACCGTTGTTCCATGACTTATCCTCTGGGACCAAATTCACCAAGATGTATGTCCCGTCATCTGTACCATCCGTAATCCACAACTCCTCGCCAGACGCAGGATCAAAACCCGAGTTACAGTAATCTCCTATGCAAATAGCCTGAATTACTGTATATACTACCCTATCCGGGTTGAATCCGCTTGAAGGTAGCACCATCAAGTTACTAGGTCCCGAGTAGTCAAAATCTGCATCCGGATGATTGTAGTTCCAGCCAATCCACTGATCCCGAATCCGATATGTTCCCTGTTCGGTTCCATCACTGACGAAAACGTGTGCGAAGTTTGTCCTCGGATCGGAGTCGAATCCAGTGAAGAAAATCTTATTGTTTCCTGCTACAATTTCTGGATAGAAACAGTTCGTTGCATATCCTGGCCAGCACCTCACTTCCATACTCCCCTCATTGACACAGTTCATTCCGCCCTGTCCATCAGGCGAACATTCCTCTTCTCGTAGATCTTTGACCATGTATGTGCCACCAACTGTGCCATCACTTCGCCATAACTCCCAATCATGGACGCCGTCATTACCGGCGAAGTATATGTTGCCACCCATCTCTACGAATAGTGCTGGCCCCCAGTCACGGGCCTCGCCCGCTTGTAATTGAGAT
>CEOQ01070730.1_pt1 | contig 10374 bp, 7 predicted proteins | sample 361351 | NCBI WGS metagenome assembly CEOQ01 (sample SAMEA2619907, study PRJEB7988) | marine metagenome | biome: marine biome (ENVO:00000447); feature: deep chlorophyll maximum layer (ENVO:xxxxxxxx); material: "saline water (ENVO:00002010), including plankton (ENVO:xxxxxxxx)" | depth 60 m | reverse complement strand
TATGCAAGATCTAAGAGAAGTAGACTGCGACTTACTTACCATAGGTCAATATTTGAGGCCGTCACAGAAACATCTGAAGACCGTTAAATATTACAAGCCAGACGAGTTCGAGGATCTTAAACAAGTAGGGTTAAACTTAGGTTTCAAACACGTTGCATCAGGTCCATTAGTCAGAAGTTCTTACCACGCAGATGAGCAACATATGTCCGCTACAACCGTCTAAACCTTCAATTCCTCATGACAACATACGATTCAAAGGATTCTCGTAACCTTATACTTTTAACAAACTGCGAAATTTATACAAAAGATCCTACTATTGCGGGCTGTAATAACATTCTCATAGCTGGCAATAAAATTTCTGACATTTTTTATGCTCCCCCTGGCAAACATACCGTTCCAGAACGCTGTATTGAGATTGACTGTTTTAGAAATCTGGTGATTCCTGGTATCAATGACGCACATATTCATCTCCTGTCATCAGCCGCGGTTATGAACCAGCATAGTATGCACAGCATTCATTCAAAAGATTATGAAATGATAGCTAAGACCTTGACCTCCATTAAAACCAAGCATAACCAATCTGAATGGATTGGAGCGTACGGATTAGATGATAGATTTTTCCTAGATCAAAATTTTGATTCTCAATGGCTAGACAAATTTGCTCTAAATAAACCCGCTTTTATCTCCAATGAGACCGGCCACGCAATAATCCTAAATTCAAAAGCGATGCAGATGCTTAACATCAGCCAAACTGATGATTCCCTGTTACACGGGGTAATCGACGTAGCTGGAAACGGCCAGCTCACGGGTAAATTTTTTGATCTGAACAGCGCCATTTTCCACAAGATAAACGCATTCACTAACCAGTTTAACGCAGATAACAATCTTCCCAAGCTGTTTACTCAGCTTCATCAAAAAGGAATAACATCCGTTCAAGACGCTGGGCACAATAACAAAATAGATAAATTACAGAGGCTATCTTTAATAACGGATGTTAATGCCATAAGAATAGGTTTGATGATTGGATGTAACATTCAAAATATAAATGACCTGGCATCCATTCACCAAGAGATAGACACTAACATGGTTAAATTCATTGGATTGAAAATCATGCTGTCGGAAGCAACCGGAGACTATCTCCCTGCAAAATCCGAACTAGAATATTTAGTGGAATTATCCAACAGCAAGAACTTCAGAGTGGCGGTCCATGCCGTTGAAGAGCAAGCTATAGATATGACTTTAGATGCCTTCAGTAGTGCTCATAAATTTTATCCAGACATCATAAATAGAATAGAACACTGTAGTGAATATACCCATTCAGTTATTGAAAAGTCCAAAACAATTCCTTTTTACTCAGTTACCCAACCTGGTTTCATTCTGCACCGAGGAGATTACTACATTGAAGCCCATCCCAAAGATAAACACAACGACTTATATCCATTGCGTACCATGCAGGAAACCTCACATGTTCTAGCATTTAGCTCCGATAGTCCCGTTATTCCTCCTGATCCTTGGGATGGGTTTATCAGTGCCCAATCACGAAACACATTGCGAGGGAACCGACTAGGAACATCGAATGAAAGATTAGCCTTTGACGAAATTGTTGATTGTTACACTACTAATGGAGCCATTGTCGAAGGAAGCCAAGACATTAAAGGAACATTAGCAGTAGGCTTCCTAGCAGATCTAGCCATCTTAGACGCATCGTGCATCGGAAGCTCAAATCCAACCCTCTTAACCATTCTGAACGGAAATATAGTATGGGATTCTGAAGCCTTAGTTTTGACGCTCCATTAAATATTCAACCAACGTTATCAGCGCATCAGAAGCTTTGTTTCTCGGCAATGAATTGCACTGGGCTATCGCTTCTTCACAGTATTCAGCGATTATAGCTTCACATTCCCCAATTATCGAAGAATCCCTGACGTTCTCAGAGAGCTTCATTATAATCTCTGGATCTTTTGGATTTTGCATGAACCGTTTAACAGAGTCTTCACTAGAATATCTGGAACAAAATAGAATACTAGGAAGTGTCATGACCCCTTGTGCTAAATCGTTACCTGCCGGCTTGCCTAATTCTGACGAACTACCGGTTATATCTAAAACATCGTCCATAACTTGGAATGCCATACCAATTTTATTACCGTAGATTTTTAATTTTTCCGCATCCTGCTCACTTGCCCCTGCTAAGACTGCTCCAGATTCTGTTGCTGTAGCAAACAATGATGCTGTCTTGTTATAAATCCTGTTCCAGTAGCTGCTAATATCACAACTTACGTCGCCTATATCAAAGTATTCTTTTAATTCTCCCGAAGAAAGCTCCATTATTGTTTCGGCGAATCTTCTAACCACTTCAGTGTTCCCTGTCTCACAAACCATAACTGCAGATTTGGCGAATATATAATCTCCAATTAAAACTGCCACATGATTGCCCCATTTCCTACTAATTGTATCCGCACCTCTTCTAAGGTCGGCATTATCTATAGTGTCATCATGTATCAGTGTAGCAAGGTGCAATAGCTCTGTAGCAGCTGCCATTTTTATAGGATGTTCTTCAATTTCCCCGAATACTGAAGCTGCAAGTAGTGTCATAACAGGCCTCACTCGTTTACCTGACCTTCCAACCGCGTACTGCAAGACAGGCCTGGCATAATCAGGAGCCATATCTGCAAAATCAACTAGTTTTTGGTCAACAAGTTTTAGTTCAGAGGACACAGGAGAATATATTCTTGCTATCTTACTTTGTAGTTTCATTGATCTTACTTAAGGTTTAATCCTAGACATTCACATCTTCTAATTCTAATTTCTTAAACAACGGAGTGGGTTCATTTAACCCATTACCTGACTTTATTTGCGCAATAACACTCTCGGCATCCCATGTACCATTTATTTCTTCTAAATTCAGCATTACATCAATTTCTGTTGAGCTAAAGGGAAGGAATGGCGATATCATTGTTTTAAGACAATTTATGGTGGCAATGCAAGTCCAAAGAATCGTTCCAGCTCTCGCTTTATCTTCTTTGATAACCTTCCAAGGCGCTGCATAATCTAGATATCGATTACATTCCTGTGCCATTCCGAAAATACGAGTGATCGCCGACTTAAACTTGCAATTGTACAAATCGTTATCTACTTCGGACATGACATTTTTGGTTTTACTTAATAATTCTAAATCTTCGACATTAAGATCAAGTTTCTCAGGGATTTTTTGCTCAAAATTCCTATAAGTAAATGACAAAACACGATTAACCAAATTGCCGTAAGTAGCAACTAATTCATCATTGTTTCTACGGATAAATTCAGACCAACTAAAATCCGTGTCACCCGTCTCAGGCATATTGATGGAAAGGGCATACCTTAGTGGATCAGGATCAAATTTATCCAGATAATCTGGCAACCAAACAGCCCAATTTTGAGAGGTAGATATTTTTCTGTTTTCCAAACTTAAAAACTCATTGGCAGGAACATCGAAAGGGAGATTCAAGCCTCCATATGCCATAATGATTGCAGGCCATATGATAGTGTGGAAAGGAATATTGTCCTTTCCAATAAAATAATAGGCCCTAGTAGATTCATCTTCCCAAAATGGAGTATGGTCAGATCCGTTGCTCTTAGCCCATTCAATCGCCGCAGAATAGTATCCTATTACAGCTTCGAACCATACATATATTTTCTTTTCTGTGTATCCTTCCACAGGAACACTAATCCCCCAGTCAAGGTCCCTACTTATGGCTCTATCTTTCAAACCGTCTTGCAGAAATCTGGAAGTGAAATTCTTAACGTTAGGTCTCCAATGATTCTTGTCTTGCACCCAATCCAAAAGCCTTTCCTCAAAAGCAGATAACTTAAGAAAAAAATGTTCAGATTCTTTGAATTCTGGAGTTGCACCACTGATCGCGCAAATAGGATTGATTAACTCTTGTGGATCTAGAGTTCTGCCACACTTGTCACATTGATCCCCCCGGGCTTTCAAATCATGACAATTAGGACATTCTCCTTCTACATACCTGTCTGGCAGAAATCTCTTGCATTCATCACAGTATGCCAAGAGCATGTTATCAATATATATATATCCTTGTTCGTACAATTTATTAAATATGCGATGCACTACCTCGGTGTGATTTTGGGTATGAGTATCTGTAAACAAATCAAATGAAATACCCAGTTGCTCCCAACAATCTAGAAATTGTGCATGGAACTCCCTGAATATATCTTCCGGGGAAACTCCTTGGGCTTCCGCTTTGATTGTTATCGGAGTTCCGTGACTGTCACTACCCGACACCATTAGGACATTGTTGCCCTTTGAACGATGATAACGAGCAAAGATATCTGAAGCTAAATAACACCCCGCTAAATGTCCCATATGAAGTGGTCCGTTGGCGTATGGCCACGCAACTCCAATGAAAATATTTTCTGCCAAATAATCCTCAATCTGAATCGTTTTTATAAAATGTTAACCATATTATATTAGCTTATATCCATCCATAAATAAACAAAGCTACTCCTGTACTACGAGTTGTATTGACATCTAACACCTCAATTGATAACATTTCAAAGGTTCACGCTACGAATGGGAGTAGTAGCAATTGCGCGCCTTACAGAGAGCTTGTAAACGGTGAGAGCAAGTGGCAAGCGGATTGTGAACTCGCCCAGGAGCGATTTCTCTGAAATAGTAGTAGGGGAAACGGTTTGTCTCGAAATCGACATCCAAAGCTGCTTGGAGCACCTACTCCAAGAAGAAGGGTGGTACCGCGGGTATAAGAATCAAACCCGTCCCTTCAGGGACGGGTTTTTTTATTGGAGAAAATAAAATGAAATTAACTGGCGCAGAAATTGTCTGTGAAAGCTTAATAGAAGAAGGTGTAGACGTTCTATTCGGGTTGCCTGGAGGAGCGATTCTTCCCTTTTATGGAGCTCTCCCTAAGTACAGTGAGTTAAAGCATATTCTAGTGCGACACGAACAAGCAGCGGCTATGGCTGCAGATGGATATGCTAGATCTACTGGCAAAGTAGGAGTATGCACAGCCACATCTGGCCCTGGTGCTACAAATTTGGTTACAGGAATAACAGCGGCTCAGATGGACTCCGTACCTATAGTAGCCATTACAGGACAAGTAAGCAGACCAGCTATTGGTAAAGACGCCTTCCAAGAAACTGATGTTACTGGCATTACTCTTCCAGTAACCAAACATAATTATCTGGTGATGAATACTGACGAAATAGCAACAGCTATTAAAGAAGCATTTCATATTGCCCGGACTGGCCGTCCAGGCCCTGTACTGGTAGATATACCTCGAGATGTACTTACAGAAACATGCGAATACATCTATCCGGTAAACATAGATTTACCCGGATACAAACCCAAAATGGAAGCATCAGAAGAAGAGATCAACGAAGCAGTACAACTAATTAATGACGCTAAAAAGCCAGTTATTATAGCAGGCCATGGTGCTTTAATCTCACATGCTCACAATGAAGTGATTGAATTGGCTGAAAAATGCCAAATTCCCGTCATCACTACCCTGCTCGGCATAAGCACATTGCCAACTGACCATTTTTTGAACCTCGGTATGCCTGGAATGCATGGTATGGCATACGCCAGTATAGCCATAGAAGAATCTGACACATTGATAGCTTTGGGAATGCGCTTTGATGACCGAGTTACAGGCAAACTTGAAGCATTCGCACCAAACGCCAGAGTTTTACATGTCGATATAGATCCTTCTGAACTTGGCAAGAACATAAAACCACATGTAGGAATACAAGGAGATCTCAAAACAGTACTTAACCAACTGATTCCTGCAGTCGATAATAATATAAATGTAGATTGGATGAATCGAATTGAACAATTACGATCCGAACATCCGTCTTTGAACATTCGAGAAACAACCGAATTGCTTCCCCAATATGTATTGAAGGAACTAGCCAAAGAAACCAATCAAGAGGCTATTATTGTTACTGGTGTTGGACAGCATCAAATGTGGGCTGCTCAATTCTGCGAATTCAGTTATCCGAATAGTTGGGTCACTTCTGGTGGTCTAGGGACTATGGGGTTCGAGGTTCCTGCTGCTCTCGGAGCAAAGGTAGGACAACCAGACAAAGCTGTGTGGTCAATAGCGGGAGATGGTGGTTTCCAAATGACTTTCCCTGAATTAGCTACAGCTGTTGAAAATAATATTGATGTCAAGTTTGCTATCCTAAACAATAATAACTTGGGGATGGTAAAACAATTACAAGATCTATCATATGATAGCGAATACACTGCTACCCAATATGCAGGAAATCCAGATTTTGTAAAAATAGCAGAAGCTTATGGAATCACTGGCATCAGGGTGACCGATAAAACTGAAGTCTCTTCAGCTATACAAACAGCAATCACTACCCCTGGACCAGTAATTGTGGAATTTATTGTTAGACAGGAAGAAAATGTGTATCCATTTATTCCTTCGGGCCAAACAGTCAATGACATGATTGAAGAACCTCAACCAGAGATAAAAGTGTAATGGTTATGACGACTGATCAACTACATACAATCGTAGCTCTCGTTGAAGATAAACCAGGTGTACTGACTAGGATAGCAGGTCTATTTAGAAGAAGAGGCTTTAATATCGCTAGCTTAACCGTAGGCAAAAGTGAACAACCTGGTCTATCCAGAATGACATGTGTGGTGGATGGCAGTCCAGACATAGTAATTCAAGCTACCCGGCAACTAGATAAATTAATAGATGTAAGAGGAGTCTGCGACATCACTGAAGAAAAAATCATCGCCAGAGAACTCGCTTTGATTAAAGTTCAATCTACTCCAGGCACCCGCTCTGACATCATTCAAATTGCTCAAATGTTCAGAGCGCATATCGTAGATGTTGGTACTGACTCAATTGTAGTAGAAGTAACAGGAAGTGAAGATAAAATTGCGGCACTCCAAGACCTACTAAACCCTTACACGATTATTCAAATGATGCGCACTGGACGCGTAGCAATGACTCGAGGAAATAATAAAGAAGTTTAAAAAATCGGAGGATACATGGATATATATTATGACAAAGACGCGGACTTAAACATACTATCAGGCAAGACTATAGGGATTTTAGGGTACGGTAGCCAAGGACATGCTCACGCTTTAAATCTGAAAGATAGTGGGCAGGATGTAATGGTTGGCCTACACCCAGAAAGCAGTAGTCGCAAATTAGCTGAAGAGGCCGGACTTAAAGTAGGAGACGTCCAAGAAGTTGCAAAAGAAGCGGATATTCTCATGGTGGTGATTCCAGATCACATCCAAGGAGATATTTACAAAACTCAAATCGCTCCTTCACTCAGACCAGGCTCCTCTCTGATGTTTGCTCATGGTTTTAGCATCCATTACGGAGAAGTAACACCTTCCAAAGACATCAACGTTATGATGGTGGCCCCCAAAGCACCGGGGCACAGAGTAAGAGAACTATATGTGGAAGGAGTTGGCGTGCCTGGGCTACTAGCTGTCCACCAAGATGCAACAGGGGACGCTCAAGCCGTAGGATTAGCATATGCCAAAGGAATCGGATGCACCAAAGCAGGTGTAATCGGCACCACTTTTAAAGATGAAACTGAGACCGACTTGTTTGGAGAACAAAGCGTACTCTGCGGAGGAGTAACAGCGCTGATAAATGCAGCCTTTGAGACGTTAGTAGAGGCTGGATACCCTGAAGAAATGGCATACTTTGAATGCTTGCATGAGATGAAACTCATCGTAGACCTTATTTACGAGGGTGGATTCAATTACATGCGCTACTCAGTTAGTGATACTGCAGAATATGGTGACTTAACCCGAGGTAACAGAATCATTGATGAACATGTAAAAGAAAATATGAGATCAGTGCTCAAAGAAATCCAAGACGGTACATTCGCGAAAGAATGGATGGCTGAAAATGCGGAAGGTCGACCTAGGTTTGCTCCTTTGAGGAATTCGGCCAGAACCAGCCCCATTCATCGCGTAGGGAAAGAACTGCGAACGATGATGCCATGGCGTACCGTTGAAATTGAAGACTAATCATGAACAAAGTGCAGAACATAAGTAACTTTAAGGAGTCGCTCAGAGTAGTTCACCACCAAAATTTGGTTTTGGCAGAACCAAATTTGGTGGACTACTTCCTCCTGACATCAATGGCTTCGTAATATCCAATTGGTGTTCAAAATTACAAAAATCAGGAGAAATTAAAATGGCTAACGAAAAAGTAAAAATATTAGATACAACATTAAGAGACGGAGAACAATCTGCTGGCATCGGGATGACAGTCGAAGAGAAGATGGAAATTGCTAAGCAGCTGGAAAAGCTTAAAGTTGACATTATCGAAGCGGGCTTTGCTGCTAGTTCTCCAGGAGATTTCCAGGCAGTAGAAAACATAGCGAAAGAAGTTAGGAGTTCTGTCATTTGCTCTTTATCCAGAGCGCACCCTAACGACGTGGACCAAGCATGGGGAGCTATTAAACAGGCTGAATCACCAAGGATCCATGTGTTTCTCTCTTCCTCAGAGATTCAAGTTTTGCACCAACTCAGAAAAAACCGTGAAGAAGTTATGGATATGGCTGTAGCAATGGTCACAAGAGCAAAGTCGTATTGCGATGATGTTGAATTCTCACCCATGGATGCTACTAGAACCAATCCAGAATATTTATACAAGATGCTTGAAGCCGTAATTAAAGCAGGTGCCACCACCATCAATATTGCCGACACTGTAGGTTACGCAATACCATCAAATTTCGCGGAATTGATAACCGACATACGTAATAAAATACCTGGCATAGAAAAAACTACCCTAAGCGTACATTGTCATAATGACTTGGGGTTAGCAGTGTCAAATACTCTAGCGGCTATTCAGGCTGGAGTACGTCAAGTAGAAGGATGTATCAATGGGTTAGGAGAGCGCGCAGGCAACGCCTCATTAGAAGAAATAATAATGGGATTGGACACTCGCAAAGATCTATTTAATATTGACTGCAATATTGATACCACTCAATTATATCCAACAAGCAGACTAGTAAGCCGAATAACAGGCATGGCAGTACAGGCGAACAAAGCTATAGTTGGAGAAAACGCATTCAGGCATGCTTCTGGCATACACCAAGACGGTGTTTTGAAAGACAGATCTACTTACGAAGTGATGCAACCAGAACGTGTTGGCGTACCCGGAAACAGCCTAGTATTAGGAAAACTTAGTGGCCGAGCTGGTCTCCAATCTCGATTAGAAGCACTAGGATACTTCCTAGAGAGAGAAGAACTAAACAACGTCTTTGAGTCATTTAAAGTACTGGCTGATAAAAAGAGAGAAGTGAATGACAAAGACTTAGAGATTCTAATGGACGAAGAGAAACGTGTGTCAAATGAACCAATCACTTACTCTTTAGATCAAGTACATTTTTCGAGCGGAGACCATGACATTCCAACTGCAACCGTTCGCTTAATAGGACCTGACAACACCCAATTCACAGACGCTTCGACTGGGAATGGGCCTGTTGACGCAGTTTGTAAAGCTATAGATAGAGTGATCGGTACAACATGTAAACTGATAGACTTCAACGTTCAGTCCGTGACTGAAGGCCTTGATTCTCAAGGAACCGTTACTATTAGGATTGAAAACAACGATCAGATATTTTCTGGCAGAGGAGCTAACACGGATATAATTGTTGCAAGCGCTGAAGCTTACCTAAGCGCCGTTAACAGGATGATAGCTAACGATGACAATTATAAAATGCCTGCGTTAGAAGGTACTCCGGACTAACAACCACTAGAGGGATCTCCTGCATGAGAATGCAGGAGATCCCTCTAGCGTAAATTACGATAAGTGACTAGCATCATACCCTAGGTTCATCAAATACCCTGATAATTCGGAAAAACCGTTCACTGTGTAAATAGTGCTTGCTCCAGACTGACCTACGTAGTTAAGTAATTGCTTGAAATCCGCATGATCACTGTATGGAATCATTGTCCTTCCGTACCGCGTACCTGATGCATAATCCAAAGCCCAACCAGTCAATCTCATTATTCGCTTAGCGTTATAATGTTGAACCATAAGTTTCTTGGTTCGGTTAGGAGGACATAGCAATATCTCATCAGCAGCCCAGTCCCCTTCAAACAACCTATAATTTCCAGGAAACTCAACTCCTTCGGATTCATATACTTTACAAATCTGAAAAATACTATCTTCAACTACTACTTTAAATCCATGATTCAACATATGAAATAGAATTTCTTGAGCTTTACCCAGCTTCCAGCCTTCCAAAATAGGCCTATAACCTTCTGAGAACCAATCATTCAATATCTGGGCGACAGTTTGTATGATTTCTGATTCATTTGGGAAAATATATTGGGTCTTCCCATAAGTAGCATCTAGTACTAAC